>Ga0302320_10000457_pt1 | contig 96971 bp, 76 predicted proteins | sample Bog_T0_3_FD_202130 | JGI IMG/M metagenome (GOLD analysis project Ga0302320, IMG submission 202130) | Peat permafrost microbial communities from Stordalen Mire near Abisko, Sweden - Bog_T0_3 | ecosystem: Environmental > Terrestrial > Soil > Wetlands > Peat | place: Sweden: Abisko, Stordalen Mire... | reverse complement strand
GCGTACCAGTAGGTGTTGCCGGTGCTGCCGCCCTGGCTCTTCAATACGCGGTTGCCGTCCCCGTCGTAGCTGTAGCTCCAGGTTCCGGCCGTGGCTATGCGGCTCTCCGCATCGTACGTGTACTGGGTTCCCATGTTATCCGTGATCACATTGCCATTGGCATCGTACACCAAGCCGATCCCGCTCATCTGGTTCTTCGCCGTTGGAATCGCCACCAAACTCTCGCCCATGCCCGAGCCGATCGGCGTCTTCTGATACAAGTCTCCAAATGAATCGTACGTGTAAGCGTCGCCCCAGTTCGTTAACACACCTTGACTCGTTGTTGACTGGGCCGAGAGCAAACGATTCAATTCGTCATATGTGAAGTTGACGGTGATCAGGTTCGGAGTGTAGTTCGGGCCGGTCTTCTGGGAGTCGGTTTCGACGTCCTGGAGGATGTTACCGTTGTTCGTCGTCGCCTCTCCACCAGGGCAGCTTGCATAACAAAAGGCGTGGCTAAAGATCGGTACACCCGATTCGCTGGCGGACAATACCGTTGGTTGAAGCCGGTTGTTATATTGATTTGAAGTTGTGACCGCGGGCGTAATCGTATTGCCGCCTCCTTGAGTTAATCCTGCCAACTGTCCGTCGGCGGTGTAGGTTCCTCCAGATACGTTGGTAAATGTGGTGCCGTTATTTACCCACGCGACACCGGTCTTGCGCCCGCCAGCATCGTATGTGTATTGAAAGCCGGTGCCTGCGTAGAAGGAACCCACATTCGTGCTTCCGTCCAGATTGTACGTATAATTTACGTTACCGCTCTGATTCGAGACCGGGGTCAATATGCTCCGAGCGATGGATCTTACGCGTCCCATTATATCGTAGGTCCAGCTCTGCTGGCCCGCGGAATCCGTCATTCCGGTGCGATGCCCAATCGGGTAGTAATTCGAAGCCCCTTGGTCATAGGTATAGGTCACCGGCGCGGTTGCCGCATACCCGGCTGGAACAGGGCTTGGTACTATGTACGTCTTTCCAATCAGGCGATTCAGGTTGTCATAGGAGTAAGTGATAGTCACGTTGCGCGCGTCGGTCTTGTTAAGAAGATTTCCGTCTGCGTCATAGCCATTTATGCAATTTGAGCCGCTCCAAACGCCGTAGCACACCGTGCCTGACTCTGGGTTAGCGGCTGTGAGAAGCCGCGACAGACCGTCATACTTGAAAGTTCTCGCTCTGGGCGTGTCCCCGCTCTTCCCCAGCTGCGCGACTGCGTTCAAATCCCCAAAGCCATCGTAGGTGTAGTTTGTCGTCAACGCTGGGGTCCCGGCGCTGGGATCCGGTTCTATCACCTTTGTCAAATGACCCGCAGCGTCATAATATCGTTGCCAGTGACTCCGGTTTTCGTTGTAGAATTCAGCGAGATTTCCGGTGTAGCTGTAGAGCTTCGTTGCATTATCCTGTTCCGTAGTGGTCCACACTCGGCCCAGCGGATCGTAGCCGCCTTTCGTATTCAGATAGCTTAGCGTGGTGACTCCGTATGTCGAATCTGCTTTGGTATAGTAAGGATTGGACACGGTCTGCGAGTTGCCAGTCGCGTCGTACGTAAAATCGGTATACACGATCGAGTTTGTGCCTACGACTTGCAGGGTTTGGCTCTTGCGCCCCAAACCGTCAAACAGATCTTTATTGACGATAAAGCTACTTCCAACCTGCTGCCTGCTATCGGTAATGCTGTTTTGTCCAGAATCCACATAGCTGATGTTATCCACTCCATTGTCCGGAAACGTGGTCTGGATCAGCCTCTGAATGCCGTCATAAGAATAGCTTGTCTTTGCCCCGTTGGGGTCGACCACGAAGGCCATCGTGCCGGTGCACGAATTGAATTGATAGGTAGCGCTTTGATTCAGAGCATTTGTTATGGTAGTGGGGAAAGGTGATCCGCTGGTGTCGCAGTTTGAGTCCGTACTGCCGTCATAGATGAAATTCGTTGGATGGTTCAGAGGATCTGTCGCCTTAGTAACGCGACCGTAGCTGTCGCGAACATAGGAGGTCGTGGCGTTTGGCGCATTCGTTGCGCCCGTAGCCGCACTGGTAAGATTGCCAAGCGTGTTTGCGCTATTATCATAGGTGTACGTCGTCGAGTTTTGAAGGTTGGTCACGGCGTCTGTGACAGTCATCGAGAGCGGGCGGTCAAGAATGTGCGGGTTGGAGCTGAAATATCCCGACGATGCCCAGGTTATGGCTGTCTTCTTCTTCAGCGAGCCATCGTAATCGTATTCATCGGTTTCCGTTGGACTATCAATGGAGACTGTCTCCGGACCCTGTGGGGTGAAAGCCGCAGTATAAGTGTCGTTGTAATAATAATCGACAACGCTGCTGATATTAGGGGAGACGTCATTCCACGTGGTAGTCACGGTTTGCGGGTAACTGAGCTCCGTAAACGGAGCTCCTGCCGTGTAGGCGGTTTGGGTGGTTCGAACGAGATTCCCTGCCGAGTCATACTGAAGTAAGCTTGTTTCAAGTGCCGATACCGACGCCAATGACTGGACAGTAAAGTTGTGAGTTGTTACTCTGCCAACCTCATCGGTAACAGACACGGAGGCATTAAAGGGCGAATAGTTGGCACCAATGTCTGGGAGCCGTCCAAACGTGTTTACCACATATTTTGTTTTTGTCTCGGGACTGGAGCAGGCGCCGGAACTGATGCCGGTGGCCGCCGTACTTTGACACCTGTACATCACCTGAATGTTATCGGGCGATAAGCAAGTCACATTGCCCATCCTAGTCGCCCCCCCCGTGACGTAGTAGTTGTTGTAGACGTAGCGCGTGTATCCGCCTTGAGGATAAAAGATCTGTACAAGATGCTTTTCCGCATCAAACACAAACGTGAACACCTTGCTTGTATCGTCAGAACCGACAGCAGGAAATGTGAGAGAAACTTGGGACGTTGCACTGCTGGTCTGTGGTTGGTCATCAAAGAGGGTAGGATTCGAATATAGACCGGTTTGGTTTTTCCCATTATATTTACAGCCAGTGAAATGGTCATATGTCAAACTGCTTCCCGCTGGCCCGGCGGTCTGTGAACTCAAGGAGATCGTCTGCGGGCTGCCATTCGAATCTCTATACGACATACTTCCCGCGCCGGATTGAGTGTTAGAGGTGATTGTGATAGACCTCTGAAGTGTGTCCGTCAGAGTATAGGTATTAGTGCCTCCTCCATTCGTGGTTAGAGCAACGGTAACAGTGTTCCCGTTTGGATCCACCATGCGCGATGTGCGCGTGTCAACGATATCCTCTTCCTCCGATCCGCCATAGCTACCATTCTCTGTCGGAAATGGGTCGGTATAACTGAAATGGTAAACAGTCCCGTCCTTCGACGTGATCTTGACATCTGCGGAGTTTGTGGTGTCGAGGCTATAAAAGGAGCCATCGGCAGATTCTGACACCTCGAGTTCGCCGCCCGGAGGCGCACCCGTTTTCACGTTGCACGCGGAGACGTTTTTAAACCCGTGAACGTTTCCGTTCCAATCCGTGAATGCCCAGTTCGTAATGCAATACACGTCAGCATATGCACTCAAAGGTGTAGGATCGTTCTGCACCCATTCGCCCACGTATTCCTCGGAGGCTTGCAGGCGAGGAAGAGTTAGTTCCAACACATGATCGTTGTCCCCAAGCGTTTCCTCGTAGGTTAGATCAGTTACGAGCTCTGAACTTATGACCTGGCTCTGAACGGAAGTGAGTTGAACCGCATGCATGCTATTACTGTGATGTACGTATGCGATTGGGAGTACCCACCCACCGCGTTGAGGCAAAGAAAGGAGTGGAACATAGACAGTCAAAGCTCCATTCGCTAGATTTACGGACTCATTTGTCCCGTCCACGCTGGCATGCGGTGGAGTACCAATGGGACTCATAATGCCCAGGGCGTTGTCCGGAACAGTCGGCGCGGGCACTTGCGTAAGGCAAGGTTTTGAAAGGGACGAAGCCAAAAACGCATAGGATGCCAAGACAATAAATTTGCGAAATGAGGCGAACACGATTCCCTCCGTGCTACCGTTGGGACCGTAGTTGGTCTCATGATGAGACCAACTACGGTCATCCGGAATCATCCGGAAACTTAGTTGCTTCGAAGGCGAACTGTCAAGAGCGGAGTAAAAAGGGTTCTTGCGCACATTTGGTGAAGATCCCAATCCCGCGTGAATTCTCGCGAGAAACGCCTCAGGTCTCTCCTGCTGGAGGAGATCGAGGGCGAACCGCTGATCTTCCTGCCTCACTTGAGGAAGGCCGAGGATGGCATTGCGACGATGGTGAAGCGGCTGGCCACGGCCGGCGTTACCTACGCGAAGGTCGACTTCGAGAAGGCAGTCGCCTGGTGCGAGAAGAAGACTGGAAAGACTCTGGCCCCAAGCCAGCGACAGGCGCTGAAGACTATCGAGCACATCGCTTCGCGCCCATCGTTGCGGCAAACAGGCTCTCAGTAACAAATGCAGGGAGTCCTTCAACGTGCTCGGAACCCTATTCGTACTCACAACATTCCCTTCCGAAGACTCGAGCAAGCATCGGTGCAGAAATCGAACAGAAAAGCTATGACAGATTCACAGGAACCGTAAAAGAGCCGATTTAGCGCGTCAAGTGACTATAGCCCACAGCCCTTTGGTAACAACGCAAGCCACCCGGCACGCAGCGCTATCAGGCAATTCAGCGCAACGACGAAGACGCACTGACCCGGACGATCATAGCGCTGGCCAGCCAGTACGGCCGGGTATCGGCGCATCAGAGCAAAAAGGTTACTGATTTGTAAAATACTTCCAGGCTGGATGCTCTGGCTCGGTAAGTCTGCGAAAATTTCCGTCCTTCAACCCAGGTAGGCTAGTGTGGCATTGTCGGCCACTCTGATTTAGTGTCGATGATCCACGATAAAGCAGTTTGTCTTTGTTTTCATTCTTGGGTACCGAGCCCTTGCGGCCTAGTTCAGCCACAGTATGCAGCGTTTGAGAGGAAAGGCCTGCCTTTTCCGCCGATCCGTCACTCAGTCATCGAGCACCACCGGGACCAAGCAGGGCGTCGAAGGTGAGGTCGACGGGTTCGCGGTGGAGCACATTCTCGCCCTCAGCAAGGGTGAGTTCACCGCAATGGGGCGCTGTCCTGGTCACCTTGATCGCGTACATACCGTTGAGTACGGATGACCAGACGAGGAGATCGACTTCTCTCGGCATTTCAAGTCCTTTCTCTTGCGAAGAGACGTTAATGAATCGGGTGTGTAGCGGCGGTTTGAGAACTGGTGTGAGTAAGAATTGTCGACGAGAGGAGTGTTGGGTGTGGGTCTGGGAGAGGAATAGGCTTCTTATCTCAGCCGCTTGTATTCGACATTGCCGAAGAAGCCGGGCCCGAGCAGGGTGTCGGTTTGCTTGACGTAGGTGAGATTGGCTGACAGGAGAGGTCCTTTGATCTCGAGAGTGCCATCCTTATAGATGGCCCCCGCCTTTCCGCCCTGGCCGATAATTAGGAATTGGTTTCCTGTCTTATCCAGATGAGCAAGATTGAGACCATAGACCACAGCGTTCCAGACGCTATTCATGCTCTTCTCTCCCATCAAATAACGATAATTGTAAATATTCATAGATAAAAGACAGGCAGGTAGTCTCTATCGTCCGAGCAGTTCTGTTATTTTTAAGCGAAAAATCTGTTCCCGGGGTTAGACAGAGATTGCTTCCAGCCACCCGATATTGGGTACTGACACACCCGCCTACTATCCAAATCCCTGTGGAGATCGCTTCACGTACACGCATCCGAAATGATGTCAGTGTTAATTGTCTTGGCGTATGCTGATCCGGCGTCAGCTTACATTGGCCGATATGATTGTGAGCACGCGATGCCGGGGCTGGGTTTGAGTGCGAGAAGTGTGCCGGAAGGTTCATCGGATTCAGCTCATGTCGGGGTATGCTGCCCCTTTCATACGCTTCTCCAGCCCACATCTTCATATATAGAGCGTGGAATTGCCCTCTGTCCCCTTTTAGGGTACGATTGACCCCGTAATGGGTACAGCTATTACGCTCTCGGACACCCTGTTCGGTCGCACGCGCGGCGCGGTGCTGGCCGTGCTGTACGGCCATGTCGGCGAGTCCTATTATTTGCGGCAACTTGCGCGCCTGACCGGAATCGCGTTGGGTCCGGTGCAGCGGGAGTTACGCCAACTGGTCGACGCCGGCCTAGTGACCAAGAGGGTCCAAGGATCGCAAACGCTGTTCGCCGCCAACGAGTCGAGTCCCGTTTTTGGGGAAATGAGAAGCCTCGTGGCGAAAACGGTCGGGATGCATGATGTCCTTCTGGCGTCATTACGTCCCATCGAAAAGAAGATCGAACTTGCCTTTATTTATGGGTCGGTACCGAAGACCTCGCGGGCGTACGACCGGTCATAAGTTTTCAGCACCGTGGTGATCCGATCTCCAGCCTGCTCTTCGAAGAACACTTCCTGCTGCGGCATTTGCAACCTCCCTCGTTCCATTATTGATCATTCTAAGTGGGCCAACCTCTCCTCTTCTATTAGCAAAGGGGAGTTCCCGGCACCGGCTGTGTGCCCCCCTTCAGCTGATTGCATTTTCCACACAGCATTTCGACATTCTCAGTCGTGCCAGATTCGATCTTGCCCTCCCCACAGCAGCAAGTGTCTCCGGTTCAGCCGCACGGCGTCTGTGGTTTGAGTGGATTCTGCGCTCCAGTTGCGCTCTGTTAATCGGATTTAGAGGGCTTTGCATGGTCTAAGGTGTCATCCGCTGATCTGCATGTTGTTGAAAGTACGTTTGACTGATGATTCGAGTCCTACCTGAGGAGCCAAAAATCAATACCTTACAGACTTTTCGCTGATTTTAATCCCCATAGAATCCCTCAATAGATCAAAGCCGCAGCAGACTTTTGTTCAGTCTGAGGCTTTTCTGCGCACTCAGCCTCTGCACGGCCTTTGAGTTGGCTTGTCAGACTTGCTATTGAGCCGAACCATACTCCATGTGCCTGAATTCGCCGTACCATAATCTTTGTATGCGCCTGTTTGTTGGGATACCCATGGCGGCTGCGGTGATCGACGAACTCTCGACGATTTCGCTGCAGCTTCGATCGAAAGAAGACGGGCTGCGCTGGCAGACGCCTGAATCCTGGCATATCACTCTGCAGTTCCTGGGCAACACCAGCAGGGAACAATACGAATGCGCTGCCGCACAGCTGCGCACACTAAATATGCCGCCCGTTCCTATCAGGCTTGAAGGGCTGAGCGCCTTCAATCGTGCCGGGATTCTCATTGCAGCCGTTACACTGACGCCCGAACTCCTTCTGCTCCAGGAGCGCGTCACCACGGCTACGGCGCACTGCGGGTTTGTTGCTGAGACTCGTCCCTACCAGCCGCATATCACTCTTGCCCGCGGCAAGGGCAAAGGCCAACAGCCGGGGCTCCTCGCACTTAAAATCAAGCTGCGCCATCAGCCGGTGTTCACCCGATTTTCTGCCAGAGAATTTCTGCTTTACGAAAGCTTCCTCGGACCCGCCGGTTCTCACTACGAAGTCCGTGAGCGCTTCTCCCTCGGTGCTGGTTAGTCGCGATAACTGGCAGGTGCACATCGCCGTGTGTCACTTCCGCGGTAAGCGCGGCCGGGCTGGTAAAATTGCCCACGTCACACATTCAAAATTTGATCTGCCGGATCGGGCAGATATGCAGCAAACAGTATTTGAAGCCTTACTGTAAGCTCGGGGAGTGCTCACCATGACGAAACGGCTATTCAGGCCAGGAAGAGCGGCCGTTTGCGCCACTCTCTTTTTGTATTTGTTTCCGTTCGCGGCCTCTGCCAGCGGTGGCCGTGAAAATCCCCCGGCAACGCAGGCTTCCGATGTAGGCCTGGTTCTTGAGGGCGTGGTCACCGGCTCGCAAAATCAGACATACGTGCAAGTACCTTTCAATGTGCCTGCCGGCACCGAGAGGGTTACGCTGACCTTTGCCTACACCGGCAAGGAGCAGCATACGGCGCTCGATCTGGGCTTGCTTGATCCTGCCGGGCTGCGCTGCTGGAGCGGCGGCAACAAATCCATGCTCACCGTCGGGCTCTCCGATGCCACTCCCTCGTGCCTGCCTGGCCCCATCCCTCAGGGCAAATGGAATGTACTGATCGGCGTGCCGAATATCCGCTCTGCCGTGCAATCGCATTACACCCTGCATGTGTACTTCACTGCCAGCGGCGCGGTGGCTAGCCAGCCTGAGATATTGCGGACCCCGCTTCGTGCGGGACCGGCATGGTTTCGCGGCGATCTCCACATGCACACCGGGCAAAGCGACGGTCAGTGTCCCAGCCAGACAGGGAAGATGATTCCATGTCCGGTCTTCTTTACCGTGGATGCTGCCGCCCGCCGTGGACTCGACTTCATTGCCGTCACTGACCACAACGCGACCTCGCAATACAATTCCATGCGCGAGCTGCAGCCATACTTTGACAAGCTGCTGCTGATTCCGGGCCGCGAGGTTACCACCTTCCTGGGACACATCAACTTTCTCGGCACAGCCGATTATGTGGATTTCCGTCTCGGCAGCAAGCAGGTTCCCGACATGAATACCTTGCTGCGCAGCGCCGTTCGCGCAGGCGGAATCGTTTCTATCAATCATCCCAACGACCCCAGCGGCGAGGTGTGCATGGGGTGTGGATGGACGCCGGCCTCCAAAGTCGATATGCGCCTGTTTACAGCAGTTGAGGCGGTCAACGGAGGCAGCGAAAAGATCGGCATTTCCGACATTTCTTTTTGGAACAAGCAACTGGACAAAGGCTGCCGCCTGACCGGAATTGGCGGAAGTGATAATCACCGGCCCCTGCAACCGCTTGAACAGATAGGCTCCATCGGCAGCCCAACCACGGTTGTCTATGCAGCGGAGCTTTCAGCGCCAGCGATCCTTGACGGCATCCGCGCCGGACACGTGTTCGTCGATCTTGCGGGAACCCGGAATCGGCTCCTTGAAGTGACGGCGCAAGCAGGAAGCCAACTTGCCCACGCGGGAGACACTCTCAACACAGCCCAGGGCCACGCTGTGAACTTTTCCCTGCATGTAACCGCTGCGGACGGAGGCAAGGTTCGCTGGCTTGAAGACGGCCAGGAAGTTGCACTCGCCGGCAGCGCGGATGTTTCCTCCGCCGATCAAACATTTCCCATCTCCTGGGTGAGCGACGGCCGCCGTCATTGGTTCCGCGCCGGTGTTGTGGGCCCTGATAAAAAGCTGTGGCTGCTGGGCAATCCCGTCTACATCAACTGGGATATAGACAATCAATGCGGCGATCGCTGATCGAATAACGAGGAAGAAATCCCATGGCTCCATTGCCGTTCAACCTGACGCTGGTGCAGTTTTTCGTGGACCACAGGAACGTCTGTCTTACCAAGCTGTTTCTTGGCGCCAGCTTTGTCGGCAGCGCCGATGGTTACGTCCTGATCGCTATCCTCCTCTATGTCCTGTGGGACAAGCAACTGGCGATTCGGCTTTCGGTCCTGGTTCTTCTGACCATGTCACTCAACGAAATTCTGAAGTTCCTTATCAAGGATCCTCGCCCCTTCATCCGCGAAGGAACCTATCTGAAAAAATGGGCCGTTTCCGCGGCCAGTGCAAAAGGACTTGCAGCAGAGTATTCGACTCCATCCGGCCACGCCATGGGGTCGTCTGCCTTTTACGCGTACCTGTACGCCTTCATCAACAATCGATGGGTACGCGTTGCGGCCGTCCTGACGATCGTCCTGATCGGCGTGTCGCGTCCGTATCTTGGCGTCCACTATGTGGAGGATGTTCTCCTCGGCTGGGCGTTCGGTTTATCCATTGCTCTGGTCGCGGCAAAATATACCGGCTGGCTGAGTTCCGTGTGGAACAAGTTCTCTTATGGGCAGCAGATCGGAATCACGGCCGCGGTGAGCCTGGCGCTCTTTCTGCTCTCCATGCTCATCAACGGCTGGCGCATCGATGCGCAGCCCCGCGACCTGTTGGGCTTTGCCGGATTCTTGACCGGCATCGTCATTGCCCGCCCGCTTGAACTGCGCAAGGTGAACTTCGATCCCAGAAGCTCGAATGCAATAAAAAAGGTCCTGCGCTATGTTTTGTCTATGGGCATGGTGCTCTTTGTTCTGTTGTTTTTCGATCGTGTGTTTGGCGCCATGGCCGATAAGGTCTCTCTGCTCGGCTATCTGTTGCAGTATGTGCGCTACGCCCTGGCGGGCATCGCCGGCATCTTCCTTGCGCCTCTGATTTTTACAAGACTGAAACTGGCCGAAACGCTCCCTGCGCGAATCATATGATGCAAAGCCCGGTTTGAGCCTGCAGCACTGAGCCACGTACTCAGTACGAGAGCGTCATGAACCTCTCGTACTTGCCTCCGGCCGGTATGGTGACCGCGCGATCGGCCACGTCGCAGCGCTCAACGCAGAGATAGCCGACGTGATTGCCCTCGCCAAGATCGGCCATGTTCTTGTCGTTGGTCCATGCATTCCAGACCACATTGCATTGGGTATCGGATTCGATCTTCACGTTGCCGGTTGCAATTTTGATGGTTTGCACGGCCGGGACATCCAGATAAATACGATCGGTCAGCGTGGAGATGGCGACCTCGCCCTGCTGAACCTTGCGCGCCGAGTTGTCGATCTTGTCGATATACGTGGTGTTTTCCAAACCTGCCACCAGTGCCTCGGCGACATTCGGAACGGAAAAGTAGGTATGGAATGCGAAGGCAAAGGGCGCTGTCTGAGCACTGCGATTCGCGGCGCTCAGGGCCATTCTGAGGCTGGTCCCGACTACAACCTCTAGGCGGAATCTGAACGCATGCGGCCACACGGCGCTGACCGTGGCATCCCCGGCAAGTTCGAGCACGATGCGCGTTGCGCCGCCGGAGCAGATTTCGGCTGCAACCAGTGTCCATTCCATGACCCTGCCAAAGCCGTGCTGAATCGCTCCGTCTTTACCCGGACCGAACCAGGGCAGGCAAAGTGGAATGCCGCCGCGGATCGGCTTGCCGGCTTCCAGCACGCATTTGGGCGAGACCCAGAGCATCTCCCGCTGACCGCGCGGCTCAAACGCCATCAGGTGCGCTCCCTGCAGGGCAACTACGGCGCGGCCCAGGCGATTGTCCACGACCAGCATGGGCAGTCCGGCATCTCCCGCCTTGTGCAGCGCGGGATAAAGTTCGGTGGAGTTGACCAGCTTGATGCCGGCGTTCTGGACGAGCTGCTCAAAGACGGACGGAACGGACATTTGCATCTCCCGGGATACATCACGATTGCCACATGAGCGATAAAGACTGGGCAACTCCTCCCTATTCTAGGCGCGCAGATGTTATCGAAAGAACACCATGCTGCTATCTCCAGCACCCGGACCAATATGGTATCCAATAGCGCACGCGTAAGCCCTGCATTATGAGTCGCATGCGATATCTGATTCAAGTCGATGGCAAACTAAAGTTTGGCCTTGAGCACGATGTTGACAGGAGTGAAACCATCCTGTGAGCGGGGTGACATCCGTCACAGCTACCTCATTCTTCCGAAGCGTAGATTCGCGTCGGCCTGGGAGAAACTCGCCCGTGTTTTGAAGGCAGGCGAATGGAGACAGGAGCCAGGCAGGAAGCTTCGATTGCGGCCACGGAGGAAGCCAGAGACGTGTGAAGTACGAGGGGCGCAGATAAAGATTGGAAGGTAACAAGATGGGTTGGCGCGAAGAGTATCAAAGCAAATGCATGAATGCCTCTCAGGCGCTGGAGGCGGTTCATTCCGGCTCTCGCGTGTGGATCCAGTCCGGGTGCGGCACCCCTTCCACGCTGGTGGATTCGCTGGTGGCACGGGCTCCCGAGGTGCGCGATGTGGAGATCGTTCACATCATGACGCTGGGCCGCGCGGACTATACCAAGCCGGAGTACGAAGGCCGTTTTCGTCATAGCGGCCTTTTTCTGGGCGCGAATGTGCGCGATGCGGTGGCCGCGGGACGCGCCGATTACACGCCGATCTTTCTGAGCGAAATTGAAAGTTTGCTGGTGAGCCGGGCGCTGCCGTTGGATGTGGCGCTGATCCAGGTTTCGCCGCCGGATGCGTTCGGATTTGTAAGCCTGGGAACCACGGTCGGCTGCACGCTGACCGCATCGCGCTGCGCCAAAGTCGTAATTGCCGAAGTCAACGAGTTGGTTCCGCGCACGCATGGCGACACCTACATTCACGTCAGCCGGATTTCGTCGATTGTCGAGACCTCGCAGCCGCTGCTGGAAGTTTTATCGGAGCCTCCCTCGGAGCTGCACCTCCGTGTGGCGCGCAATGTGGCCTCGCTGATTCCCGATGGAGCCACGCTGCAGACCGGGATTGGCGGCATTTCAGAGGCCGTTCTGGAGTGCCTGGGCGACAAGCGCGATTTGGGAATTCACACCGAGATGTGCCCGGACGGCGTCATCGATCTGATGGAGTCGGGCGTGATGAATGGCGAGCGGAAGTCGCTGCACCGGGGCAAGGCGGTGGTTTCCTTTGTGCTTGGATCGCGGCGGCTGTTCGATTTCATCCACGAGAATCCCAGCTTCGAGTTCCGCTCCATCAGCTATACCAACGATCCGTTTGTGGTGGCGCAGAACGACAAGATGGTGGCCATCAACTCGGCGCTGCAGATTGATCTGACCGGCCAGGTGTGCGCCGACTCGCTGGGAACCAAGCCTTACAGCGGCTTTGGCGGGCAGATCGATTTCATTCGCGGAGCGGCTCGTTCGCACGGCGGCATTCCGATCATTGCATTGCCTTCGACGGCGATGCATGGCGCCGTGTCGCGCATTGTGCCTGTGCTGGAACCGGGCGCAGGCGTGGTCACCTCGCGCGCCGACGTGCATTACGTGGTGACCGAGCACGGCATCGCATACCTGCACGGGAAAAACCTGCGCCAGCGCGCCGAAGCTCTGATCGCAATTGCCGATCCGCAGTTCCAACAGGAGCTTGAAGATTTCGCCGTGCGCTCGCATTACCTTGAGAGCAAAACGGCTGTTTGTGTGTGAGGGGCAGTCGTCAACGAAGGGAGCAGCAGGATGGACGGAGAAAAGCAGGACCGGGGCTTGGTGCGATTGGATGAGAACGAATGCAAGGGCTGCGGCCTTTGCATGGAAGCCTGTCCGCCCAAGGTGCTCCAATTGAGCGAGCGGCTGAACCACTACGGCTATCGCACGGCGATGTATGTGGGCGTGGGCTGCACGGGTTGCGGAATCTGTTTCATGGCGTGTCCCGAGCCAGGCGCGATCACAGTGCTGCGGGCCACGCGTCGCACCCCTGGCACGGTGCAGGGGATTGATACAGGCATGGAGGGAGCAGGCAGATGCGCAAGCAACTGATGAAGGGCAACGAAGCGATTGTGAAGAGCGCGATTCTCTCCGGTTGCCGGGCGTTTTACGGGTATCCCATCACTCCGGCAAGTGAGATTGCAGAGGCTGCGGCCGAGTTCATGCCTAAATCAGGCGGCGTATTTCTGCAGGCGGAGAGCGAGGTGGCGGCCATCAATATGCTGTACGGCGCGGCCTCGGCGGGCGTGCGTTGCATGACGGCATCCAGCGGTCCCGGGATGAGCCTGATGCAGGAAGGCATCAGCTATATGGCCGGTTCTGAATTGCCCTGCGTCATCGCGGATATTACCCGCGGTGGTCCGGGATTGGGAAACATTGCAGCTGAACAGAGCGATTATCACCAGGTGGTAAAGGGCGGCGGACACGGCAATTACCGGACCATCGTGCTGGCGCCGCATTCCGTGCAGGAGATGGCCGATCTGACGGCGCTGGCATTCGAACTGGCAGACCGCTATCGCAACCCGATAGTGCTGCTTGCCGACGGATTCATCGGGCAGATGATGGAGCCGGTGGAGTTCCCGCAGACGGCAGTCGAACCGCGGCAGCCGGATTGGGCCGTCGCGGGCACTGAAGAGACGCGCGGCAACCTGATCACGTCGCTGCATCTGGACATCGATACGCTGGAGGCGCATGTTCGCGATCTGGAGAAAAAGTATCTCCGCGCGGAAGAGCTTGAGGTGCGGGCCGAAGAGTGGCAAACGGAAGATGCGGAGATCGTGCTGGTGGGATACGGAATTGTGGCGCGAATTCTGAAGGCTGTCACCGCTGAAGCGCGCGCCGCCGGGCTTAAGGTTGGCGTGCTGCGGCCGGTAACTTTGTATCCGTTCCCAAAACATCACTTCGAGCGTCTGGCTGCGCGCGCGCGCGTTTTTGTCGTGGTGGAGATGAGCACTGGCCAGTTGATTGAAGATGTGCGCCTGGCGCTGAACGGCGCGCGGCCTGTGGAGTTCCTGAGCCGCGTGGGTGGAAATGTTCCCTCGCACGAAGCGGTCCTCAGCTTTGTGCGCGACCTGGCGCTGCGGATTCAGCCGGCAATGGAGCCGGAGGAAGGTCGGATGATTCATGCCTAGCGAAACGGTATCCGAGTACACGGTTGTGCATGGCAGGGCGAAGGCCTTCTACGAGCGTTATGAGCGGAAGGAAGAGTTGCAGCACCAGACTCACTTTTGCCCTGGGTGCGGCCACGGCGTGGTGCACAAAATGCTGGCCCGGGCCATTGACGAACTGGGCATTCAGAACCGGACGATTCTGATCGGCCCGGTGGGCTGCTCGGTGTTTACCTACTACTACTTTGACGTGGGCAATGTGCAGGCCGCGCATGGGCGGGCGCCGGCCGTGGCCACGGCGATGAAGCGGAGCCGGCCGGAGAGCATCGTCCTGGGCTACCAGGGCGACGGAGATCTGTCGGCCATCGGTTCGGCGGAGATTCTTCACGCGGCAAATCGTGGCGAGAATATCACGGTGATCTTTGTGAACAACGCCATCTACAGCATGACTGGAGGCCAGGCGGCGCCGACCACGCTGCTGGGCCAGAGAACGACGACCACTCCCGGGGGACGGCACGCGGAGTCTGAAGGCTATCCGCTGCATATGAGCGAATTGCTGTCCACGCTGCAGGGGCCGGTCTATATCGAGCGCGTGGGGCTGGGAGACAACAAGCAGATTGCGCAGGCAACGCGCGCCATAAAGCGTGCCGTGGAAAACCAGGTAAAAGGCCTGGGCTTCTCCATGGTGGAAGTTTTGTCGCCATGCCCGACAATCTGGAAGATGCAGCCGGTGGAAGCGCAGCACTGGGTTCGCGATGTGATGGAGAAGACCTTTCCTCTCGCGGTGTTTTGCGATCGCACCAAAGAGGCGCATCCAAGGCACTTGGCTGACGCGCCACCCGCGCTCGACAGGATTCCGCAGATTCTCGGCGTCGCCACCGAGGGGTTGCCCGAAGGCAACGCGCACGCCATGGAGCATTCGGCAGAAGCACTGGATATGCGGGTGCGGGTAGCCGGCTTTGGCGGGCAGGGAGTCCTGTTGCTGGGCGAGATGCTGGCCGAGGCAGGACTGGATGCGGGGCTTGAGGTGTCGTGGCTGCCCTCGTATGGGCCGGAGATGCGCTCCGGCACGTCAAACTGCCATGTGCGGCTTGCCGGGCAGGTAATCGATTCGCCGCTGGTGTCGCAGCCCAACGTGCTGGTGGCCATGAATGAGCCTTCGCTGCACAAGTTCTATGCAAGCGTGCAGCCGGACGGATGGATTATTTACAACGGCGAGACCATTCCGGCGGAATGCGGACGAAAGGATGTGCATATGCTGGCGCGCCCGTTCACGCATCTGGCCGATGAACTGGGCGACTCGCGCGCATGCAACATGATCATGCTGGGTGCGCTTCTCGATATTACTGCGGTGCTGCCTGAGGCCAGCATCGATGCCGCGCTGCGCCGTCTGGTGAAACATCCGAAATGGGTGAAGCTGGACCTGCAGGCGCTGGCGAAAGGACGGAAGTTGTACCGGGAGTCGTTGGCTGAAGCAAGCCAGGCTTGCGGATGACTCTGACGGTGAAATGACTTTTTGTAGTGACGGGACATGGTCTGTCACGCACTGAAGACACGAGAGTCCGGCCGGCCGCGCGGCGAGCCATCGCCGCGGACTGAACGGATGCTGATGCGCAAGGCGCGCGCTGGACCTGCCCGATAAGGAGGGTAGGAACATGCTGACGACAACAAAGGCAGCGAATGCCTACGACGTCGCGCTGGAGAATTTCGACACGGCAGCCGACGCAATGGGCCTCAACAACGATACGCGGGAGATGATCAAGTATCCCGAGCGCGTGCTGACGGTGAGTGTGCCGGTGCGCATGGACGACGGCCACATACACCGCTTTGAGGCGTTCCGCGTGCAACACAGCTCGGTGCGCGGACCGGCCAAGGGCGGCATCCGGTACCACCCGCAGGTAACGTTGGATGAAGTGAAAGCGCTGGCCACATGGATGACCTGGAAGTGCGCGGTGGTGAATATTCCCTTTGGCGGCGCCAAGGGCGGCATCACCTGTAACCCCAAGATCATGTCTGCGGGCGAACTGGAAGGAATGACACGCAGATACACCAGCGCCATTCTTCCCTTGATTGGCCCTGAGCAGGACATACCCGCGCCGGATGTGTACACAAACTCGCAAACCATGGCCTGGATCATGGACACCTACAGCATGACCAAGGGATATCCGATTCCCGGAGTGGTGACCGGAAAGCCGATCAGCCTCGGCGGATCGCTGGGTCGCAATGAAGCAACCGGACGTGGCGTGTTTTACACCATTCAGAGCGCGTGCGAACATCTGCGCATGTCCTTGCCCGGCGCCACTGTTGCGGTGCAGGGCTTTGGCAACGCCGGCTCCATTGCGGCGCAATTGCTGCATGCGGCGGGAGCGAAAGTTATCGCAGTGAGCGATTCAACCGGCTGCGTGTACAACAAGAGCGGACTCGATATTCCCGAGCTGATCTACATGAAAACCCTCTGTGGCCATGTGGAAGGGTTCCCTGAAAGCGAGGCCATCAGTCCTGCCGAGTTGCTGGCCCTGAAGTGCGAAATTCTGGTGCCCGCGGCTCTTGAAAACACCATCCTCGCGGGCAATGCGCCTGCGGTGCGTGCGAGGATCATCGCTGAAGCAGCCAATGGTCCGCTCACGCCGGAGGCCGACAGAATCCTCGAGGGCAAGGGCGTCTTTGTGATTCCCGACATTCTCTGTAATGCCGGCGGAGTGACGGTTTCCTACTTCGAGTGGGTGCAGGACGAGCAGCACTTGTTCTGGGAGGCGCAGGATGTCTACGACCGCCTGGAACGCGTGATGAAGGTTGCCTTCCGCGATGTGCTCAAGATTCATCTGGAGCGGAAGGTTCCCATGCGCATCGCTGCCAACATGCTCGGCATCGGACGCGTGGCAGAGGCTGTGCAGCTCCGCGGCATCTATCCATAGACGCCGGTCAGATCACAGGCCGAGGCTGTGCTTCGGCCATGATTGATCCCGGGCCGCGCTGTTCCAGCAACAGCGCGGCCCATTTTTGTGCGCAAGACGCAGCGCAGTGCACGGCAAGCACTTGCATGCACCTGTGATTAAAGTCATAGTCTGCGCATGGTCCATCCTCTACCCTGCAATACAGAAGAGAGAAGTGGACATGGGCGCACAAGCAGCAGAGAAAATCTCCGCCGGCAGAGAGAAAAAGCCACTGATGCGCCGCACCACGCTGGATCGCTCGCAGCGTATTCGGCTGATCGTGCAATTGCTGTTTGTCGCTCTCAACGGCTGGATCGGAATCCAGTTTTTCTTCTGGGTCCGGTCCTTCGAGAACAGCGGTCAAAGCTTCTCTGTGTCGCGTCCGGCCGGAGTTGAGGGTTGGCTGCCCATCGCGGGCCTCATGAACTTCAAATACCTTCTGCTCACCGGGCGCGTGCCGTCCATTCATCCGGCGGCCATGTTTTTGTTCATGGCTTTCCTGTTGATGAGCCTGCTTCTGAAAAAGGCTTTCTGCGCCTGGCTGTGCCCGGTGGGAACACTCTCGGAATATCTGTGGAAACTGGGCCGCAAAATCTTCGGACGCAATCTGCGCCTGCCACGCTGGGCAGACATTCCTCTCCGCGGCCTGAAGTACCTGTTGCTCGGCTTCTTCGTCAGTATCATAGGCGCCATGTCCGCCGAGGCGCTGGATAGCTTCATGTCCACACCTTATGGCCTGGTTGCGGACGTGAAGATGCTAAACTTCTTCCGCACCATGGGGCTCACAGCGGCCCTTGTCCTGCTTGTGCTGGTGCTTGGCTCCATGCTGGTCCAGAATTTCTGGTGCCGCTATCTCTGTCCATATGGCGCGCTGCTGGGGCTTGTCTCCCTGCTGAGCCCGGTCAAGATTCGCCGCGACGCTGAAGCTTGCATCGATTGCGGAAAGTGCGCGCGGGCCTGTCCGGCGGGCCTGCCGGTCGATCGCCTGCTGCAGATCCGGTCGGCGGAGTGCAGCGCGTGCATGCTCTGTGTCGCGGCTTGTTCGCAGCAGGATGCGCTGCAGTTCGCACTTGCGCCCAGACAGTCCGTAGTGCCCGCGCAGCGCTGGTATCGCCGCGCCGTCGGGCCTCTGGCGGTCACCTGCATCCTCGCTTACATCTTCTTCGGCATGATCCTGTTCGCCCGGGCCACGAGCCATTGGCAGACCTATCTGCCTCGCGAGGTCTACGTGAACCTGGTGCCTCATGTGAGCAACTTGAGCCATCCCGGTCTGTGAATGCCTTGACCGCGCTGCATCTTCGGAATGAGAAGGCGCAAATCTGCTACTTCCTGTGACAGGAACTCCAGAAAACCGCTGAGTATCGGGGGAGTATTGCGGGAAGGGAAGCGGCCTGCAATGCAAATGCGATTGCAGGCCCGCTCCGTGTTGCTATTCGTTATCGGGGTTGGGAAGAATTACGTCCCGAATCATTCCGTTCATCTCCGCGCAGGCTGCAATAAAGCCCCTTAACGTCCGCCGCGTAGAGCCAAACATGTCGAAATCTTCATGAGACAATCCGTTCTCCGTGTAGGCGCGCTCGAAGTCGGGAAATTTCTTCAGCAGTGTGTCCACGATCTTCGCATCGACCGGAGTTTCAATTCTCGGAATCACTTCCACATCGCTGGCATTGAAGCGGCGCTGCCATGAGCAAGGCGGAGAGATCACCACATCGCCGCCAATGAACTCGCTCCAGTGCATGTGATTGCGGAATGCGGCGGAAAGCAGCCGCAGCCGGTACCCGCGCTCGCGGTAAATCTTGTATGCCTTCTTGAAGACCGCAACGCCGGCCCATTCCAGGTAGCCCGGATCGACAGAAATGTCTTTCTTCTCCATCTGCACCTTGAGCCAGTCATCCAGACGCCCCACCATGATGGTGCACACCGGTCCCATGGTGGAGATGTCCAGTCCTTCGGCTTCTCTGCGTTTCAGGCCCCGCTCCACGGCCTCCGCCACGGCAATGGCCTGGGGCAATGTAAAGCTGACCGTCGCGTTGATGCTGATGCCGCGATAGGTCGCTTCTTCCATGGCCACAATGCCCGCGCGCGTTGCCGCAATCTTCACAATCATGTTCGGCGCCAGTTGGTTGAACCGGACAGCCTGCTTCACCATGGCATCGGAGTTGCGATAATTCCTCGGATCGGTCTGGATGGAAAGGCGGCCATTGCGTCCCTGCTCGCGGTCAAACACCGGCTTCAGCAGCTTTGCCGCATTCACAGACAACTCTTCCACGATCATCCACGAGATCTCATCTTCTGTGGCCTGCGGGTGGCTAAGTGCCAGCTCCTTGATGCGGCCTTTCCAGGCCGGCATTTCCTTCTTGAGCACCGATACGGCGATGGAGGGATTGCATGTGGCTCCCACAGCACCGTGTTCGATCGAATAGGTCAGCTCTTCAATCGAAGCTGAATCGTTCCACAGGCATGTGGGCGTGGTTTGCGTCATTTGAAAAAGTGGACTCTTGTATTGGATCTTCGATTCAACTTGGGCCATGCATCCTCCGAAAGATGCATACGTGTGCACAAAAACAGAAAATGCAAACGTGTGCAGAAAAAACCCTACCACCCTGAACCTTTCAGGTCAAGCGCTCTAATCACAGGGATGCGGTTTCCGTCCGGACAGAATCAACTGGCTTCATGTGCGCAGAAGGCAAGTATTTTTCCGGACGGTTTGAAGCTGTGGCCGCTAACTCTTCCGTTCGTTGTAGATCCATCGACGAGCAGACCGACTCAGCAGGAGCGCGTGCAGATAATATCTCCTTTTCCGCAATTGCAGTTGACAGATGCGGCTGCGGAGATTGATGATTTTCATTGCAGTGCACACGTGTGCACTGCCTCGGTGCCGCCACTTTGAATAGAGTATTTTCCCAGCCTGTGAAGCAGGCCTCGATCCATACCATCGCCGATATGCCCAGCGTCTTCCGCATCCGCAATACCCCATGCGCGATGCCTGGCAGCCCAAGGAGAAATCATGAGTAATTTACTGATCCGTGCGGAAGTGTTCCGCGACCGGATCGAAGATTTTGGATATGAGTTTTTGTCCTTTGAGACGCGCAAGCTGGCGCCGGGACAGAGTTACTCCGGAAAGACGACCGGCACTGAGCTCGGCATCGTGGTGCTGGGCGGCGTCTGCTCAGTCACGAGTTCGCGCGGCGAGTGGCAGCACATCGGCGGCCGCAAGACGGTCTTCGACGGCCTTCCCTACACGTTGTATTTGCCGGTGAACACCACCTTCACCGTCACCGGCGAAAGCGATTGCGACCTGGCATTTTGTTACAGCCGCGCCGAAGTTGAATACCCGGCGCGCCTGGTGACGCCTGATGACGTGGGCATCGAGATTCGCGGCGGCGGCAACGCCACGCGCCAGATTCACAGCATGATACCGCCGTCTTTTCCCGCGCATCGCCTGATCGTGGTTGAGGTCTACACGCCCGCGGGCAGTTGGTCCAGCTTTCCGCCGCACAAGCACGACGTGCACAACCCTCCGGGGGAAGTGGATCTTGAGGAGATTTACTACTACCGCATCCAGCGCCCCGAAGGCTTTGCCGTACAGAAGGTGTACACGCCCGACCGCCGCATCGACGAAACGCTTACCGTGCGCGACGGGGAACTCGTCCTGGTTCCGGAAGGCTATCACCCGGTGGTCGCCGCGCATGGCTACAACGTGTATTACCTGAATGCGCTGGCGGGCTCGGCGCGCTCCCTGGCCGCCTCCGACGATCCGGACTACACGTGGGTCAGAGACACGTGGCAGGAAAAAGACCCCAGGGTGCCGCTGATCAAAAGGTAAGTTTCAGGGTTTGCAATCCTGTGCCGCCGGCGAGAGATGAATGCAGGGCGGATGGTCTTGGGATGCTGAACGAAATTTAGGAGAGATCGAATGGAAACGCGTCGCATGACGATGGCTCAGGCACTGATTCAATTTCTAAAGAACCAGTACGTTGAGCGCGATGGACAACAGCACGCATTCTTCGCGGGAATGCTGGGCATTTTCGGTCACGGAAACGTGGCGGGCATTGGGCAGGCTCTGCAGCAGAACCCGGATTTTCCGTACATTCTGGTGCGCAATGAACAGGCCGGCGTGCACCTGGCTTCGGCGTTTGCCAAGGCCAGCAACCGGATGCGCACTTTTGCCTGCACGTCCTCCATCGGACCGGGCGCAACCAACATGATCACCGGCGCCGCGCTGGCCACCATCAACCGTCTGCCAGTGCTGCTTTTGCCCGGCGATATCTTCGCCCGCCGCAATGTTGCGCCCGTGCTGCAGCAGGTGGAGTCGCCGGCGACGCAGGATATCGGCGTCAACGATTGCTTCAAGCCGGTGTCGCGCTATTGGGATCGCATCTATCGCCCGGAGCAGCTCATCACCGCGCTGCCTGAAGTGATGCGCGTGCTCACTTCGCCCTCTGACTGCGGCGCCGTAACTCTGGCTCTGCCGCAGGATGTGCAAACTGAAGCGTACGACTATCCCGAGGAGTTGTTCCGCAAGCGTGTATGGCTCATCCGCCGCGGTGAGGCTGACCGGATATCTCTCGATCGTGCGGTAGAGGCCATCCGCGCCAGCCGCAAGCCGCTCATCGTAGCCGGCGGTGGCGTGCTGATGAGCGAGGCTTGTCCGGCGCTCTCCGCATTTGTTGAGCAAACCGGCATTCCGGTGGCGGAGACGCAGGCCGGCAAAGGCTCTCTCGTCTGGGACCATCCGCAGTCCATGGGCGCTATTGGCGCCACTGGTACTCTGGCCTCCAACCGCCTTGCAAATGCCGCCGATCTGATTATTGGAATCGGTACGCGCTACACCGATTTCACTTCCGCCTCGATGACCGCATTCCAGAATCCGCTGGTGCGGTTTGTCAATATCAACCCCGCTGAATTTGACGCCTACAAGGTCGGCGCCATTCCAGTCGTGGCCGACGCCCGCGTTACGCTGGAGCAACTCTCCGCGGCACTGAAGGACTACAAAGTCGGCAAGGAGTATTTGGCGGAGACTGCCGAACTCAAAGTCAAATGGGAGGCCGAAGTCGACCGCCTGTTCCACCTGAACAATCCCGGCCGGCCTGCGCAGAGTGAAGTCATCGGCGCCATGTGGGAGGCGTCCGGCCCACGCGATGTATTGCTCTCCGCGGCGGGCAGCCATCCCGGCGACCTGCACAAGTTGTGGCGCACGCGCTCGCCCAACGGCTATCACATGGAGTACGGCTACTCCTGCATGGGCTATGAGATTCCCGGCGCTATCGGCGCCAAGATCGCCGACCCCAGTCGTGAAGTGTATGTCTTCCTCGGCGACGGTACCTACCAGATGATGCCCACGGAGATTGTGACCTCGGTACAGGAGGGCATCAAGATCATCATCGTGCTGGCAGACAACAACGGTTATGCCAGCATTGGCAGCCTCAGCCGGTCGCTGGGTCAGGGAGGATTCGGCACCAGCTACCGCCTCCGCTCCAAAACCTCCGGGCAGTTGGACGGTGAGCCTCTCAAGGTGGACTTTGTGGCCAACGCGCGCAGCCTGGGCGCTTATGCCTTGAAGGCCACCACTCTGGACGAACTGAAGAAAGCACTGGTCGAAGCCAAAGCTTGCGATCGCACAACGGTTATTGTGGTCGAGACAGATCCGTCGGTATCCGTGCCCGGTTATGAATCCTGGTGGGACGTGTCGGTTGCCGAAGTCTCTGAAATTGAAAGCGTGCGTCAGGCGCGCGTCCGTTACGTCGAAGCGCGGAAGCGCGAGCGCTACTATCTTTGAAAAGCTCGGCAGGCAGAATCATGCGCAGGAATGTAATCCATGCTTGATCGCTTGCCCAGAAACCGGAACAGTAAGTTTTGAAGGTGAAATCATGAAGAAGTTATTGGTAGGCAATGCCCCTTGTTCCTGGGGCACGTTGGAAAATCAGGACAAGAGCCAGCAAGTCCCATATGACCGCATGCTGGACGAACTTGCCGAGACCGGCTACACCGGGACAGAGTTGGGCGATTGGGACTATATGCCCACGGATCCAGCCGCGCTGCGTGCAGAACTCACACGGCGCGGCCTGGTTATGCTGGGCGCGTTTGTTCCTGTGGCGATGAAGTATGCCTCGGCTCATGCCGCCGGTACTGCCGTGGCTGTTAAAACGGCGCGCCTGCTGGCCGCTGTGGCTTCCACGCCGTCGCCTTACCTGGTGCTGTCGGACGACAACGGCACTGATCCGGTGCGCACCAAAATGGCCGGGCGCGTGACTCCGGAAATCGGACTGACTCCGGCGGAGTGGAAGGTCTTTGCCAGCGGCGCTGACCAGGTGGCGCGCGCCGTGTTTGAAGAGACCGGACTGCTGACGGTCTATCACCATCACTGCGCAGGTTATGTGGAGACGCCGGAAGAGATCTCGACCCTGTTGGGGCTGACCGATCCCAAGCGGCTCGGACTGGTCTTCGATGCCGGTCACTATTACCACGGCACCGGCGGAGAGGATTGCGACATTGTCGCGGCCCTCGAACGCTTCAAGGACCGCATCTGGTACATCCACCTGAAGGATATCGAGCCGGCAGTTGCGCGGCGCGCGCGTGCCGAGCAGTGGGACTACTTCACCCAGCTCCGCAACGGCGTCTACTGCGAACTGGGCAAGGGCTGTGTGGATTTTCCTGCCCTGCTGCGGTGGTTGAGCGCGCGCGACTACAAGGGCTACACCCTGGTCGAGCAGGACATCCTGCCCGGCATGGGCACGCCCAAAGAGAGCGCGCGGCGGAACCGCGAATACATTCGTTCCATCGAATCCAATTTTGCTTAGGTTGTTTGTGCGTGTTTCATCAATAAACTTTGGCCCGCTCCGGTTTGAAGATTTCAAACAGGAGCGAGCCGGACAATGTTCCTGGAAGGCGCTCTCCGAGACCGATCGTGTTTGAACTTTTACCAGCGAGGGCACATTGAACGTGAAAAAACTACATGTTGGAATCATCGGCGCCGGACGCATCGGGCGCGTGCATGCTGAAACCCTGGCTTTCCGTATGCCGGAAGCCGAGATCGTAGCCATTACGGACGTCAACCGCGAGGCAGCGGAAGCCGTAGCTGCCCGCTGCAACATTCCCAAGGTTGCCGCGTCCAGTGCAGAGATCCTCGCCGACCCCAAGATCGACGCGGTGCTGATCTGCTCCTCCACCAACACGCATGCCGATCTCATTGTGCAGGCCGCTCAGGCCGGCAAGCACATCTTCTGCGAGAAGCCCATCGCTTTCAGCCTGGAGAAGATCGACGCCGCTCTCGCAGCAGTCAAGGCCGCCGGAGTCCAGCTTCAGATCGGATTCAACCGGCGCTTTGACGCCAACTTCGCCCGTGTCCGCCAGGCGGTAGTCAGTGGTGAAATCGGCGAGCCGCGCCTGCTGCATATCATCAGCCGCGACCCTGGACCTCCGCCGCTGGCCTACGTTCGTGTCTCCGGCGGCATGTTCATGGATATGACCATTCACGATTTCGATATGGCGCGCTTCCTCATCGGCGACGAGGTGGAAGAAATCTACACGGCGGGCGCCGTCATGGTTGATCCGGAGATCGGCAAGGCGGGCGATCTTGACACCGCTCTGATCGTGCTGCGCTTCCGCAACGGCGTCATCGGCACCATCGACAACAGCCGTAAAGCCATCTACGGCTATGACCAGCGCGTTGAGATTCTTGGCAGCGATGGCAAAATCGATACGGAGAACTGCTATCCCAATCAGGCCACGGTCAGCAGCGGAAAATCCGTGTACAAGGATCTGCCTCTCAACTTCTTCATGGAGCGCTATACCGAGAGCTTTGCCACGGAGTTGAAATCCTTTACCGCCGCCGTGCTCGAGAATCGTCCCACCGTCGTCACCGGCATCGATGGGCGTATTCCTGTCATCATGGCTCTTGCGGCGCGCAAGTCCTACGATGAACACCGTCCTGTGCGCCTTGATGAGATCACCGCATGAAGCGGTCGACCCTGATCGCCATACTCAGCGACGTGCACCTTTGGGTGCCCGTCGCTGTTTTAATTCTGGGAACAATCCTTCTCATGACCCTAAGATAAATCTGTGAGCGAACGTCTTACTGGAGCGCCCGGTCGATCCACCCTTTCCCTGCATAAGCTCGGCGTTTTTTGCGGTCTGGCCGCGGCTCTCTGGCTCGGCACCGCCGAAGCTCCCACCAAACTTGTGAACGCGGGATTCTCGCCCTTCCTCATTTCCATGGGCATGGTGATGGGCGCATTCGTGGCGCGCTGGACGGTTCCCACGCTGCTCAAAGGAACGGGCTTTCTCTTCCAGGATCTGCGCGCCAAGCCCCACCTGATTGTCTGGGCGCTGCTGGCGGGAATGCTCTGGGCCATCGCCAACACCTTGACCATCTTCGCGGTGCGCAACGTGGGCCTCGCCATCGCCTTCCCGCTCTGGAACACCAATAGCCTGGTGGGCCTCTTCTGGGGTTGGCTGCTCTTCAAGGAACTGCGCGGCTCCGGCATCAAAGGCTGGTCCAAGGTTTTAGGCGGCGCGGCCGCCATTCTAGGAGGCGCCGCGGTTCTCGCCGTCGCCACCGCGCGCCAGTCCGATGCGCCGGGAAAGGCCACCATCGGCATCGTGGCCGCGCTCGGCGCCGGCGTGCTGCTCGGCACCATGTATATTCCCTATCGCAAGGCCTATATCAGCGGCATGAATCCGCTCTCCTTTGTCACCATCTTCACCTTCGGCGAGTTAGGCACCATCCTCACCGTGGGAGCCATCTTTTTTGGCGGCTTCGGCAACGTTGTCGCCGAGTTGCACCGGGCGCGGCCCATGCTCTTCTGGCCATTCCTGGGCGGATTCTGCTGGGTCATCGGTGACCTGTTCCAGAACTTTGCGGCAAAATATATCGGCATCGGACGCGGAATCCCGCTTTCCAACACCAATCAGCTTTGGGGATTGGCGTGGGGCGCGCTGGTCTTCTCTGAACTCTCCGGACTGACCCTCTCCGGAAAACTTCTGATCTTCGCCGGATCGGGAATCATGATCGCAGGCGCTGTTTCCATCAGCATGGCCGCGCCTGCTGAAGCGGAAATGGCGAACTGGAAGCAGGCCATGGACCGCGAGTGCGACCGCTATGGCCTTGATCCGCAACAGGTCAAGGCAGTTGTCGACGGTGACGATCCGCTGGCCGGGCAACCGCACGCGCGGCGCTGGTGGGAAGTGCTGATCGTTTGCGTTGCGGTAGGCATCTTTGTCTGGCTGGGCCTAGGCACGCAAAGCCAGCACCTGTCCGTCAGCATGCCCTGGATGATCGTCCTGGTGCTGGCCACAATCGTGCCCCTGGGAGTATGTGGGACGTTGTTGTGGCGGAGGACCCGCTTCTCGTAGGTGGAATTGGGCAGCAACTGGCCGGTTGTCATCACGACTATATGTGGGACCCATCGGCCAGGGCGGAAAGGCCAATGCAAACCAATGAGCCTCCGCGTTGTAAAACTGAAACCAGCGTGGATTAAACTCGAAATATTCCTATGATGATGCGGCCGATGCAGAAATCCCTAATTCGATTGCTACCCTTTTTCGTCATTTTCTTCGTCTCTTTCTTTGCCAGCAGCAACTGCTTTGCGCAGGTCGACCGCGCGGGCTTGAACGGAACCATCACCGACATCTCCGGCAAGCGGCTTCCCGGAGCGCGCATCACCGTCGTCCAAAGTGCAACAGGCCTCAGGCGTGAGACGGTTTCTTCGGCGAGCGGCGTTTACGACATCCCGGAGTTGCCCATCGGCCTTTACCGCGTCACCTGCTCCGCGCCCGGCTTCCAGCAGGTGGTATTCGACAAGATCGAGCAGACTGTGGGGCGCACGCGGACGCTCGACATGACTCTCCCGGTCGGCAGCGTTACCCAGCAGGTGCATGTCTCGGGACTGACCTCGCAACTGGATGAGACCACGGCCACGGTTGGCTCGCGCACCGAGTCCAAACAGATCAACGATCTGCCGCTGAACGGAAGAAACTGGTCCACGCTCACCGCTCTCGTTCCCGGCGCGGTCGACACCGGCGGCAGTAACCAGCGCAGCATTCGTTTTGCCGGCCGCGGACTGGACGACAACAACTTCACCTACGACGGCATCGACGCCACCAACATCGTGAACCAGGCGCAGCAGTCCTTCGTCCGCCTCGCCATTCCCACTGACGCCATCGAGGAGTTTCACATCGACACGATGCTCTTCACCGCCGAAAACGGAAGCACGCCCGGCGGCCAGATCGCAGTGGCCTCGAAAACCGGTTCGAACGCGCTGCATGGCAGTCTCTTCGAATTCATACGCAATGACATTTTCGACGCCCGCGAGCCCATCCTTCCGTCCAGGCTTCCCTTCCGTCTCAACCAATTCGGCGGCGATCTCGGCGGACCGATCTTTCGCGACCGCAGCTTTTTCTTCTTTTCTTACGATGGGCTGCGCCAGAGCTACGGCCAGCCGCTGCTGGGTTATGCCCCAAGCCCGACCTTCTCCGCTCAGGTGGCCGCCGCCAATCCAGGGTTCAAACAGATTCTCGCTGCCTATCCCACCAAGGGTCTGACACCCATCGCGGGCAATCCAAACGAAGACGAGTATGCCGCCTCCGGACGGCAACTGGACCATGAAAACTCCGCCATGTTGCGGCTCGATCACCATTTTTCGGCCGCCGACACAGCCTACCTTCGCTTCAGCTTCGATGCCGCCTACAGCAATGTGCCTTTGGCCTCGAGCGGCGCTTATCTGAACGACCGGCAGCTTGTAACGTCCCGGCCGGTGAACGGCGAGCTGGAATCGTTGCACATCTTCTCGCCCAGGCTGGTCAATGAGTTGAAGTTCGGCTTCAATCGCAGCACCGTCCTCACCACCAATCAGGGACTCGCCGGTCTGCCTTACTCCATCGCCGTCAGCGGTTTCACCACGCTGGCCAACAATGAGTTCAAGCTCGGCATCGGCAACTCCTTCTCCTACATCGACAATCTGACCATGGTTCACGGTGCGCATACGCTGAAGTTCGGCGCCGAGGTCCGCCGTATCCAGCTCGACCAGGGTAATACCGCCAACGGAACGGTCTCCTACTCCTCCCTGGCAAACTTTCTTGCCAACGTGGTCAACTCGGCCATGTATGCCCAGCCGTTGCAGGAGAATGGACTGCGCAAGACTCACGTCTATTCCTACGCTCAGGACGAATGGAAGTATCGCCCCAACCTCACGCTGAATCTGGGCGTTCGCTACTCCTTCTACAGCCTCTTCCACGAGGTGCACGGCAAAGCCATTCCCTTCGACTTCGCTACCTGCGGAGCCGCAGGCTTCTGCGGTGCCGGGGCCAGCTTCGGCAACACCAACACGCTCGACATCGACCCGCGTCTTTCCGTTGCCTGGTTGCCCTCGGCTCTCGGCGGCAAGACCGTCATTCGCTCCGGCTTCGGCATCTACCACGGCGACGGTCAGCTCGACGACCAGAACCTGCCCATCAGCAACGAGGTCGGCCAGTACTCGCTCAGCGCCAAGTCAACCCCCGGGCTTGCCTACCCCATAACACCTTTCCTGAACGGTCCCGGCACCGTCTCGGCCAGGGACGACGACCGCAATCGCAAGGACATGTACGTCACCCAGTGGGGACTCTCGATCCAGCAGGCTCTTTCCCATGCCTTTGTCGGCACTCTGTCCTATGTAGGCAGCAAAGGCACCTTCCTGCTGGCCACTTCCGCCACAAACCTCATCAATCCCATCACTGGCCAGCGCCCCTATTCGGCCTTTGGCCAGGTGACCTGGCGGGGAAACACCAACAGCAGTTCCTATGAGGGCCTTGTCGCCAGTCTCCAGCGCAGCTATGCCCATGGCCTGCTGTTTTCCACCAACTACACGTATTCCCATGAGATCGATCAGGATGCGGCAGGAGGCGGAGATTCCGACAATCCTCAGAACCCCGCCTGCATGGCTTGCGAACGCGCCTCGGGAGACTATGACGCCCGTCACGTTGTCAATGCCAACGCAGTTTACGATCTCCCCTTCGGCACAGGGAAAGCCTTCTTTTCCCAACCCGGAATCGCCAACACAGTTCTGAGCCGTTGGAGCCTGACCGACATCGTCGCGGCGCGAACAGGTATCCCGGTCAATGTCACTGAAGACCGCTCCAGCTCATCCGTCGCCACCGGCTACACTTCCAGCCAACGCCCGAATCTGGTTCCCGGCGTTCCGCTCACGCCGCCGGGCGGGAAAACCATCAATCAGTGGATCAACTACGCAGCTTTCGAAGCGGTAAACGGCTCAGGCTACGGCAACGCGCCGCGCAACATCGCCCACGGGCCAAACCTCTGGCAGACCGATCTGGGCCTCTCCAAGCGCATCCCGCTCAGTGAAGGCACGCAACTTCAGTTCCGCAGCGAGTTCTTCAACCTCTTCAATCGCGCCCAGTATGGCCAACCGCAGGCCGACTGGTCGTCGCAATCGACCTTTGGGCAGATCATCACCACTGCAAACACAACCCCCATTGGCACCGGAACGCCACGCGAGATCCAGTTCGCCCTGCGCCTCGAATTCTGAAGCAATGGTGTTGCAGCAATGGCTCATCCGCAATGGGCATTCCGTGCGGCGAAATGCCCATTGCCGCGAAGCTACTTTCCTTCTGCCAGCGTGCTCTTGATGAACGCAGCCACCCGGTCATGCAGCTGCTTGAGGCTTTCGTCGCGCACGTAGACCATGTGTCCCGACTCGTACCAGTCGTACTCGATATTCTTTGCCAGGGACTGCGGAATGGGCAGGTGTTTCTCTTCGTATTGCGCGGCGAAGAAGGGCGTAGCCAGGTCGTAGTAGCCGCCGTTGACCATAATCCTCAGGCGCGGATTGGTCTTGAGTGCCTCGGCCAGATCGGGAGCGACATTGAGACTGATGGGGTTGCCGCGGTGCTTCAGATCCCATTCGGTTGTACCGAAAAGCGCTTCGGGCAGATACGTCTGGCCCTCGCCGTACTTCAGGTCGCGGCGCACGTAATCGTTGAAGAGCGCAACGTAGGCCGAGGAGATGGCCGAGCTTTGCGGATCGTACTCGGCGTTCTCGCTCAGCGGGTTCATGTTCGGCCCGGAGAAGCGTGTATCCAGCCGTCCAGTGGTCAGATCCTGGTCGTCCTGCAGGGTCTTTTCAAACTCGCCTCCGCTCACGCGCAGGTTGGCCTTGATCAGGTAGGCCACCGGCAGGCCAATGTAGTCGTGGAGCTTCTCGGCCACCGTCTGTTTCTCCGCCGCGGTCAGATCGGTTCCCAGGGCCAGAGCGTGGGTGTAGGGGCCCATGGCGAACTCTTCCACATCCTTGAGAAACGGCTCAAGCGCTGTCGGCTGCTCGGGCAGCTTCTTGTGATACCAGGCCGTGGCGGCATAGGTGGGCAATGCCAGCACGTAGGGCAGGTCCACGCCGGGGTTGCCGCTGGGCACGTCGATGTCCGTGGTGAAGTTGAAAATCTGCGAAAGCAGAATCACTCCATTGATGTCCATGTTCTTCTGGTTTTCCAGGATGTTGGCCAGCACCGCGGAGCGCGTCGTGCCGTAGCTCTCGCCAAAAATGTACTTGGGCGAGTTCCATCGGTCGTACTTGGTGATGAAGCGGGCAATGAAACGGGCAAAGGCGTTGGCGTCCTCATCCACGCCCCAGAAGGCCTTCTCGGCGTCCTTGCCAGTGAGCCGGCCAAAGCCGGTGCCGGGCATATCGATAAACACCAGGTCGCTCACGTCCAGCAGGGAAGAGGCGTTGTCGGCCAGCTTGTAAGGCGCTGCGGGCAGGTGCTGATCGCCGTCCGTGACCACATGCTTGGGCCCTAGCGAGCCCATATGCAGCCACACCGTGGAGCTGCCCGGACCGCCGTTGTAAAAGAAGGTAATCGGGCGCTCTTCAGCTTTTGCGTCCTTCTTGAAGTAGGCCACGTAAAACATACGCGCCACAGGAGATGCATCCTTGAGGTCTTTCGGCTCCGCCAGCGCCAGTTGGCTGCCCGGCTGCGGCTTTCCGTCCGCGTCCAGTTGCGCATCCTGCACGTTCGTGGCTCCAACTGTAAGCGTGCCGGCGATGGCGTTGTAGGCAATGTGCTCCCCGCCCACAGTGATCGAGCCCTGGGTCGTGACTGCAGCCGGCGGGGTCTTCTCGGCAGTCTTGTCGGTGGCTGTCTTCTCGGCGGCCGGCTTGGCGGGCGTGTCGTCGGCCGCGCAGACAAGAGCCGGTAGTGCAATCAGCGAGGCCGCCAGGAGTACGGCGGGCAGCAGGTGGGAACGGCGCATATTGGAGTCTCCAGGAATTGTTTTCGGGTCTGAATGGATTTCTGGTTGAAAACTCAGTATAGGCCCGCGGCGCCCACAGGCGAAGGCGTTCCCCAGAGTTGGGTAAGACGGGCTGCAACCCTAAAAGCCTGCCTCAGGGGCCGAAGAAGTGCTTGTTCAAAGCATGAGGTTCTCAGCGACAGGAGCTATTTTTGCGGCTTGTCGAACGGCTGCTTTTCGCTGATCCGGGGCCGGTTCTCCGCCTGCAGCTCCTTTGAGACCTGCTCCACCTCACGAAACACGCGCAGCAGATTCCCGCCCAGAATCTTGCGGCAGTCCTCGGCGGAGTAGCCGCGGGCTATCAGCGCCTCGGTGATCTTGGGCAGATCGCCGGGCGAGTCCAGCCCCTGCGGCAACTGTCCGCTGACGCCGTCAAAGTCCGAGCCCAGGCCCACATGGTCCACGCCGGCCACCTTGGCGATGTGGTCAATGTGGTCAATCAGAACCGACAACGGCGGGCGCGGCAGGCTGTCGATGTACGGCCGCTGCACCTTCTCGATATCCGCATAGGTGATCACTTTGCCCTCTGCTTTGGCCTTGTCCTTGAAGGCCTGGACGGCTGCCTTGACTGCGGGCTCCTGGGCTATCTGCGCGTCGCGGTAGGGCTGCGACAGAAACCCGGAATAAAAATTGACCTGGATCACTCCGCCCTTGGAGTTGGGACCGCCGGAGTTGGCCACGGCGCGGAGCATGTCGTCGGTCATGTTGCGGGGCGAGTTGCAAAGCGCGCGGGCGGCCGAGTGCGACGCAATCACCGGAGCGCGCGAAATAATCAGGGTTCTGAAAAAAGTGTGGTCTGAGACGTGGGAAATATCCACCATCATGCCCAGCCGGTTCATCTCGTAAACCACGTCTTTGCCAAACTCGCTGAGACCTTCCTTGGTATGCGGAACAGAGGCGTCGTTGATGTCGCCCGAGCTGTCGGCCCAGCCGTTGGAGTTGGCCCAGGTCAGGGTCATGTAGCGCACGCCCAGGTCGTAGTACTGGCGCAGCAGTCCCAGCGAGTCCTCAATCGAATGGCCGCCCTCGATGCCCATGAGCGCGGCTAGCTTGTGGTCCTTGTGCGCCTTCTCGATGCCCTCGGGTGAGGTCGCAAATTCCATCTGATCGGAGTGTTTGGCCGTTTGCTGCTTGACCGCGTCGATCAGCTCCAAAGTGCGGTGGGCGTACTGCCCCTTGTAGAGCGTGGGTTCCACCCAGATGGAAAAGAACTCCGCGCCCAGGTTTCCTTTTTTGACGGATTCCAGGTTGAAGTTGCCTTCGCCAAGCGGGTCGGCGAGGTCAAAGTGCTCGTCCAGAAATCGCTGCGGTGTGTCAGCGTGCGTGTCGATAACGATAGCGGACTGCTGAACGGCTGCGGCGTTGGGCTTGGGAGTCATCGTGTGGGCAGCATGTTTGGTTGGAGTTTGGGCGCACACCAGCGCCGGCAGAACGAGGAGAAAAATGGGGAGTCGGGCAGGAATACGCATAGGCCTGCGATGAGTTTATACCGCAGGGATGGGTGCATGGCGAGAGGGAAAAGCTGGCATCGGGGGCTGCCGGCCACATCTATGCCGCGCCGGTCAGTGACGCAATGAATCATGCGGTACCATGACGCCGGTCTGCATCCATCGAAAATCAGTGTTCATTGGAACCGCAACAAGGTCAGGTGCGAGATGCCGTCTTCGGGCGCCCTGCATAGGGAATGCAGAGCGGATTGGTTCTTGGCATCTCACTTTTGCCTGGCAATGCGTGCGTTGTTCGGCTTCTGTCGCAACCGATTATTGGTTGGGTGCGAAGTGGGGGTAATGGTGACGGTGATGGTGGTGATGGCGGTGTACGACCACTACAACCTGCGCCTGCGCCGCATACGGTATCGCGAAGCAGAAAATAAGAACCAATCCGAGCAGAATCCTTTTCATTTCCCGAGTATGGCGCATTGCAATGGTATGCGCAGAGCTACTTTGACCAGTGAGAATTTACCTTCAATTCCCGCTTACACTTCGAGCGTAAAGCCCTGCTTGAAAGCAATCGGTTTCAGCCTCCGGGAAAAAGACTTGCCGTACTCCGCCGTGTTTTCTGACCAGTTCAGCCCGTCCTTGCGCCCGACCTTTAGCCAGTGCTCCTCCAGGGTCAGGTCATAGGCGTCAATCGCCGGCCGCAGCGCTTCGGCGTGATACCTCTCCTCGTGGCGAAAGCTCTCAATCGGCATGCGCGGCCTCTGCTGCGACTCGTGGTCCACATACCCCAGCGCCACCCCCACCACAGGAAAGGTGTTCTTCGGCAATCCGAGCAGGTCGATCATCGCCTGCGGATCGCGCCTGATTCCGCCAATGGGCACGATGCCCAGGCCGAAGGCGCGCGCCGCGGTCATCAGCGTCGCCAGCGCAATTCCCGCGTCGCACGTCGCGGAGAAAATCCCTTCCAGGCTGCGCTGCGCCACCTGCTCTGCGCCGGCCTTTTCCACGCCCAGCTCGGTCTTGTACAGGTCCATCACCACGGTAATAAACACCGGGGCCTGCGCAATCCACGGCTGGTTGCCGGCAATCTCTGCAATACGCGCGCGGCTGGCGGCATTGCGCACCACCACCAGCGAAACCTGCTGCGTGTTGGCGGATGTAGGAGCCCGATGCGCGGACTCGATAATGGCGTTTAGGATTTCGTCGGGGACAGGGTCGCTCTTGTAACTACGGCTGCTGCGGTGCGCCTGCAGCAGGCGGACAGTCTCATTCATGAGTCCATTTTAGTCCCCCGCGTGGCTGGCGCTTCTGGCCTGAATTGGTCGTTTAGGACTGCACAAGCCGCCAAGAGTCAGAGATGCGGTGCGGGCACTATAATTAGCTGCTTTGAGAGGATTACGATGAACCCAGGATTGTTGAAAGTGCGGCGGCGTGAATTTTTGAAAACCTGTGCGGTAGCGGCGGCCAGTTCGGTCCTGCCCGTCTACGGACTTATTGAGTCAGCGGAGGCAATCGCCGCGCCAGGCCCACAGCCTGTCAGCAAGCCATCGTCGCGCAGCGCGGTCCAGGACGTGTCGCCGGCCATCGGCACCGGCTGGCACGGGCACATGTTTCCCGGCGCCTCTGCGCCCTTTGGCCTGGTGCAGCTCAGCCCGGATTCCGCTGGATTGCCGAATCGCATGAGGACCGGGCAGCGCGACAACTACGGTTGGGATCACAGCTCCGGCTATCACAACACCGATAACGTCATTGTGGGTTTCAGCCATACCCACGTGCAGGGAACCGGCGGCGCTGACCTCGGCGACGTCCTCGTTATGCCCCTGGTTGAAGGACGCAATTGGGGCTGGGAGCCCAACATTCCCACCGATCAGGGCGAGGCGCAGATTGAGGCCCTGGGCTTGAACTCCGGCTGGGTCTTCAACGGGCCGGAGCCCGGCTACTGCTCCTTCTTCTCGCACGAAAAGGAAGTCATGCGCGCGGGATTCTACGGCGTGCACCTGCAAACCCCCGATGTCCAGGCCGAGCTGACCGCAACCACGCGCTGCGGTATGCATCGCTATCGCTATCCTGTTTTGCCGGCCCATACGCGCACCGGCGTGATGGTCGATCTGGTCCACTGTCTGGGCAGCAAGGCCTACCATGGCGAATTGAATATCGAGAGCCAGACACGCGTCACCGGCCTGCGCTCCACCCACGGATGGGCGGCCGACAAGCAGGTCTACTTTGTCATCGAATTCGCGCGCCCCTTCGCTTCGGTCGAGGTCAGCGTGGATGGCAAAACGGCCTCTGCCTCCACGGGCGACAAGCTTTCCGGCAAGCTGATCAAAGCCATCTTCACCCAGCAGCCGGGAGCCTCGCCGCTCATCATGCGCGTGGGGCTCTCCTGCACCGGCATCGAAGGCGCGGCAAAGAACCTGGCCGCGGAAATTCCGCACTGGGATTTCGACGCCGCGGCTCGCCTGAGCGAACAGGCCTGGAGCAGGGAACTGGCCCCACTGGATGCCGAGCTTCCCACCCGGGCGCTCAGCCAGACCTTTTACACCGGCGCGTATCATGGCCTCACCAGTCCAGCCACATTCAACGATGTGGACGGCAGCTATCGTGGACAGGATCGCCAGAATCATCCCAACCCCGGCTTCACCAAGTACACCATCCTCTCCATCTGGGATATCTATCGCGGCGAGTTTCCCTTCATTACGCTCATGCAGCCGAAGCGCGCCACCGACATTGTCCGCACGCTGCTGGCCGACTATAAAGAGCTCAACCAGAACTCGCTCCCCATGTGGACCTTGTGGGGCAATGAAACCTGGAGCATGGTCGGCTTCCATGCCGCCGGCATGATCGTCTCAGCCTACGTCCGCGGCTTGCGCGACTTCGATGCCGAGGCCGCTTATGCTGCCATTCGCGAAACCGCCCTGGTCGGCGCCGAGGCCAAAGGCAACCGGGAACTGCAGGCGGCTTTCCGCACTCTGGGTTATGTGCCCGTGGAGCAGATGCACGAGGGAGCGGCCTGCTGCACCCTCGATCTTGCCTACGATTACTGGTGCGCCGGAGCCATGGCCGAGCTGTTGGGCAAGCAGGACGACGCTGCCATGTTCTACAAGCTCGGACAAAACTACAAAAACGTCTTCGATCCCGGAACCGGTTTCGTGCGCGGCAAGTTGCGCGACGGAAAATGGCGCGAGCCCTTCCGTCCCGACCAGGAGTACCTGGACTACGTTGAAACCGACGCCTGGCAGGCCAGCTTCAGCGTTCCCCACGATGTGCAGGGCCTCATCGATCTCTATGGCGGCGATGCGCAGTTTATCGCCAAGCTCGACGGCCTGTTTACCGCTCCCTCCAACGTCATCGACGCGCGCCCCGACGTCAGCGGCATGGTAGGCCAGGACGCCCAGGGCAATGAGCCCAGCAACCATACGCCTTATCTCTACTCGTTCGCCGGCGCGCCGTGGAAGACGCAGTATTGGGTGCGCAAGGTCGCCGCGCTTTACAACAACACGCCCCAGGGCATTCCCGGCAACGACGATTGCGGCCAGTTGTCCAGTTGGTTTGTCTTCGCGGCGCTGGGTTTCTATCCGGTCAACGCCGTTACCGGCGTCTATGTCCTCGGCAGCCCCCTGGTGAATCGTGCCGCTCTGCGCAATCCCGTCACCGGCGTCAAATTCACCATCGTCGCCGACAATAACTCGCCGGAAAACGTGTTTATCCAGAGCGTTCAACTGAATGGCAAGGATTTGACCCGTTCCTGGATCACCCATGCCCAGATTCTCGCCGGCGGCGAACTGCATTTCCGCATGGGCAGCAAGCCCAACAAGCAGTGGGGAAGCGCTCCGGCGGACCGTCCGCCCTCGGGCCTCCTGCGCGGCTAAACGAACACATAAGAACGATCGGGTGCCCCAGGTCTGGATTCTCAGACCTGGGAATCATCCCTGCTTATCGCGCCCATCTCATTGCACCAGCGCTGTAAACGGATGCACGTAAGCGATCAGGTACACAAACACGCCCACCAGCGCCGCCAGCGCAAGGCTGTGCCAGAACACGTAGCGCAGGATCGTTCCCTCCTGCCCGTAGCTCTGCGTCGCCGTGCTGGCCACCACAATGCTCGGCGCCGCAATCATCTTGCCCATCACTCCGCCGGCGGAGTTGGCAGACGCCATCAACACCGGCGAAACCCCAATCTGTCGCGCCGTCATGGTTTGCAGGCTGCCGAACACCACGTTTGAAGACGTGTCGGAGCCGGTGGTCGCCGTGCCCAGCCAGCCGATCAGCGTCCCGAAAAACGGATACAGCGCACCGGTTCGCGCAAACGCCAAACCCAGCGTCGCATCCAGCCCGCAATAGCGCATCACAAAGCCCAGCGCCATCATCGCCGCAATCGTCAGCACCGTAAAGCGCACACTGAACACCGTCTCCGCAAACACTTTCGCCAGCGCTCCCGGCTTCACGCCCATCAGGAACCCCGCCAGCACCGCCGCCACCAGAATCCCCGTTCCTGTCGCCGCCAGCCAGTTCAGGTTGAACACCGCCGCCTCGGCCGTCGCCTTGGCCACCACCGGGGGAACCCGCTCGACCACATTGTGCAATCCCGCTACCGGAATGCTGATGGAAGTCTTCGCGTCCGCCCATTTTGAAAACTGCGGAATCCCCCACGCAAACACCACCGCACTCAGCGTCAGCCACGGCAGCCAGGCCCTGAAAGTTGCTCCGGCGCTCAGTTCATGCCGCACGCGCGCCTGTCCTGTCGTCTCCTCGCCCTTTGCGTTCAGCACCCGCTTCGGTTTCCAGAAGCGCAGAAACACGATCAGCGAAACAATCGTCGACACCGCTGCCGCAATGTCCACCAATCCCGGCCCAATATGCGCGGCCAACATGTACTGCGTCAGAGAGAACGGCACGCCCGCCACCAGTATTGCCGGCCACACCTCCACCATCGCGCGAAAGCCCGCAAAGGTCCACACCAGCCAGAACGGTAGCAGAATGCAGAAGGGAACCAGCAGGATGGCGATCGTCCGTGAAAGAACCAGCATATTCATCCCCGTCACAGCCTGCAGCGCAATGGTCGGGATGCCCAGCGATCCAAACGCCACCGGAGCGGTATTGGCAATCAGCGACAGCCCCGCAGCCTGCAGCGGCCGGAAACCCAGGCTGATCAGGATGGCTCCGCACACCGCCACCGGTGCGCCAAAGCCTCCCGCTCCCTCCAGAAATGCGCCCAGTCCAAAAGCAATCAGCAGCAGTTGCAGGCGCCCATCGTCGGTAATGTTGGCCAGGCTCTGCTGCAGCGCTTCAAACCGCCCCGTCTTCACAGTCAACTGGTACAGAAAAATCACCGGCACGATAATCCAGCAGATGGGAAAGATGCCGTAACCCGCGCCGTATACGGTCGTGGTCAGCGCCAGCCGCACCGGCATATGAAACACCGCAATCGCCACTGCGAGCGCCGTCGCCAGCCCCAGAACCGCCGCCACGTGCGCCTTCATGCGCAACACCGCCATGGCTCCCAGCAGCAGAATTACTGGCAGTGACGCCACCATGGTCGAGAGCCACCAACGCCCCGTTGGGTCGTAGGCCTGGTCCCATCTGCCCATCGACGGGTTGGTCTTCAGCAGGTACGCCGTGCCCAGTACCAGAACCAGAATCCCAAGGCCAATCAACGTCGGCGAAAGTTGCTTGGCTGGCTTGTTGCCTGACGCAGGCGCAGAGTGACTCACTTCAGTAGGCTTCGATCCCATAAATCCTCGCGAGGGAATTTCCCCGGTCCTGCAACTCCGGCTTGAGCAATAAAATCTGCCTGGTAAAATCTGCCCGGTACAGCGGCAATTTTGGTTGACCCATAAGAGTACACTCCGGGGCGCAGGCCGCGCCTGCTTTCCCAGGCGCTTCAGTCTCTTACAGCGGCGGCAGGTTGCCGCCTTCGTCAAACTCCATCGGTCGCGCTGGCCCGGTGAGGCTCACCCCCGCGCGTCCTGCCAGCGCCTCTGCGCAGCTTTCCGATACCAGCAGCCGGTCCAGGCTCAGCGTATTAGCGATCCGCACCACGCGCAATTTCGTTGTGTCCTCCACAGCCAGCGTGGCCAGTGCTTCTTCAATCGCCTCGCGATCCGTATCGAAATAGATTGGTATCTTCGCCGGCAGCAGGCCAATCGAGGTCAGAGCATTCATATACGTCGAGTGCCGGTCCAGCGCCTTTACGGCGCGAATCGTCGTGAAATCCGCGTGTCCAATCCCGATCCCGTTGCCATGCGTGGCCTCGGAGAGATCTCGTACCAGGATCCTGTAAATATGCCGCTTGCGCCTGCTGTCAGGCACCAGTGAGGCGGAGTAGCCCATGATGTCCCGCCCAATCACGTTCGGGTCCATGCCCGCGCCGCTGATCTCCTTGCCTAGCTCATCCACAATCAGCAGGTCGATCTCCTCCACCGGCAGTTGCGGCATCAGTTCCCATGCCCGTTTCAGCAGCCGCTCCTCGCCGCTCACAATCTCCTCTGGCCGCAGCACCTCCAACTCGGCGGTCGCGTGGTGCTGATCCTCCACCAGAGCCACGCCGCACAACACCGGCACGTTTTTCAGAATCACCTGTGAAAATGCGCGGATCACCGTCTCGTGTCCCAATCGCGTAATCAGCCGGTGCGCGTTGTTCGCGCCCACCTGCTTGCCGAACCCGATGGTCAGCATCTTCTGAATCCCGCTGCCCAGCGTCCCGCCAAAGTCCGTATGCGGCTTCACCCGGTTGATCACCACCACGCCGTCGGCCGCCAGAGCCGCCGTGCTGAAGACCACATCCCGCTCGTCCAGGGCCGTGCCAATCCGGCGCACCTCCATCGAGGCTTCAATGGGAACGCCCACGCTCTCGGCCGTCACGCCATATCCGGCCAGCACCTCAATTTGCCCCTCCGCTGTCGCCCCGCCGTGGCTGCCCATCGCCGGCACCACAAACGGTTTCGCCCCCGCGCTCTTGAGCAGCGCAATCGTGGCCTGCACAATCTCCTTCAGGTTGGAGACGCCGCGGCTGCCCACGCCCACCGCAATCTTCATTCCTGGCGTAATCTTTGCCCGCACGCCGGTCTGCGCAAACTGCCGCTCCAGCAAAGCCGGAAAATCCAGTGGCTTTGAGGCCGGATAGCTCTGCCTCACTTCAATCATCTTCGGAATCTGTGTGCTCATTGTCCTCGTCCGTGCGCTCCACTTTTACCGCGTTCTTCTGCGCCTCAGCGGAACACAAACATCCATTGTCCTCTATCACCGTATAGGATAGGCAACTCGCCCGCTTCCGCCTTGCCGTCCCAGCCATTCAACTCCGCGCTCCTGCGGTTCGCCGCGCCCAGCCTGCCGCGCGCCGTACAATCGCTGCGTAACAATTTTCGGAATCGTAGAGGGAATAGAGGACAAGATGGACCGCAGAACCTTCAACAAGCTTGCCGGACTTGCCGCAATCGCCGCCTTCACAGAGAACGTGGACCTCACCGCCGAACAGGCCGCCGCCGTCAGCGGAGAAGTCATCCTGCAGGATAAGCACCTGCTCGTCGCCTTTGACCCTGTCTCCGGCTCGCTCACCCGCATGGAGCGCAAGTCCACGCAATGGTCCATCCAGCGCCGCCCGGCCTTCGGCGTCTCCTTCCGCCTTCACGCGCCTCTGCCCAGCCGCCGCGACAATTACGTTCTCGGCGCCAAACAGCGCGCCGTCAGCGTTGGAAAAATCTCCGATCGTCAAGTGCGTCTTGAGTGGAAGAACCTGGCCAGCGAGCACGGCGGCGTCCTGCCCATCACCTTTACCGCAACTGTCACCCTTGACGACGGCGTACTCACCTTTGCCGGGACCCTCCAAAACGATTCCCCCCTCTCGGTTGAAACCATCGACTACCCCTACTTTGGCGATCTGAACGCGCCCACGCGCGACACCCCGGTGCACACCGAGCACATGTGGTACGGAAATCTGGTGGCCAATGAGATCTACCCCCATTTCCGCAATGAAAAAGGCTACTGGGGCGTCGATTTTCCCACCAAGACCATTGGAACCAACCAGAGCCTCCTCTGTCTCATCCAGGCGCCGCAGCAGGGCCTGTATGTCGGCATGCACGACGCCACCGTGCCCTACTATCTTGAATTCACCTTCGAGCAGCATCCCGGCGTCGTCCAGTCCATTGACTCCAATGTCCCGCGCCAGGATGAAATCTCCGGCATTCCCGTGCATCTTGAGTTCCGCACCTGCCACTTCGTCTTCGCCCACCCGCAATCGACCGTCAAGCTCGCTCCCATCGTCCTGCGCGCCTATACCGGCGACTGGCACGCCGGCCTCGACATCTATAAGGAATGGCGCTCCACCTGGTTCGTCGCGCCCCATCTTCCCGCCTGGGTCAAGGATGTGCACTCCTGGTTGCAGTTGCAGATCAACGCTCCGGAAGAGGACTTCACCATCCCCTACCGCAAGCTCGCCGCATACGGCGCGGAGTGCGCAAACAACGGCGTAACCGCCATTCAGCTTGTTGGCTGGAACCGCGGCGGCCAGGACCGCGGCGATCCGGCTCTGGTCGTCGATCCCGGCCTCGGCACCTGGCAGGAACTCCGCGACGCCATCGCGCAAATCCAGTCGCAGGATGTCAAGATGATCCTCTTCGGCAAGCCCATCTGGGCCGACCGCACCACCGAGTTTTATAAGACCGAGTTATATAAGTACGAGTGCACTGACCCTTACGGCATTCCCTACCAGCAGGGAGGATATAACTACACAACGCCCACGCAGTTAGCCGGCATCAACACCCGCCGCCGCTCGGTCATGGATGTCGATTGCCAGGCCTACCGCGACCTGGCTACAAAGGAATTTCAGAAGATACTCGCGCTCGGTGCCCAGGGCTGGCTCTTCGATGAGGTCTGCCATCATGGCGGAGTCCTTTACAACTTCAGCCCCGATCACGGCTACACCGCGCCCGGCTATATCTTCGCCGGCGACATGCCCATGGCCCGCCAGTTCCGCGCCGCCGCCGACCGGGTCAATCCCGACTTCATCTTTGCCGGCGAAGGCCCGCAAGACTGGCTCATGCAGAATTATCCCGTCTCCTACTTCCGCATCAACGCTGACTCCCGGCCCGTCTGCCGCTATCTCGATCCCCAGGCTCCGCTCGTGGTTGCGGCCACCGGCATCGACGACCGCGAAATGCTCAATCTCATCCTGCTCAATCGCTACATCATCAGTTACGAGCCCTATAACTTCAAAGGCCACGTCACAGACTTCCCGCTAACTCTGGCTTACGGCAAGAAAATCGATGCCCTCCGCCGCAAGTACAAGGCCTGGCTCTGGGACGCCGAATTCCGCGACACGTTGGGCGCAAATGTCACCGCTGATGGCGCGGTCCGCCACACCGTCTTCCGCACCGCCTCCGGCAAGCGCGCCGTAGCCATCGCCAACATGGAGTCCGGCAAGACCATCGCGGCCACTCTCGACCTGCTGAACCCCGGCAAGCTGATGGCCGCCTCGCCCGAGCAGCCCGAAGCCCGCCCGGTCTCCGCAACCGCCGCTCTCCAAATCCCCCCCCGCTCCGCCCTGGTCGTCATGGAGCAATAAGCTAATTCCACGCAAACGCGGCGGACCGCGAAGCAGAATAGCTGCTTCGCGGTCCGCCGCGCGGGGATACGCATGGATTGCACCCGCAGGTCTCCAGATCGAGACCCGGGTCACCCGGCGTGCAATTTCGTAGTTGGGAAAGACAACCTGGGCAGGGGTGGATCGCCCGTCTGCAACAATGACAGCACCTCATCCCGGTAGAGGCTGCCTACTCTTCGCGTACCTGCACGCTTAAATAGCGCTCGTAGCCAATTTCCTTGATCTGGCTCAGTTGCGCTTCCAGCCAGTCGGTGTGCTCTTCCTCGTCCCTCAGATTCGCGGTGAACAGTTCGGCGCTTACATTGTCCCCCTCGGCCCGTGACAGTTTCACCGCCTCATTGTAGGACTTAATCGCACCGAGTTCGGCTTTCAGGTCGTTCTCCAACTGCTCCTTCACCGTCTTCCCGACCTTTACGTGCGCGGGTCCGGTCATATTCGGCGTGCCTTGCAGAAAGAGTATGTGCTCGATCAGTTTTTCCGCATGTTTCATTTCCACAATCGAAACCTTCTTCAGGTGGCTGGAAAGACTATCGTATTTCCAGTTCTGGCACATCTCGGCGTGAATGAAATACTGGCTGAGCGCTATGAACTCTTCCTGTAAATTCTTGTTCAGCGCGGCAATAACTTTTTCGCTTCCCTGCATAATGGCAAATCCTCCAATACGTTCCAAGGTGGAATCTAACCCTGAAGAAGTACGTCTTGCTGGTCAAATTTGCTCAAATTTGCCTCGGCAACCCCTTATCTTGCCGCTCAGTTCGTCTACGCTCCTCACGGCAGGTATCCGCAAGTTTGAGACAGTGGGCAGGAGAGTTGGGTGTTGATTTCTTCTCGAGCCGGTGCGTCCCGGCCCACTGGTGCTTGGGAAAATCACTCGATAAATGCACTCCCAGCTAAATGCGCCGACTTTTCCTCAGCAGGACGGAATTTCAGACGGTTTTTGGACAATTTCAGCGAGGCGGCCCGGCGACTAGAATCGTAGGTAGCCATGGCTGAATTCACCCACCTTCATCTGCACACGGAATACTCCCTGCTCGACGGCGCCTGCGACGTCCAAAAGCTCGTCGACCGCGTCGCCGCCCTGGGCCAGAAGTCCGTCGCCATGACGGACCATGGAAATATCTACGGCGCGGTGCATTTTTTTGACGCCGCCAAGGAAAAAGGCATCAAGCCCATCCTCGGCTGCGAGCTCTACATCTGCAAGAACGAAGATCATCGCGCTCCCGGCGAGGGCGACGAGAACAATCACCTCCTTGTTCTGGCCCAGGATGAAGAGGGCTACCGCAACCTCATCCGCATCACCTCCGAGGCTTCGCTCCATGGCTTCTATCGCAAGCCCCGCGTCAGCAAGCGCTACCTGGCCGAGCACGCGCAGGGCCTGATCGGCTTTTCCGGCTGCCTCAGCGGCGAGCTGTGCGAACACTTAGTAGCCGGCCACTACGACAAAGCGCGCGCCGCCGCCGTGCAGTATCAGGACATCTTCGGCAAGGGCAACTTCTATCTCGAAATTCAGGACCAGGGCCTGGAAGACGAGAAGAAGATTCATGAGGCCCTCTATCGCCTTGAGCGCGAGCTGGAAATCCCGCTCGTCGCCACCAACGACTCGCACTACCTCTGCGGTGAAGACTCGCACGCGCACGACGTGATGCTCTGCGTGCAGACCGGCTCCAAGGTCCACGACAAGGAGCGCTTCCGCTTTGACAGCGACCAGTTTTTCGTCAAGAGTGCCGACGAGATGGAGCGCCTGTTTAAGGACTCTCCCTCCGTCCTCCAGCGCACCATGGAGATTGCCGAGCGCTGCCAGTTGAAGCTGCACAAGGTCGACAATCCCTTTCCGGAGTTTGCCGTGCCGGAGGGCCACACCATCGACAGCTACTTCGAGGAGGTCTGCCGCCAGGGCTGCAAAAAGCGCCTCGACACAGCGGTGCGCCAACTGGAGTTGCGCGGCGTCCGCCGCAAGCAGGACCACGAGTATCAGGCCCGCCTCGAATACGAAATCGGCATCATCAAGCAGATGAGTTACTCGGGCTACTTCCTCATCGTCTGGGACTTCATCAAGTTCGCCCGCGATAGTGGAATTCCCGTCGGTCCCGGCCGCGGTTCGGGAGCCGGTTCGCTGGTCGCCTACGCCATGGAGATCACCAATGTGGACCCGCTGCAGAATGGGCTGCTGTTTGAGCGCTTCCTCAATCCCGAGCGCGTGTCCATGCCCGATATCGACGTCGACTTCTGCATGAACGGTCGCGGCAAAGTCATCGAATACGTAACCCGCAAGTATGGCCGCGAGCAGGTGGCGCAGATTATCACCTTCAACACCATGGCGGCCAAGGCGGCCATCAAGGACTGCGGCCGCGCGCTCGACATGCCCTATGGCGACGTGGACCGCATCGCCAAGCTGGTCCCCGCCACCGTCGGCATGACCCTGGACAAGGCCCTGGAAGAAGTGCCGGAACTGCGCAAGGTCTACGACAACGACAAGGTGATTCGCGAGTTGATCGATACGGCCAAGAAGCTCGAGGGCCTGGTGCGCGGTTCCGGCGTACATGCTTCCGCTGTGGTCATTGCGCCGCGCGCGCTCACTGAGCTGGTGCCGTTGGCCAAGACCAAGAACGACGAAATTGTCACTGCCTACGACATGAAGGCCGTCGAAAAGATGGGCCTGCTGAAGATGGACTTCCTCGGCCTCACCACGCTGACGGTGATCGACGATTGCCTCAAGCTGATCGAGAAAAGCCGTGGAGAGAAGCTGGACATCGAGGCGATTCCATTCAATGATGAGGAAACTTACAAAAAGGTCTTTCACTCCGCGCTGACCTCGGGCGTCTTTCAGTTCGAGTCCAGCGGCATGCGCGACGTGCTGCGCCGCTACAAGCCGGATACGGTGGAGGATTTGACGGCGCTCAATGCGCTCTACCGGCCGGGTCCCATTCAGGGCGGCATGATCGACGACTTCATTGAGCGCAAGCTGGGCCGGCGCAAAGTGGAGTACATGCTTCCGGAACTGGAAGGCATTCTCAAGGAGACGCTCGGCGTCATCGTCTACCAGGAGCAGGTCATGCAGATCTCCAACGTGCTCGCCAGCTACTCGCTGGGTGAGGCGGATCTGCTGCGCCGCGCCATGGGCAAGAAGAATGCTGAGGAGATGGCCAAGCAGCGCGAACGCTTCATGAGCGGCGCCGCAGCTCTCGGTCATCCCAAAAATACGGCGGGCGAAATCTTCGACCAGATGGACAAGTTTGCCGGGTATGGCTTCAACAAGTCGCACTCGGCGGCCTACGCCATGCTCGCCTACCAGACGGCTTATCTCAAGACCCATTACCCGGTTGAGTTCATGGCCGCGCTGCTCACCTCTGAGACCTCGAAGCCGGAGAACGTCGTCAAGTACATCGGCGAGTGCAAGGAGAGGGACATCCGCGTGGAGCCGCCCGACGTGCAGGTTTCAGGCGCACAGTTCACGCCTTATGTTTCGCCGGAGGGCGAGGCCATCCGCTTCGGCCTGGCAGCCGTAAAGAACGTCGGCGGAAACGCGATCGATTCCATCATGAAGGCACGCGAGGAAGTGGGCGGACGGTTCGCCAGCTTGTGGGAGTTCTGCGAGAAGGTAGACCTGCGCGTAATGAACAAGCGCGTGATCGAGTCGCTCATCAAAGCCGGCGCGCTCGATTCGCTGGGTTCGCGCGCAGCGCTGATGAAGTCTGTGGACAAGGCGATGGAGCGGGCGCAGAGAGCGCAAAAGGACGAAGCAAAGGGACAAAGCGGACTGTTCGGGCTCTTCAATGAAGCGCCTGTCCCGGGTCGCGATGGCGGAAGCGGCGCGGACGACCTGCCGCAGGTGGCCGATTGGGAAGAGGGCGAGCGCCTCGCCAATGAAAAAGAAGTGCTGGGCTTCTTTGTCTCCGGGCATCCGCTGGATAAGTACGCTGAAAAGCTGCGCAATCTGGCCGGCGTAATTCCCGCTGCGGATGCGCTGGAAATGAAACCTCCGGAGAAGCGCTGGGGGGCGCAGTCTGACCCTGCCGACGAAATCCAGGTTGCCGGCATGATCCTCGGCCTCAGGGTGCAGAAGAGCAAGCGGGATCAAAAACTTTACGCACAGGCCTCTCTGGAAGATGCCACCGGCAAGATCGATCTGATCTGTTTCTCGCGGGATTACGAGCGCTTGCAAGGCCAGTTGAAGATTGAGGCGCCGGTCTTGGTGCGCGGCGTCCTGATGGGTGACGAGGATGCTGCGCCCAAGATCTCCGTGAGCGCGATCCAGTCGCTTGAAGAGGTGCAGGTGAAGCTGCCCGGAGCGGTGCGTATTCGGATCAATCTCGACCGGGCGACCGACGAGATATTAGCCGGGCTGAAGTCTGCCGCGGACGCCGCACCGGGACCAGGGAAGGTGATGGTCCATCTGCAGAAGAAGGGCGAGTACGAGGTGATCCTGGAGCCGGAGGGAATGAGCGTGGCGGCAGATCGCGGCTGGGTCGAGCGTGTGGAAGAGCTGGTGGGCAAGGGAACCGTGCAGGTGGTGGGCTAGAAGCGGCCAAAGACCCATATGGGTAGTTGTTCTAAAGGATTTCCACGTGTGCGGCAAACTCCTTGCCTGCCAGATGCAGGATTCCACGATCCAGAGTTGCCAGCTTGCCGTTATTGTGGATGGCGAGGCCCAGCAAATAACCATCGGTAGTTTGGCGGTGGCCCTGCATGCGCGCAAAGAGGGATTGGGTGCTGTCGAGATAATCGGGCATGTCAGGCCAGAATACGTGGCCGGGTTGCCTGACGAAGTGTTGCAAGGCGTCGCGCGCTTCCAGCATTTTGAAGGGGTCCAAGCCGGCTACTCCCCGAAGCAACAACCGCATCAATCCGGATTGCGTGATTGGGCAGGTTGCAAAGTGCTTGTCCGCTCTGCGCAGAAACCAACGGTCCACCAGCCTGTAATCCGGATGCAAGGGCTGATGGAGGACGAAGAGCAGATTCACGTCAAGCAGCAGGGTCATTGCCTTTTTCCAGCACGCTTTCCTTTAGATACGGACTGTTTCTTGCGTGGCAGGAACTTTTCCACGTACTCGCGGTCCATCTCGTCTTCCGCTCGCTTAACATCTTCAAGTGTGACGTTCACGCGGCGAAAGGGCAGATCCAGAACCAGAAAGCCGTTGGCACTCTCCTTGAGCCGGGAGGGCCTCGGCTCGCTGCGCTTGATGATTTGATCGACTGCTGCGCTGGTGGACGTCCCGCTTGCGCTCTTGAACCTCTCCACGATCTCCTGTGCCTCGGGAGAGAGCGTTATGGTGGTTCTGCGGGAAGTAACGGTCTGGCGGCGCACACTTGCAACCCTGCCGCTCCGGGAGGTGTTGCGAATAGCCGCAGAGGATGGAATACTGGTGCTCATAACACTGATATGATGCACTAATTTCAAGAAGTATGCAAGAAAACAAAAAGTATGCACATGGCATAACAATGCATCGCAAAAAGGGGAAAGTATGCAATACCGGCGATTGGACCACGGGCCGCTTGAAGTTTCGGAGCTGAGTTTTGGAACCTGGCTGACTGTCGCCGGCGGCGTTGCGCGCCAGCAGGCCATCCGCTGCATCCATGCGGCTATCGACCACGGAATTACGCTCTTCGATACCGCCAACCAGTATGGAGCCGGCGAAGCGGAACGGGTGCTGGGTGCGGCGCTCAAGGCTTATCCGCGGGACCGCTACCTGATTGCCACCAAGCTGTTCTTTCCCGTTGGAGACGAGCCGGATCAAGGGCTTTCGGCGGCGCAGATTGAGAAGCAGTTGAACCGGTCGCTCCAGCGGCTGGGCGTGGACGTGATCGATCTTTACCAATGCCACCGCTTCGACAAGGAGACGCCACTTGAAGAGACGTTGGGAGCGCTCGACCGTGCGGTCAAGTCCGGCAAGGTGCGGGCCATCGGCTTCAGCGAGTGGCCTGCGGAACAAATCGACGCGGCGGCAGCCCTGGTGCAGGCTGGCGGCTTGACGGCGTTCTGTTCCAGCCAGCCGCAGTATTCGGTGCTGTGGCGCAAGCCGGAGCAGAAGGTATTTCCAGCCTGTGCGCGGCACGGCATCGGCAACCTCGCGTTTTCTCCCCTTGCGCATGGTGCGCTCAGCGGAAAATATCTGCCGGGCCAGCCGCCCCCTCCAGGCAGTCGTGCCGCCAGCCCGGAGATGAATCAGTTCATGGAGACCGCCGGGCGGCATTACCGCTCCGATCATCTGCTCGCGGCGGTTGCACAGTTGAAGCCTATTGCGGCGGACCTTGGGCTGACCATGGCGCAGATGTCGCTGGCTTGGGTGCTGCGGCGTCCAGAGATTGCATCGGCCATAATCGGCGCATCGCGGCCGGAACAGATTGCAGACAATGTGAAGGCCGTTGGCGTTCAGCTTCCAGCCGAGGCGCTGGAAAGCATCGACCGCGCAGTGGGTGGGGTTGTAGTGTGTGCGTGATCGGCTGAGAAGAAAGGTTGTGCGCGGAATGGCAATCAACGCTTCGTGGACAAGACGCGAGTTTCTCAACAGTGCACTGGGTTCGGCAGCCGCAGTGGCTCTGGCCGGAACAGCGCAGACTGCGTTCGCGGCACATGAGCACAACTCTGCTCTGCGCGGCCGCTTCCTGACGCATGTCTCGGTCGTGCGCGTCAATCAGATTGAAGTCACTCCCAATCGCTCCATCGGCCAGGACGAAGCCGCGGACAACCGCCCGGAGCGCATTCGCGCGCGCCGCGATGCCTTTGCGCGCGGCTGTCCGGATGGCCGCATGACCTGGGCCATCAGTTGGCTGGCCCTCAACGACGACCGCCAGGAGTACAAGGAAGCGCGCCGTCTCCTTGCCTCTTATCACGACCGCTACGGCGACGAGATCACATTCATTCCCGGCGGCTATTTCGCGCCCATGTACGACACGCGCGCCAACATTCAGACCACCATCCACAAGTCGCTGCGGATGATCACCGACATGGTCGGCAATGGCTATCGCCCGGAGTGTATCGTCGCCGGATTCATGGATGCGGAGAACCAGAGACTGCTGGCCACCGAAGAAGGCATTCACGTCTGCCAGGGACAAATCTGGAGCCAGCACGGCATTGACAACGGCGACGGCGACGGCGGCATCTGCTATCCCTACTATCCCAGCCGCGAGCACTACCTGAAACCCGCCCAGGGACCGATGGATTTCATTGACAGCGTCTGCCTCGACGGCTGGACCTGCGACTTTCTCACGGCGCGCCGCAACGGATTTCAGGGCCACTTCAACAGCCGCATGGGCGTCGGCCCCATCGAAACGGTAGGCAATCGCAGATTGGGAGTGGTCGGCGGCCGCAAGGAGATGCTCGATACCACCGCCATGCACTTTGACCAGGGCCACGCGCTCAACGGTTTCGGCTGGGTGACGGGAATCTGGGAGGTCTCGATTGGCCACGATGAAGATTTGACCTGGTGGCTGCAGGCGGTGCGGGACAAATGGCCTGACACGCAGGTACTCACCGAAGGCGCATTCGGCCTGGAGTGGCGCAAGCACACGCCCAATAACGCGTCGCTCAACTACCGCTTCGATGCCCGGGGAACCGGCGCGCCGGGGTCAGAGCAGGAGTTGGAGATTCAGTGGTTCATGAATCGCGAATTCCGGCTTGCGCTCCTGCACAACTGGCAAACCGGCAGTCCTCCCCTGGCCATCGACTTCACGCGCTACGACTTGCCGGCCCACGAGCCCGATACATTACAGCGGGAGTGGAGCCTGATGAACGTGCTTAATCAGAAAGGCACGCGACCGCAGGACCAGCCCATCCGGCTTGCTCAGCTGAGCACCCAGGATCAGCGCCGGATCTTTGCGCGTTATCCGGAACTGCGGAAACTGGCTTGATCCGAACCTACGCCTGGCAAAGCCGCTCGGCCCACCGTCGAACGTCTTCGGCCTTGAGCGGCTTGCCGTCGGCTTCGCTGGCAGCCAACTGCACGGCCAGGCTGCCGATGGTCGAGCTCTCCGTCTGCCCAATCTCAACAGGCAATCCGGTACGCTCTTCGGTCAACTGCACCAGCAGCTTGTTGCGGTTGGCGCCGCCCAGCATGTGTATGCGCTCCAGCTTCCGGCCCAGCATCGTTTCCAGGCTGGCCAGCGCGGATGCGTAGCGCGCCGCCAGGCTCTCAAAGATCGTGCGCGCAAAAATAGGCTCGTTTCCGGCCACATCGGGAATGGCCGTGAATCCCAGCCGCGTCAGTTCGCTGTTGATGCGCTGCGGCATATTCGAGTCCAGCATCAGCGTCTCCGAATCCATGTCCAGCAGTCCCGGAGCCTTGCACTCGGCAGCTTTTTGAATCAGGTTTTCGATGGTCCACGGCCGTCCTGCGGCACTCCAGGCTTCCATGGATTGCTTCAGCAGCCACATGCTGTTGATGAGGGTGTGAAAGCACAACTCGCTGGTCGCTGCGCCCAGGTTGGTGTAGCCCGCATCGAAGGCCACGCGCGTGGTCACAGGCACGGTGGTCAAAGTCCCCACCAGCGACCAGGTTCCCGAGCAAATATAAAGTGTCGAACTCAGGTCGGTCGGAATGCCGGCGATGGCCGAAGCCGTATCGTGGCAGGCGGGCGCGATCAACTGGGTTTCCTTGAATGCGTCCAGCGCGGCCAGCGGTCCTTTCAGGCGGCCAAGAATCGTTCCGGCGCGGACGATGGGCGGAGCGGCGTCGAGGGGAAGATTGAGCCGCTTGAACACTTCAGGAGACCAGTCGCGCGTGACCAGGTCGACCAGCCCAGTGTGGGTAGCCTGCGTGTACTCTGAAACACGCCGTCCGCCCAGCCAGTACAGAACGTATTCAGGCATCATCACCCACGGCGCGTGCGGATCGATGCCGGCTTCCGCGTCGGTCAGCAGTTGGTAAACGGTGTTGATGCGCAAGGGCAGCACGCCGGTGCTCTGGTACAGTTCGTGCGGCGGGAATATCCGGTCCGCGGCTTCCTTGGTAGCAAGGGTGCGCTCATCGCGGTAGCAGAACGGGTCGCGTAGCGCGCTTCCGTCCGGAGCCAGGCGCACGTAATCCACGCCCCAACTGTCCACGGCGATTGAAGCAATGCCTTCCGGCGCGGCTTCCGCGGCCTTGCGCAGCCCAGTTTCCAGTCCGGCAAGAATCGCGCCCAGGTCCCAATGCAGTGAAGGCCCGCGATGCACGGGACCATTCGGAATGCGATGGATCACTTCGATTTCCGGTTTGCCGCTCTTCCAGCGGAGCAGGGAGACGCGGCAGCTTTCCGCGCCTAAATCGATGGCAACGCGTGCAGGTTCTTGCATCACAGCAGTTCATCTCCAGTAACGCTTACCGCAAAAATGCATCCGTAAGTCCGCCGTCCACGGGAATCAGGTGGCCCGTGGTGCAGCGCGCCCGAGGGCTTGCCAGAAACAGAATCGCCTCCGCGCAGTCGGCCGGGTCAATGGGCTGCATGGTCAGCGTGCGCTCGGCATAAAAGCTGGCCAGCAGTCCGCGCAGCTCTTCGTCGCCGAGCGAATCCTCGAACGGAATATTGTAATTCGTCAGCGAGGTGCGCACCCGCTCGCGTGGAAACATAGTCGATCCCTTCACCACCGTGGCCGGGCTGATGCCGTTCACGCGCACCTGCGGAGCCAGTGAAACGGCAAGCTCCCGAATCAGGTGCGAGAGGGCGGCCTTGCTCACGTCGTAAGCCTCGCTGCCGCGCTTGGGAACCACCGCGTTGGCTGAACTTGTAAAAACAATGGACCCGTCCAGACCCTGTTCGGTAAAGACCTTGGCTATCTCGTCGGCCAGCAGGTAGTTGGCCGTCACGTTGATGTCCAGCGTAGTGGCCCACATTCCATCGGGAACTACGCCGTCCACTGAAGCCGGAAACAGAGCCGCCGTATTGATAAGAATATCCACGCCGCCAAACGCCGCCACCGTGGTCCTGATCGCCGCGGCAATCGCATCGCGGCTGCGAATATCCACGGCGGTGCTGGCGGTAAACTCCGGCGAAGTGACAGCCTTCAGTTCCTCGGCAACGCGGGCAACACCGGCCTCGTCGCGGTCGGCCACAACCACGTGCGCGCCGCGTGCGGCAGCCAGCAGCGCCACCGCGCGGCCAATCCCGCTGGCTCCTCCCACCACCAGGGCAATGCGCCGGCTCAGCTCCTTTTCCGGCGGCTGGCGGCGTATCTTGGCCTCTTCCATGGCCCAGTACTCAATGCGAAACGCCTCAATCGCCGGCAGCGCCACATAGTTCGTGCACACCTTGAAGCTCTCCGGCGCCATGTCCTTGCCGCACTGCGGCAGCGTTCCGCTCACTTCGCCTTCGCCCAGCAGCGTCGCGCCTTCCATCACGTGAATCGCATTGGTGTAAAACTCGCCGGTGATGCGCGCCTCGGTCTTGTTCTTGCCGAAGCTGAACATGCCCAGGCCGGGAATCAGAACAATCGTCGGGTTGGGGTCGCGCAGCGCCGGCGAATCCGGCGTGGCAAAGGAGTGGTAATACGCTCCGTACTGCTCGCGGTACTCCACCAGGGCGCGGTCAATCTCCTGTTTGAGCTGATCCAGATTCGCCTCCGCCGCCCACGGCACAAACAGCGGCCGGATCTTGGTGCGGATAAAGTGATCGGGGCAACTGGTGCCCAGGAACGACAAATCTTTTGCATCGGCCGAGTTCACGAACTGCAGCACGTCGGGCGCATCGGTAAAGCTCGCAATCCAGCGCTTCTGCGCGCTGACGCGGCCGCGCAAAAACGGCGCAATCTCGACGGCAAGTTCTCTGCGGTCCGCACGCGCTGCCACGGCCTCGCCGCCAAAGCGCGTCTCGCCCTTGGCGATTCCGTGCCGGTGAATGAACTGACCAATCTGATCGACCACCGTGAGCGTGTTCAGGTAGCACTCGCGCTGCGTCTGGCCCCAGGTAAACAGTCCATGCCCACCCAGCACAATGCCGTCGCAGCCGGGATTCTCCTCGACAGCCTGGCGCAGCATCAGCCCCAGCTCAAAGCCGGGACGCTGCCACGGCAGCCAGATCAGCGAGTGGTTGAACTCGCGGTTGAACTCCTCCGTCTTGCTCTTGCCGTTGGCAGAGGCGGCCAGCGCGATGCCCCAGTCCGGGTGCAGGTGATCCACATGCGGAAAGGGAAGAAAGCCGTGCAGCGGCGTGTCGATGGAAGCGGCCACCGGGTTGCCGCGGAAGGCGCAAAGCGGGTACATCGCCACCATGTCGTCTTCCGTGTCCACGCCTTTGTAGCAGTGTTCCAGTTCCAGCAGCTTGTGCTGGTAAAGGGTGGCAAAGCCGGTGCGCTTGATGCTGCCGAGGTCGCCGCCGGAGCCTTTCACCCAGAGCACCTCAGTCGCTTCGCCGCTAAATGGATCGATATCGGCGATCTTTGAGCTGGTGTTGCCGCCGGCAAAGTTGGTAATGCGCAGGTCGGAGCCGAGCAGGTTGGAGCGGTAGCGCAGCAACTCCGGTTCATCCAGCGTTGCAGCCACGCTGGAGTCCCAGCGATCTTCAAGGAATTTCAGGGCAGGGGAAGCCACAGAAGACAAAGTCATATCTATATCGTACGTTTTTTCTCCACAACCCGGTCAAGTCCCGCCAGGAAACCGCAGTCCTGGGAAAGCAGGCAAGAAGGTCCATCATCCCGGCAGATCAGGTGAAACGACGCACCACCCCTGGAAGGGCACCGCGAACTTCCCAGCCCATTTCCTTCGGTGAAGCAACAAAACAAAAAGCAGCGATTGTCATCTTGAGCGAAGCCGGCCACGCGCAAGCGTGACCGGCGCAGTCGAAAGATCTGCGGTTGCTCTTGTTGTTGCGGTTGCTTTTGCTGTTGCCCTTCTACCAAATCTCCCCGCTATACCACCTCTCGCTCAAATCCACCCATGCCGGATTACTTCCCTCAATCAGCGCAATCTTCTTCGCCCGAGACCATCCCTTCAATTGCTTCTCCCGCGCAATCGCCACCCGTGGTCCTATGAATCGCTCGAACCACACCAGCCGGTCGCAGTTATACGTCGCGGAAAACCCCTCGTGCGCGTTGCTCTTGTGCTCCAGCGCCCGCTTCCGCAAATCGCCCGTCACGCCGATGTATAGCGTGTGGCTCCGGCTGGCCATGATGTACGTGCAGTAAACTTTTTCCTCGCGCATCCCTGCCACTCCACATACCCGCTCCCCGCAGCGCGTGCACAGCTCAATTTGAGAACGCGTGGATCTGGTACAAGTAGTAACCAATGAAACCGATAGCTGCGAGATAATACCCTGCGAGCGCCGACCAATACTGCTTCGGGTTTTTGGCTCGGGAAGATACATCACCAAAGCGTCCCGGGAGTTTTCCGGCGCACGTCCCTCCCACGGCGATGACGAACATCAGTATCCCGCAAAATAACGCGATGTCTGGCCGAGTGAATGGCGAATTATGCACGAGAATGCTCCCTTCTTCCTGGCTGCGTGTGAATTGCCCGTTGTCAATTTGGGCTCTCATCCAAGGCGGGGGCTAGGTATCGTCACGCCATCCGCGTTGATTGTATGGCGGGTGGGAAACCAAAAAACCTTAATGCGCGTAACCGCCGTCCACCCGACGCAAACGTCTCAGGCGTAGCTTCCCACCGCCGTACCCCGGCCGCCCCGCTCACGCGCAATCCACTCCACTTACCCGCGTTCGTTTTCCGCCGCCAGCGTCTCCGGCGTCACCGCTCTGTGGCGCACGTAGTTGTACGGCGGCACGATATTGCCGCGTAGCAGGGCAATGCCGAGCTGGATCAGCCGGGGCCCGTAGCTCTCGGCCTCGTGGGAGATGGAGCCGATGAGAGCGCCGGTGCCCTTGCGCATCTCCTCCAGCGCTTCAGGAATGCAGTCCTGGCCGGCAATGGCCACATCTTGCTCGCAGCCCAGTTCGCGCACCGCGTCCAGAACGCCCAGGGCGCTGGAATCCGTGGCGGCGGCCACCAGAATGTGCTGGCCGTACACAGAACCGCGCAGAAGCTCCTTCATGGCCTCGCGGCTGGGTTCCCGCATGCCGCGGCCATCGATCTCGAAAAATTGGCCGGGGCTCAATTCCTTGAGCCGTTCGCGAATTCCGTCGAACGCGCCGCTGATCCGGCTCTGGACCACGCTGCCGGCCTCGCTGAATCCCACGCCCACCACCTGGTCCACCTTTCCCTTCCAAGTGCGCTGTGCGTAATGCGCCAGCAGCGTGCCGGCTTCGTAGCCCACCTCGAAATTGTCCACGCCAAAATAGGTCGAATTCGGGTGAGGAATATCAATGGCGACCAACGGAATATCGGCCTTCTTGAAGATGTGCGCTACGCGCGGCGCCACCGCTTCCTCAACCTGGAACTCAAGCACCAGGTCCACATGCCTGGCAACAAACTCCTCGGCGTTGCGGACAGCAACGTCGGGATCGTAGCGATTGTCGAGCGCCAGCAATTCCACGCCTGCGGCTGCCGCGGCTGCTGTAATGCTGTGGGCCACGGCCACGGAAAAAGGCATATCCGCGCTCTGCGCCGCAAAGCCGAAACGCAGCCTCCGGGGGCGCGAAACCAGCCGGTATTGCCCGCCCTGCCCCTGCGCCACATAGCCGCGGTGAACCAGGGTCTTCAAAATGCGGTAAACGCTGGTCTTGGAGATTTTAGTCTTCTGATAAACATCCTCAAGAGTCAAGGCGGTATGGTTCTGTTCCAGCAGTTCGATCACGTCGAGAGCCTTTGACAGAATGGGAATCAGGTAGAGCCGCTTGATCTTTGCCTTGGCCAACCGTTGGTCTCCGTTTGCGTTCGTTCAACAACCGATCAGAAAGCTGAACTCCGCCCTCAGGCGTAGCTGCCCACGGTGGATTGCCGGCTGCCTCTCTCGCGCGTAATGCGCTCCACATAGCCGCCGTCGCGCAGTGCCGCCAGCGGATCGGCAGGCAATCCGCGTGCTTCGCGCCACGCCGCGGCCAACGGGCGCACATCGGTCCAGAAAGCGCCGCGGAAAAGCTCTTCTGCCGCCACCAGGTCGCAGGACTGCTGATACACCGCCAGCTTCTCGCGATCAATCAGCGCGGCCTTCAGATAAAGTTCCTGCGCCGTCACCACGGTCTGCACCATGGCCTCGATCTTGCCCTTCAGGTTGTGGCTCTGGTCGATCATGTAAGCCACATCCAGCGCCAGCCCGTCCGCGGCGGCGGCGTGCATCTCGTGGAAGATCCTGAAAATCTGGTAGGGATCGATGGAGCCCAGCGTCAGGTCGTCGTCCGCATAGCGCCGGTCGTTGAAGTGGAACCCGCCCAGCAGCCCGGTATAAAGCAGCCAGGCCACAATCTGCTCGATGTTCTGCGAGGTATAGTGGTGGCCCGTATCCACCAGTACGCGGGCCTGCGGGCCTGCCGTGCGCGCAAAGTGCGAAGACATGCCCCAGTCTGCAATATCCGTGTGATAAAAAGCAGGCTCAAAGGGCTTGTACTCCACCAGCAGCCGCTGGTTCGGCGCCAGTTGGTCGTGGCAGGTGCGTAGCGCCTCCTCAAGCCAGCCGATGCGCTTGCGGATGCTCTGTGTCCCCGGATAGTTCGAGCCGTCGGCCATCCACAGCGACAGATCGCGCGAGCCCAGTGCCTTGGCAATCTCGATCGAGTCCAGCATGTGCTCCAACGCCTGCCTGCGGATCGCTGCCGAGGGATTGCAGAGCGAACCGTACTTGTACTCCTGATCCTGGAACAGATTCGGGTTGATGGAGCCCGAGCGCACGCCGAAGCGCTGCTCCAACTCCTTTACCACCGGCACGTCGGCCACGCCGTTGGGCAGGTCCCAAAGCACGTGCAGCGCCAGCGTGGGTGTCACGCCGGTCAGCCGGTTCACTTCGGCCGCGTCGGCAAACTTCTCCTCAATCGTGGAGGCTGCCGCTGCCTGTACAAATTTTCCAAAGCGCGTGCCGGTGTTGGCGAAACCCCACGAAGGAATCTCGATCTTGAAAGCATCCAGGGCCTTTGCCGCCTGGTCGAATGTTGCGGATTCTGATTGCTTCATCTTTGCTCGTCCCCTGCCGGCCAGTTTGTTCTGGTCCCAGTTGGTTCAGGTCTTAGTTTGTTCCGGTCTCAGTTCAATGTCGATTGCTTGCTCTGGTCCCGCACCAGGATCACATGCAAAAATCGCGGTCCGTGGACGCCCTTGATGCGCGTCATTTCAATGTCTGCCGTGGCGCTCGGGCCTGAAATCCAGGTGACGAGTGCGGGCGGTTCCGGGCAGCGGTCGAAGTACTCCGGCAGCGTCTCTACCACCTGGCTGGCGTACAGAATGCAGAGGTGCCAGTCGGGCAGCAGGGTCAGCACGCGGCGGCCTTCAGCGGCAGAGTGGTGCAGCACAATGGTTCCCGAGTCGGCAACGCCACAAAACGACGCGGTAACCACGCCTTCAACCTGTTCTATCTCGGCGTTCGCCAGATCGCGGTCCATCTTCCAGTTGAAGCCGGCAGCCAGCCACTCTGTGGGCAGTCCGGAGGGCGCAGCAAAGGTGTGCTTGCCGCTTGCCGCAAGTTGCGCTTGAATCGCGGCAGGCAGACCCTCCGGCGTCGACTCCACCACCTCGGCGTCGTATTCGCGCAGACGCTCAATCATCAGTTCGATGCGTGCCTCCGCGCTCATCCGGCCTTGGCGGGTGTAGGTGCGGGGCAGTTCCGCATAGGCTTCCGCACGTTGCGCGGCGCCCTTCGCCACGGATTCGGTCGCGGTGAGAATAGCGCCGAGAATGCGTTGCCGGGAAGCGACAGGGTTGCTCATTTTGCCTCCTTGCCCGGCTCTGAGCCGCGCGCTGCCCACCATTCGTGGAAGGTCTGGCTGGGAAGACCGCGCAAGTCCCGCGTCTGCGTCCATTTGCTGCCCACGCTGGGCAGCGAATGAATCCAGCCGTCCTTGCGCGTGACCAGCTTCGCCCCGATGCGCCCGAAGAACTGCGCCGCATGGAAGATCCAGGCCCTTGAGAACAGCAGGTTGGCAATGCGCAGACCCAGGTACATGGGGTCGAAGAATCGTACGCCCTGCTTGCGCTCCTGGTTCACCACCGCGGCGCGCAGGTCCAGCAGCACCTCGGGAATGTTGATCTTGACCGGGCAAACCTCGTAGCAGGCGCCGCACAGCGAAGAGGCAAAGGGCAGTGTCTGCGCGTGGTGCATCTCCATCAGTTGCGGCGTAAGAATCGCGCCGATCGGCCCTGGATAAACCGATCCATACGCATGCCCGCCCGTCTGCCGATACACCGGGCAGGTATTCATGCAGGCCGCGCAGCGAATGCACTTCAGCGTCTGCCGCTCCTTGGGCTTCGCCAGAATCTTCGACCGCCCGTTGTCCAGCAGAACCACATGGAAGCGTTGCGGTCCATCGCCCGGCGTAACCCCGGTCCACAGCGATGTGTAGGGATTCATGCGCTCGCCGGTTGCCGACCGCGCCAGCACCTGCAGCATCACTTCCAGGTCTTGGTAGCGCGGCAGCACTTTCTCAATTCCCGCCAGCGTAATCATGGCGCGCGGCAGCGTCAGGCACATGCGACCGTTGCCCTCCGACTCCACCACTGAGACCGCACCGGTTTCCGCAATCAGAAAATTCGCCCCGCTGATCGCCGTGGGAATGGTCAGAAACTTCTGCCGCAAATACGTGCGCGCCGCGTTGGTCAGCGCCTTCGGATCGTCGGAGAGGTTCTCCAGCCCCATGCGCCGCGCAAAAATCTCGCGCACCTGGCTGCGGTTCACGTGCAGCGCCGGAACCACTATGTGCGAAGGCTCCCCCTCGCCAAGCTGCAAGATGATCTCCGCCAGGTCGGTCTCGTAGGCTTTTACGCCATTGGCTTCAAGAAACGGGTTCAGCTGAATCTCGGCTGAAGTCATGGTCTTGATCTTGATGACTTCGCTGGCGTTTTCCTGCCGCAGCAGATCGAGAATAATCCGGCGCGCCTCATCCGCGTCCGCCGCCCAGTGCACCTGCCCGCCTGCCGCCGTGCAGCGCTCCTCGAATTGCTCCAGGTAGAAGCCCAGGTTCTCCAGCACATGCGCGCGAATCGCCGATCCCGCCGCGCGCAAATCCTGCCAGTCGGTCTTCTCGGCCACCAGCCTCCCGCGCTTGGCCTGGATCACGTCGATTGCGTGCGCCACATTCTTGCGCAGTTGCGGATTCCTCAGCGTCTGCGCCGCCGCCTGCGGGAAAGGCGCGGCCAGCCTGGGATCAAGTTCCGGACGATCTGTCGCAGCGTGGCTCATGCGAATGCCTCTGCGGGTTCCGTCTCCGTGCTGGCCAATATCTGCGCCATGTGAATCGTCTTCATCCCCGCATATTGCCGGTGCATCGCGCCGCCCAGGTGCATCAGGCAGCTGTTGTCCAATGCCGTGCAGTACTCGGCCCCGGTCGCCATCACATCCTGCAGCTTCACGGCCAGCATCGCCGAAGACACCTCGGCATTCTTAACCGAAAACGTCCCGCCGAAGCCGCAGCAGCGGTCCACGTTCGCCAGCGGCGCCTGGTCCAGCCCCCGCACCTTGGCCAGCAGCCGGTAAGGCCTGTCGCCCAGGTGCAGCGCGCGCACCCCGTGGCAACTCGCGTGGTAAGTCACGCGATGCGGAAAGTACGCGCCCACGTCCTCCACGCCCAGCAGGTCAATCAGAAACTCGCTCAGCTCGTACACCCGGGGTATCAGCTCTGCGAACTGTTTCCGCAGTTCCTCGTTGCCCATTTCCTCAATCAGGCCGGGGTATTGGTCGCGCATCATCGCCACGCACGACGACGAAGGCACAACCACCGTCTCCGCATCCTGGTAGAGCCGCACCAGCCGCTTGGCCTGTGAAAAAGCCTCCCCGCGAAACCCCGTATTGGCGTGCATCTGGCCGCAGCAGGTCTGTTTGGCTTTGAAGTCCAGCTCCACGCCCAGCCTTTCCAGCAGCCGAACCACGGCGCGGCCGGTCTCCGGGTAGAGCGTGTCGTTATAACAGGTGATGAACAGCGAAGCGCGCATGGCGAACACCATTTCTTGCCGAACAGCAACCGGAAATACACAGATTCACGGGAAGAATCTCATCTTCCGGCAGAGGAATCATATTCGATAGAAACACGAATTGTCTATTGCAGTCTCACGCCAGGATTCCCATCCACCGGCGCCGCATCTCCTCCATCCCAACCCCTGAAATTGCATGAAGCCAGGTGGAGCATTCGCCACAGTTTCCACGGCAAAAAGTCCTGCCTGTAGGGTTGCTGACCGCGGATCTGGCTTTCTTTATGCGCCTCGGTCAACCTATACGTTGCATCCACGTCTATATAAAATAATTGCTGCACCTTTCAGCTTGCTGTTTTCCTCTTTCGCATGTTTCTCCGGGCCTTCATGCGGCTTCATTCGTTCGGTGATTTCGGAATACGCTGACTGGAACAGAGGCAGGAATAGTCCCTCACCGTGTGACATTTCCTTCATTTTGTGGTGAAAAAGTGCTCCCGGCGTTTTTTAAACGATGCTGCGGGATTATGATTCTTCTACGCATAATTCCCTGGCTAACTGGCCGGAGTACGAGCAACTTGGCGGAATTTTTGAGAACCATGGCAACTTTCTGTTGATTCGAGGGTTGTCTCCAATGAAAGGGACAAGGACATCCATGTCTAATCTGCGTTCGCTTACCCTCTGTGTCATGGCCTGTGCATTGCTATGCGCCTCAGCAGCGACGGCCCAGAAAATCACGCCCGCCGTCCGCATCGTCAACCAGATAGACGAAAGCCAGCTTGTCCCGCTCAAGGGCGCCGTGCACCCGCTGGCCAACGCCATAAACGATCGCGGAGCCGCGCCCGTCAGCCTCCAGCTTGATCGCATGCACCTGGTCCTCACGCGCAGCGCCAGCCAGGAAACCGCTCTGCGCCAGTTGATTACCGAGATGCACTCCCCGGGCAGCGCCAACTACCACAAGTGGCTCACGCCCGCCCAGTTCGGCGCCCAGTTCGGGCCCTCCGATCAGGATATTGCCACCGTCACCACCTGGCTCACCAACCACGGCTTCAGCGTGGCTGGCGTCAATCCCGGCCGGCAGACCATCGAGTTCTCAGGCAACGCGGCGCAGTTGCGCTCCGCCTTCCATACCCAGATTCACAAATATCTGGTGAACGGCGAAACCCACTTTGCCAATGCCACCGATCCGCAGATTCCCGCGGCTCTGGCCCCGGTCGTGGGCGGTTTTGTCTCGCTCAACAACTTCCGGTTGAAAAATTACAACCACTACCTCGGCAAGGCCGCTTACGACCCCTCCACCGGTACGGCCACGCCGCAGTGGACCATCGGCGGAGGCACCTCGACAACAGACAGGTTTGTCCTCGCGCCCCAGGACTTTTACGTTCAGTACGACTTGTCGCCCCTCTATACCGCCGGAACCAACGGCACTGGCCAGACCATCGCCATCATCAACGACTCCAACATCAACGTTGCTGTGGCCAATCAGTTCCGCACCCTCTTCGGCCTTTCCGCCAACCCGCCGCAGGTCATCATTGACGGCAACGACCCCGGCATCGACGGAATCAACAATCCCGACGGCCCCAACGGCGACTCCAGCGAAGCATACATCGATGTCGAGTGGTCTGGTGCAGTAGCGCCCAATGCCACCATCGACCTGGTCATCGCCGCCAACACAGCGCTTGAAAATGGCCTGGTTCTGGCCGCCGAGCATGCCGTCTACGGCAACATTGCCCCCGTCATCAGCGTCAGTTTCGGCAATTGCGAGGCCGGTCTGGGAAGTACGAACGGGTTTTTGAACTATCTGTGGGAGCAGGCCGCCGCCCAGGGCATCACTGTCCTGGTCTCCTCCGGTGACGCCGGCTCGGCCACCTGCGACAACGACAATTCGCAGTACTACGCAGTAAACGGACAGGCCGTCAACGGCTTTGCCTCCACGCCCTTCAACGTAGCCGTCGGCGGTACCGACTTCTATTACAGCGATTACGCAACCGGCGGCGCCAGCGTCGCTAACTATTGGAACACCACCGCCAGCAACTCCACGCCTGCCGTTTCCATCAAAGGCGTCATTCCCGAGCAGCCCTGGAACGACAGCCAGTTCGGCGACAACATCCGCTCTATGTATTCCATCAGCGGCGGCCTCGCAACCAGCATGGCTGGCGGCGGAGGCGGATCCAGCGCCGTTTATGCAAAGCCTGCCTGGCAGACAGGATTCGGTGATGCCGTCCGCGATCTGCCCGATGTCTCGCTCTTCGCCGCCAATGGCCTCAATTACAGCTATTACCCCGTCTGCTGGGCAGACGGCGACTGCCAGCCGGCTACCAGCGGCAACACTGTGCAGATCTCCGGCTTCGGCGGCACCTCCGTTTCTTCTCCTGCCTTTGCCGGCATCATGGCGCTCGTCAATCAGAAGTATGGACGCCAGGGGCAGGCGGATACTGTGCTCTATCCGCTCTCCAAGCAGTATGCGCAAGCCTTCCACGATGTGACGGTCGGCTCCAACTCCGAGCCTTGCGCTTTCTCGCCGATTTCGACTGACTGCATCGCCGCTCCCACCGCTCTGGCCTACACCATCACCGATCCCTATTACGGCCCGGCCACTGAAGGACAAATCGGCGCCGGCGCCACCCCGGAGTACAACGCCGCGGTCGGATACGACGAGGCCAGCGGCCTGGGAACGGTCGACGCCAATGTTCTGGTCACCCACTGGAACAATGTCACCTTTACCTCCACGTCGACTTCGCTGACCATGACGCCCTCCACCACCACCTTTACCCATGGGACGGCGCTCACATTCAGCGGCACGGTGACCGGGACCGGAACGCCCACCGGCGATGTCGCGCTGATGACCGACAGCACCGAGCCGATCAATCAGGGGCAGACCTTCTTCACCTTGAGCGGCGGGTCTTACACCAGCACCACCGCCTATCCGCTCCCGAACGGCGTCGACATCCTGCCCGGCGGTACCTATAACATCTGGGCCCACTACGGCGGCGATGCAAACAACGCACCCAGCAATTCCGCCAAGACCCAGATCACCGTGAACAAGGAAGCCAGCACAGCCTACTTCAATGTCATGGACGTGTCGGGCAATGCGGCAATCAATTCAGGGGCAACGAATATTCTCTACGGACAGCAGCTCATCCTGGATGCCCAGGTGCTGCCAACCACCTATTACACCCTGTGCGTCAACACCTCGAATCCTTCCAATACCTGCAACTCGCTCAATTACAGCTACCCCACCGGCACGGTCACGTTTGCCGATAGCGGAACCCCCATCAACACGGCCGTGATCAACGCGGAAGGCGATGCCGAATTCAATGCCCCCTGGGGTGTCGGAAGCCACTCGGTCACCGCCAATTACTCGGGTGACCAGAGCTACACTGCATCCAGCGGCGCTCCGGTTTCGCCCTTTACCTTCACCATTGCCGCCGACACGCCGGATATTCTTCTTAACAGCCCCATCGAGAACTCGTCCGGCTACGGCTTGGGGCAGCCGACGGTTTTCACCGTTGGAGTTGAAAACAGCCTCATTCCTGCCGAGGAAAACTATTACAAATTCGGGTTGTTCTCCGTTCCCGTCAAAGCTCCTACCGGATCCGTCAGCGTGAGCGGCTTACCAGGAGCTTCCACCGCGGCGGTAACCTTGGTTGCGGCCGTCGATCCCACCACCAACGCTCCTGAAGGCGTGGCCACCTTTACCGTTCCCACAAGCGCGGCTGCCGGGGCATATTCCGTCACCGTCACCTACACCACCGGGGACGGAAATTACGCCTCCAGAACGGTCAGCGGCACGGTCACCATCACCGCGCCCTCCGGCATTGCTTCCACAACCACCGCAAGCTATACCGGCAGTATCTCGCCCACGACCAATATCTCCGTCACCGGAACCGTCACCGGACAGGGAACCAAGGCGCCCACCGGGACCGTTCTGTTCTATTCTTCCGGGTTCATTCTGGGCAGCGTGGGCCTGGTTCCCGGCTCCACGGGCGATGTTTCCACCTTCACCGACACGCTGAACAGCCAGAACCTGTTCCAGGGCGCAAACCTCATCACCGTGCAATATTCCGGCGATACAACCTATGCGCCGTCCTCTGCGACCCTGACCCCCATCGCCAGCCCGCTGTCTGACTTCACGCTGACCCCGAACACCACTATTGTTCAGGTGAATGCGGGCAGCAGCGCCACAGATACCATCAACCTTGCATCCATGAATGGCTTCAGCGGTGCTGTTACCTTCACCTGCACGGCGGCAACCGGCATCACCTGCTCCGTTACGCCCTCGGCCACCCTGGCCAGCGCCGGCAGCGCCACGGCAACGCTCACCGTCAGTACTCCGGTCACGACTGCGATCGGAAATTACAATGTGTCGATCACCGGAACGTCGGGCGCTTTCGTCCACACGCTGGCGCTCACGGCTGCGGTCAACGCTGCGCCTTTTTATCCCACAACCACCACAACCACTTTGTCCGTAACTCCTGGTGCGACCACCAGTAACACGGCTCCGATCACCATCACACCCGGAGTTGGCGGGTTTAGCGGAGCGGTCACTCTGGCTTGCTCCATTAGCCCTGTAGCCGCAAACGATCCCGCCACCTGCAGCCTCAATCCTGCTTCTGTCCAGCTCAGCGGAACCACGGCTCAACCCTCCACGCTGACCGTGAACACCACCGCGGCTGTTGCGCTCAACCACCCGATGAACCTGTTCTGGCCATCCACGGGCGGAGCGGTGCTGGCAGTGGCGTTCTTCTTCGGCATCCCCAGGCGGCGGCGTAACTGGCTGGCGATGCTTGGGCTGCTGGTCCTGTTCGTCTCCGGTGCGGCCATCGGCTGCGGCGGTGGCGGCGGCGGTGGTACCGTTTCAAACGGGAATCCTGGCACATCGGCTGGTAATTACACGGTTACCGTTACCGCTACTTCAGGCAGCAATATAGAAACTACGACGTTTACACTGACGGTGATCTAGACCGGACGGAAAGTCTCCCGTAGGGAGAACACAAGAGTAGCCCAGGGTGGAGTCCGCCGTAGCGGACGAAACCCTGGGTCGCCGATCTCAATCGCCCCGTCCCGTAGGGCCGGGCGAAAATTCTGATCTCTGTTCGCTGTCTTTTGCACATAATTACCTTCCCTTGCCGCATACTGGAGAAGCAATGGAGTGTGTTTCAGGTGTAGGAAATGGGCAAGAATATTGTAAAAATTGCTTTTTTCCCATTTTTTACACACTTTTTTATCTCGCAAAATAATTTAACATGCATTGAATGAATAACATGCAATTATTATCCTGCTAGCAAACTGGTAACACCAAACCCTCGATTTTGGCCCTTTTTTAGCCAAAAAATGCCCTTTTTCGCATCAAAACGGCCGTTTTTTGGTCAAAAATTCACTGCTATTTCGCGTTTCTAGCCCATCTTCATCCCCGTCTGGCCGTCGCGTCAGGCTCTCGCGAGAGAAGGGGCGAACCCGCTCAAGAAGAAGCAGAGAAAGCAAAAAACAGGGCAAAGGGAAATTGCTCCTTTGCCCTGTTCTTGCTCTTGAGTTCAAGTTCCGTGTCGCTTGCAGGCGGGGAAGCCGCTGATTCTCTCGCCAACGCTCCTTATTGGCTCAGACTGTCCAGATCCAGGTTCAGATCCAGCACGTTCACGCGAGGTTCGCCCAGGAACCCGAGCTGGCGCTGCGTAATGTGCTTCTCAATGAGCGCGCGCACACGGTCGTCACCGATGCCGCGCGCCTTGGCCACGCGCGGCGCCTGGAAGTAAGCTGCGTCGGGTGTAATGTCCGGATCGAGACCTGAGGCGGAGGTCGTCACTAGGTCGATAGGCACGGGATGGCCGGGATTCTCCAGCGCCAGCTTGTCGATGGAGCCTTGGATGCGGTCGACCAGAGTCTTGCTGGACTGGGCCAGGTTGGATCCGCCGGAAGCGGTAGCGTCATAGCCGTTGCCTGCCGCCGAGGGCCTTGGATGAAAGTAGCGGTCCGTAGTAAAGCTCTGCGCCAGCAGCTTGGAGCCAATGATCTGGCCGTTCTTCCGGATCAGGCTGCCGGCGGCCTGTTTGGGAAAAACCACTGCGGCGATACCGGTGACCAGCAGCGGGTAGCCCAGGCCCAAAAGGACCGTGGTAATCAGGGTGAAGCGGATTGAGGTCTTCCAGATGGAATGCACGATCGTATCTCCTTGCGGGGCGGGCTGGTGCCCCTCTATCAAGCCAGGTGCACAGCTACCAGAAACAGGTCGATGGCCTTGATGCCGATGAAGGGCACAATGATGCCGCCCACGCCGTAGACCAGAAGGTTGTTGCGCAGCAGAATATCGGCGGCCTTGGGCTCGTATTTCACGCCCTTGAGGGCCAGCGGAATGAGGGCCACGATAATCAGCGCGTTGAAGATCACGGCAGAGAGAATGGCCGACTGCGGCGAATGGAGATACATGATGTTCAGCGCGCCCAGCACCGGGAACACCCCGGCAAACATCGCCGGAATGATGGCGAAGTACTTGGCCACATCGTTGGCGATCGAGAAGGTGGTCAGCGCGCCGCGCGTCATCAGGAGCTGCTTGCCGATCTCCACAATCTCAATGAGCTTGGTGGGGTTCGAGTCCAGGTCCACCATGTTGCCGGCTTCCTTCGCTGCCTGCGTGCCGGAGTTCATGGCCACGCCCACGTCGGCTTGTGCCAGCGCGGGCGCGTCGTTGGTGCCGTCCCCGGTCATCGCGACCAGCTTGCCTTTGGCCTGCTCGCGCTTGATCAGGTCCATCTTGTCTTTCGGCTTGGCCTCGGCCAGAAAGTCGTCCACTCCGGCCTCGCGTGCGATCACCGCCGCCGTCAGCGGGTTATCGCCGGTAATCATGATGGTGCGGATGCCCATGGCGCGCAGGCGGGCCAGCCGCTCCTTCAGGCCACCCTTGACGATGTCCTTCAGGTAGATCACCCCCAGCGCCGCTGCGTTCTCGGCGACGACCAGGGGCGTTCCGCCGGCGCGGGCAATCTCCTCCACATGATCGCGGACCTTTTGTGGCAGGGAGCTGCCCTGGTCTTCAAGGAAGTGGGAGATGGCGTCAACCGAGCCTTTGCGGATGCGTGTGCCGGGCAGATTGACGCCGCTCATGCGTGTCTGTGCGGTAAACGGAACGAACTCGGCGTGAATGCCGACCAGGTCGCGGCCGCGAAGGTTGTACTTCTCCTTGGCCAGCACCACGATGGAGCGGCCTTCGGGCGTTTCATCTGACAGAGACGCAAGCTGCGCGGCGTTGGCCAACCGCTCCGCACTCACATCGGGTGCGGTGAAGAACTCAGTAGCCTGTCGGTTGCCCAGCGTGATGGTGCCGGTCTTGTCCAGGAGCAAGGTATTAACGTCCCCGGCTGCTTCCACGGCCCGGCCGCTCATGGCCAGTACGTTGTATTGCACCAGGCGATCCATCCCGGCAATGCCGATGGCCGAGAGCAGTCCGCCAATAGTTGTGGGGATAAGGCAAACCAGCAGCGAAACCAGCACAAACACGGTCTGGGGCGCCTTGGAGTACATGGCAAAGGGCTGCAATGTGACCACGGCGAGCAGAAACACGATCGTGAGGCCGGAGAGCAGAATGCTGAGCGCAATCTCGTTCGGGGTTTTCTGCCGGGTGGCGCCCTCGACCAGCGCAATCATGCGGTCCAGGAAGGTCTCCCCGGGGTTGGATGTGATGCGCACTTTAATCCAGTCCGACAGGACTTTCGTCCCGCCGGTAACAGCAGAGCGGTCGCCGCCGGCCTCGCGGATGACCGGGGCGGATTCGCCGGTGATCGCCGACTCATCCACCGAGGCGACACCCTCGATAACCTCGCCGTCGCCGGCAATATAGTAATTGGCCTCGACGTAGATCACGTCTCCTGCCCGGAGCAGTGCGCTGGCCACGTCTTCAAAGCTGCCGTCGGCCGTGTAGCGCTTGGCAACGGTCTCGCCCTTGGCCTTGCGCAGGGTGTCGGCCTGGGCCTTGCCGCGGCCCTCGGCCATGGCCTCGGCAAAGTTGGCGAACACCACCGTGAACCACAGCCAGAGGGTGATCTGCAGGTTGAAGCCGAAGCCGGGGCGGTGATGCACCATGTCGTCAATCAGCAGCGCCGTGGTGAGCACGCTTCCAACCTCGACCACAAACATCACCGGGTTCTTGACCATGCCGCGGGGATCGAGCTTGCGCACTGAGTCCAGCAGCGCATGGGCCATGATTTCCGTATTCCAGAGACTTTTCTTTTCAGCCATGACAGTCCGTTTCGCCTTTTCCTGATGCGGTGTGGGGTTCGGTTAGAAAAGCTGTCCTGCCTTCAGAACCAGGTGTTCCAGGATCGGTCCCAGGCTCAGCGCCGGGAAGAAGGTCAATGCGCCCAGAATGATAATCACGCCGATCAGCAGCACGGTGAAGAGCGATGTGTTTACAGGGAAAGTTCCGGGCGAAGGAGGTACGCTCTTTTTCTGCGCCAGGTTGCCGGCCAGGGCCAGCACCGGAATCATCATGAAAAGCCGCCCGAACAGCATGTCCCAGCCCAGTGCCACGTTGTACCACCAGGTATTGGCGTTGAGCCCGGCAAATGCCGAGCCGTTGTTGCCAGCGCCTGAGGTAAAGGCGTAGAGAATCTCGGTAAGCCCGTGCGGCCCCTGATTGGCCAGGCTTGCCAGACCGATCGTAGGCGACAGCACAAAAGCCGCGGTGAGCGAGAGAATGATGAGCGGGAAGATGAGTACGTAAAGCATGGACATCTTCACGTCGTAGGACTCGATCTTCTTGCCTAGGTACTCCGGGGTTCGGCCGACCATGAGGCCGGCAATGAAGACCGAGAGCACCACCATGATCAGGATGCCGTACAGGCCGGATCCCACTCCGCCGAAGACCACTTCGCCAAGCATGATATTGGTGAGCACCACCATGCCGCCCAGCGGAGTCAGCGAGTCGTGCATGGTGTTGACCGCGCCGCAACTGGCGTCGGTGGTGATGGTAGAGAAGAGCGCGCTTTCGGTAATGCCGTTGCGCACCTCTTTGCCTTCCATGTTGCCGGCCGGAGCAGTTGCTGTGCCGGTCTGGGCGGCGCCGTGAATGAGCTGATGGGGATGAGACTCGGCCCAGTAGACGGTGGTGAAGCCGGCTGCAAACAACACAAACATGGCGGCCAGCACGGCCCAGCCGTGGCCCGGGGAGCCGGTCATCCGCCCCAGCGTATACGTAAGCCCCGCCGGGATGATGAAGATCGACAGAATCTGAAGCAGGTTTGAGAAAGGAGTGGGGTTTTCAAAAGGATGGGCGCTGTTGGCGTTGAAGAATCCGCCGCCGTTGGTGCCCAGCATCTTGATGGCTTCCTGTGAAGCTACGGGGCCCTGGGCAATGGTCTGAATCTGCGAGGGCTGTTCGAGAGTATGCGCCGTTGTATAGCCGTGCAGGTTCTGCGGGACACCCTGGGCGACCAGCAGCAGGGCATAGACGATCGATGCCGGCGCAAGTACGTAGAGCAACGTGCGGGTCATGTCCACCCAGAAGTTGCCGATAGTGCCGGAGGTCGTCCTCTTGATGCCGCGTATGAGGGCTACGGCCACAACAATGCCCACCGCCGCCGAAAAGAAATTGTGCGTCGCCAGGCCGGCCATCTGGGTGAGATAGCTCATCGTGGTCTCAGGCACGTACGACTGCCAGTTGGTATTGGTGGTGAAACTGGCGGCCGTGTTCCAGGCCAGATCAGGCCCAACAGCGGCCAGTCCCTGGGTGTTCCATGGCAGATAGGCCTGCAGGCGCTCGATGCCGTACGTGAGCAACATGCTGACAGCCGAAAAGCCCAGCATGGCAAAGGCATACTCGCGCCAGTTCATCTCTTTATCGGATTTCACGCCCGACAGTTTGTAGATGAGCCGTTCGAGGGGGCGCAATACCGGGTCCAGCCAGGTACGTTCCCCTTCCAGCACGCGTGCCAGATAGATGCCCACCGGACGAACCGTCGCAAGCAGGATGAGGCAGAAAATGGCAAACTGCAACCAGCCGTTGGCTGACATGTCAGAATTTCTCCGGGAACAGCAGGGTGAGGGTCAGGTAGCCGAGGAGCAAAATGGACAGAATCAGAGCAACCACAGTGACTACGTCGAAATGCATGTGCGTTACCTCAGCTTCTGGCAGGCCTTGACGTAGAGAAACGCCAGGGCGAAGAAAACAACCGTGAACAGCAGCATCGATACATCTTGCATTGCAGGTCTCGCAGTTCCAGCCGTTGTTGTGCCGGCCAGGTTTCGTGTTGGAATGCAGCCCAGGAGTCAGCAGCAGCGCATTCTTTCGGGCCAAACTTCAACACAAGGTTGATTCTGGCTCCCGTATGGTTTGAGTATCGAAAAGATTTCCTAAATAAAACGTAAGGATCGGAGAGCCGCCAAGCATACTCTGAATCCTCTGATTGCGGCCCGTATACCTATAGCCTCTTTCGAAGGTAATGGAACACACCATGTCCAAACAGCGCGGAAATCATGGCGATGGAGAAATTCGTAACCGTAAAGATATCGCCGAGGGCGAAGACCAGAGTCTTCCCGTGTCCATTGGTCACGGTGAATTCTCCCATCAAAAGATTCGAATAAAAGAGAAAGACGATAAACGCGACCTCAATCAGGGCGCGCGCGATGCGGGCGAGCGGCCAGCGATTTCTTAGGTCTGTAAGCATGAACGGATGATACCAGCAGCCGCACAGTGGGTTTCCGGGCGGGGCGGAGTTCATTCCTGGTTTCCGCTCCAGCCCTCGGGCATAAAGCGGTAACCCACCCAGGGCTCGGTCTGGATGTACTGCTTGCCAGTCTCAGCTTCGAGCTTCTTGCGCAACTGTCCAATAAATACGCGCAGGTACTCCGGCTGGTGGGCCGATTGAGCTCCCCACACGGTGGTGAGCAGGGCGCGATGCGTAATTACTTTGCCGGCGTGGCGCGACAGGTGCAGCAGCAGATCGAATTCCTTGGGCGTCAGGTGGATTGGCTTGCCCAGAACGGAGATGCTGTGCGCACTCGCGTCCACAATAAAGTCGCCCGCCTCGATGACCGTCGTGGTGCGCTCCGGGGCGCGGCGCAGGTGGGCGCGTACGCGGGCAAGCAGTTCCTGAATGCTGAAAGGTTTGGTCACGTAGTCGTCGGCGCCGGCGTCCAGCGCCTCCACTTTGGACCGCTCATGTTCGCGGACTGAGAGGACCAGCACCGGCGTCGCAGCGCGGGCGCGGATGGCGCGGGTCACTTCAACGCCGCTCAGCCCCGGCATCATCAGGTCGGTTATCACCAGGTCAGGTGGCCAGTCGCGGAAGACCTGCAGGCCCTCCTCTGGATCGTTGGCGGTGCGTACGTCAAAGCCTTGCGCGGAGAGTGCTGCGCGCAGCACGCGCGTGATCTGCGGTTCGTCGTCGATAACCAGAATTCTTCCCGGCATAGCTTTCTTCTTTCATCGGAAGATTACACCATGCGGTTCATCCGTTATGATTCCCGTGATGAATATCACGGGTGGACTCTCCGATTCGCGGGGGATGATTCATTGGTTCGTTGCCACTCTGATGGTCATGCTGACCACATTGCTCTTGGTGTGGGTTGGGGCCAACCCGACCGCTGCGGGGATGGTGTTTCTGGTGCTGGTCGTATGGTCTTCGACACAGGCCGGCATCTGGCTCTCGCTCTACGTTGCGGTGCTTTGCGCGCTTTCATTCGATTACTTTTTTCTTCCTCCCTTACACACGCTCTTGCTGGCCGGGGGACAAGAGTGGGTAGCCATGGCTTCGTTCGTGGGATGCTGCCTGGTGGTGGGCCGGGTGGCGGAGCGCGCCCGGCGGCAAACCCTGCAAGCTGAACAGCGGCGTGAGGATGTAGAGCGGCTGTATGAACTGAGCCAGGAGATGATGTTGCATGAAGACGCCGAAGGACTCATCCGCGATCTGCCCCGGCTGATCGACCGCATCTTCGCTCTGAACGGCGTTGTGTTGTATGTCTGTGACCAGGACAAGTTCTACGCTTCCACCTCCGAGCTTCCCATGAGCATTCAGGCCAGTTTGCGCGCCATGACCCATGGTCCCAACCCCACGCTCTCGATTCCAGGGGATTTCACCGCTTTACCGCTGACGCTGGGGATGCGCCCCGTGGGAGCCTTGGGCTGGCGGCCGGCGCTGCTTTCCCGGGAAGTGGCCACGGCGGTCAGCGCCCAGGTTGCCATTGTGCTGGCGCGGTATATTGCGATCGAGGCTACGGCGCGCATGGAGGCCGCGCGCGAGGGTGAGCGGCTCCGCACGGCTCTGATTGACTCACTGACCCACGAACTGCGCACTCCGCTTACCTCCATCCGCGCAGCCGCCACAACGCTGCTTGAGGCCGATGGGCTGGACGAAGCAGGGCGCCTGGATATGGTGAAGATCGTCGATGAGGAGTCCGAGCGGTTGGACGGGCTGATCGGCGAGGCCGTCGAAATGGCCGAGATCGATGCTCATGTGGTCCAGGTTCACCTGGTGCCACAGCATCCCCGCGCACTGCTCGAGCAGGCTGTGGAAGAGTCGCGGGAGGCTTTGGCCGCGCACCGCGTCACCATCGCCGTCGAGGAGCCGGACAATCCTGCCTGGTTCGACTCGCATCTGCTCGGCCGGGTACTGCGCCACCTTCTGGAGAATGCTGCCAAGCACACGCCGCCGGGCTGCCGCGTCACTCTCCGCAGCCGCCGGGCAGGTGACCACCTGGAGTTTAGCGTGGAAGACAATGGCCCTGGGATCGACGCTCTGGACCTTCCGCTCATTTTTGAGAAGTTTTACAGTGGCAAGCGCAGCGCCATCGTGCGCAAGGGATCGGGAATGGGCCTGGCAATCGCCCGCGCCATTCTGGCCGCGCACGGCGGAGCAATCGAGGTGTCCAGTACTCCCGGGCAGGGAACAAACTTCAGCTTCTGGGTGCCGCTGCTTGAAAAGGAACCGGATCCTGCGGGGTGACGGGCTCTCGATCCTTCCCGCCCGATTACGCGCCCTTACTTTGGCTCCTCACTCCAGTCGCAGAGGATTTCCCGCCGCTTCACGGAACTTTCCTCAGCCCACTCCAGCAATCGCGCCACGCGCCATGCAGCCAACGCCGTGACCGGAGCCGGTGCTTTACCCAGCAGTGCGTCTCGGATGCCCGCGTAGTAGAGCCGGTAGTCGCCCGGGATGGGTTCAACAGGCGTGCCTCCGCTCCCGTCCGTACTCAGTCTGCCCCAGTTGGCGGTCGGGTCCACACCCCAGGGTCCATCCCCAATGCGCGTGATCTTGTTCAGTGCTGCCTCCTGCGGGTCCAGGCCCCACTTCCAATAGTTGCCCTTGGTGCCGCGCAGGTGGAACCGAGGCCGCGCCAGCGCGGAAAGACTGTTCGAGGCCAGGGTGACCGTGAGGCCCTCATAGCGTAGGCGAATATTGAAAAAATCGTTCGCGCCTTCACCGTCGCGCTCGCGCTTGACCTCGGCGCCTACAGCCTCAGGCTTACCCAGGAGTGCTAGTGCCTGGTCGGCAAGATGAGTTCCCAGGTCCAGCAGCACCCCTCCCCCCAGCGACGGGTTTTCCTTCCAGAGCCGGTCTGTAGGAGGAGTCGGCCGCCAGCGGTCGAAGGTGGACTCAAGATAGACAACGCGGTCCAGTGATCTTTCATGCAGAAGTTTCTGAATCGTTCGGAAGTCACTGTCCCAGCGTCGGTTAACAAAAGGCGCCAGCAGAACGCCTTGAGCCGCGGCCAGGGCGATCAACTCGGCTACCTGGGCTGAGGTGACGGACATGGGTTTGTCCACCACCACGTTCCTGCCGGCTTCCAGAATCTGCCTGGCGATCGGGAAGTGAGTGCCACTGGGAGTGGTCACGACGAACAGTCCGAGCGAGTCGTCGGCCAGCATGGCTTCAAGACTGCGGTAGGTCGTGATGCCGCGATAGCGCTCGGCAGCCTTGTCTGTGCTGCGCTCGAGGACCGCGGCCAGTTCCAGCCCCTCGACGGACGAGATAAGCGGGCCGTGAAAGACCCGTCCGCCCATGCCGAACCCCACCAAACCGACTCGAATCATGAATTTCCCCCTGCTGGCACCTTGCTCTCCGACCAGTTTAGCCTTCCAGCTTATACCGGGTCTCGGCCAGGCGGTAGAGCCGGCGCCAGACCAGCCGGTTCATGGTGACGACCATGACCGAAATCATGATGGTGGCCAGCAGCAGGATGGGAAAGCGTCCGCTGTCGGTGGCGGCGTCGATCTGCGCACCGAGGCCGATGGTTTGCAGCGTGCGGCCCGGCATGTGGGAGTATTCCGCGAAAACCGACGCGTTCCAGGCGCCGCCCGAAGCGGTGACCATTCCGGTGATGAGGTAGGGAAAGATGCCGGGGAGAATGAGTTTCGTCCATCTCTGCCAGCGGGTGAAGCGATAGAGCGAGGCAACCTCGCGCAGGTCCGAGGGGATGGAGATGGCTCCGGCAATCACGTTGAACAGGATGTACCATTGCGTTCCCAGCAGCATCAGGGCAATGGAGCCGATGCCCAACCCGCCGCCAATCTTGATCAGGCCGATGAGCAGGATGGGAAAGAACGCGGTCGCCGGGACCGAGGCCAGAATCTGTGCCAGCGGCTGCACGATGCGGGCCAGTTTGGGATTGAAGCCGATGGCGACGCCCACGGGAATGGTCCATGCCGCAGAGATAAGCAGGGATATGTTCACGCGCAGAAATGTAGCCGCCGCGCCTTCCAGCAGCAGGCGCAGATCGGGCCAGGTTACGGTCTTGAGCATGAAGATGGCCTGTGCGGCGCCCCAGCATACGGCGCCTGAGGCAGCTACGGCCAGCACCCACAGCCCGGCAGAACCCTTGCCGCGGCTCTGGCCTTCGTCCAGCGGATGGACAATGCGGCAGTCTTTCGTGCGCGCCATCCGTCGGTAAATGGGCTCTTCAACGCGGGTGAAGATGCGGCCGGGAATGGCACTCAGGGTAGAGCGCCGCAGCAGTTCAAGAATGGGGGAAGTGATGCGTTCCGCCGACTCCACCTGCTCGAATTTGAATTTGTCGCTCCAGGCGATGAGTGGCCGCCAGATCAACTGATCGGTGGCGACGACGATCAGGATCACCGCTGCAATACCGCTGAGTAGGGCGCGGATGTCGCCCGATGCGGTCGCGGTCTGGAGGTAGCTGCCCAGTCCGGGCAACTGGAAGTTGCGGTCGCCCATGGTGAACATCTCGCAGGCGATAAGGGCAAACCATCCACCGGCGACCGAGACAATCGAGTTCCAGATCAGTCCAATCGCCGCGTAGGGCATTTCCAGTTGCCAGAAGCGCTGCCAGGCGGAGTAGCGGAAGACCCGCGAGGCTTCAACCATCTCCTTGGGGATGCTCTTGAGCGAAGAGTAAAAGCTGAATGCCAGATTCCAGACCTGCCCGGTGAAGATCAGCAGAATGACGCCCATCTCAATGCCCATCTGATGGCCGGGAACCAGCGCCACCATGGCCAGCACGACGGGAGGCAGAAAACTGAGCACAGGGATGGATTGCAGAATATCGAGCACCGCAATCATCCATGGTTCAACGCGGGGATTGTAAGCCGCGACGTAGCCGTAGGTGATCGCGAAGACCAGGCTCAGCAGGTAGGCAATGCCCATGCGCACGATGGAGTAAAAGGCATAGACCGGCAGAGCGCTGATGGCGTTTGAAATGGGCACGACAGGGATCGGTCTGCCCAGCCAGTAGACACCGGTGCTGATGATGGAAAAGAAGAATGCCAGCGCACAGGCGGCCACGGCCAGATCGATGAAGAACGGCCGTGTCCGGGCGGTAACAGGAGATCGCGCAAGGGGATGTTGTAGATTCACTTGGCGTCCTCGATGGCGGCAATGTCCTCGTCCTGCATATCGGGCAACACAAAGCGGCGGCGGCCGGCGTCAAAGTCGAACAGCTCGGCATAACGGCCCCAGGCAACTGCGGTCTCCATCTGCCGCAGGCATTCCTCCTCGCTGAACTGTTCGTCGAGCATGTCCAGAAAGAAGTCTTCCGGCACGGTGTGGTCGCTCTTCGATTCCAGGGCGCGGCGAATCTGGCGCAGCAACAGTACGTGCTCCACCGCGGCGTCACGGAACAGTTCCTTCTGCCGCAAAATCTCCGAGTTGGCAAACTCTGTGCCGCTCTCGGTGATGGCCGCGTCGCCTTCTTCAATGTTGAGGAAGCCAAGCAGTTGCGCGGCGTCCACGATCGGCAGCAGATCGTCGATTTCGAAGGCCAGGTCTTCGGCCAGGCGATAGATGTCGTCGCGGCCGCCCTTGTCCAGTAGTAGTTCCAGAAGGCCTGCCATGCCGCCGGGCCGCGCATGGGGCAGCATCTGGTAATGCATCTGGCGCTGGTCGCGAACCCGGGGTTCGGCTTGCTGGTCAGGAGCCTCGGCGGGCGCTACATCGGGCTTGGTCAGCACCTTGTAGATGTAGTCCACAAGTTGGGTAAAAGGCTCGGATTTGCGGTCGCGCGGCTGCGCCAGTTGTACTCGGAAATCGGTCCGGATGTGGCCAGGATTGCGCCCCAGAACGATAATCCGGTCAGCCAGCAGAACGGCTTCTTCAATGTTGTGAGTGACCAGAAATACGGCCTTGGTAGGCATGGTCTTGTTGGCCCACAGCTCCAGCAGTTCGCTGCGCAGGTTTTCCGCCGTCAGTACGTCCAGGGCGCTGAACGGCTCGTCCATGAAGAGCACTTCCGGCTCGACCACCAGGGCACGGGCAAAACCCACCCGCTGCTTCATGCCTCCCGATAATTCCTTCGGATAGGCGGCTTCAAAGCCGTCCAGGCCTACCGTGTCCAGCATCTTCATGCTGCGTTCGCGGCGTTCTTCCGGGCTCACGCCGCGGGCTTGCAGCGGGGCTTCCACGTTTTCCAGCACCGTGAGCCAGGGAAACAGCGCAAAGCTCTGGAAGACGATGGAAACATTGATCTCCGCATCGGCGATAGGCTTCTCGTGCCAGTAGACCTGGCCGGCGGTCGGCGTGGAGAGCCCTGACAACATGCGCAGCATGGTGGACTTGCCAGAGCCCGAAGGGCCAAGCAGGGCAAGGATTTCTCCCGGCACAATCTTCAGGTCGGTAGCCGAAATGACCTGAATGCGGTTCTGGCTGGGTTGCGCATAGTATTTTTCGATCTTCTCGGCACGGATTATGGCATCGACTGCCGGGGCCGGGCTCGGGGCTGCGGTGGGGATGACCGTTTCCTGCATAGCTGATTCTCCGCTGGGGCCGCGCGCCAGGGAGCGGCCATGTGTAATTGCCAGTATAGGTTGACTGGGTTGCTCCCCGATGAATCGGGATCCAACTGGGCCGGATTCCAAGCCAATGTCAGCTCGCGATGCCCTGCAGGGGTGCTTCGGGGGGCAAGAACGACTGGGTGGAATCGCCCATGTCGAGCGTATCATTCAAAGAAAGCGTCTAGCCAAGAGGTGGGTCTTCATTGATTCATCGGTAAGCCAGGCGCGCTATGGCTTGCCATCGTGCCGCACAGATCGAGTGTCCAGTTTCCAGTATTCAGGAGAGTATGCCCGAAACCGTAGCCAAACCCAAAGTTCTGGTGGCCGATGACGAGCGCGTGATCGCCGACACGCTGGCCATGATCCTGAATCAGAGCGGCTTTGAGGCCCGCGCCGTGTATTCCGGCGAAAAGGCTCTCGAACTTGCCGCCACTTTTGCGCCGGACATGATGATCTCCGATGTCATCATGGCCGACCTGAACGGGATCGATGCGGCCATCCGCATTCGCGCTCTGTTGCCGGGAATCAAGATCCTGCTTTTTTCAGGTCAGGCTGCCACGGCCGACCTGTTGGAAAAGGCGCGCGCGCAGGGCTACGAGTTCGAGATACTGGCCAAGCCTGTCCATCCGCAGGATTTGTTGACCAAGCTGCGCGGGTAGGGCAGGGAAAGCCCTTGTCAATCAGAGTTAGAGTTCGCGACGGCCTTCCATGGCGCGGGCCATGGTCACTTCGTCGGCATATTCTATGTCGCTGCCGGCCGGAACACCGGTGGCAATGCGCGTAATCCGAACCTGAAAGCCGCGCAAAGCGCCGGCCAGCCAATCAGCGGTCGCTTCACCTTCGAGCGTGGGGCTGGTGGCCAGGATGACCTCGTCCACCTCGCCGCGCTCCACGCGGGCCACCAGAGTGCTGGCGCGCAACTGGTCGGGGCCAATACCGTGCAGGGGCGACAGGGTTCCGTGAAGCACGTGGTAAACGCCCTGGTATCCGCGGGTCCGTTCCACTGCGGCGATGTTGGTCGGTTCTTCCACTACGCAGACCAGGCGCTGGTTGCGCGTGGGACTGGAACAGTAGGCGCAGGGGTCCACGTCGGTGACGTTATTGCAGATGGAGCAAAGGCGCAAACTGGCCTTGAGGCCGCGCACCGCCTCGGCCAACGCCGCGGCGTCCTCGTCTGTCGAGCGCAGAATATGGAAGGCAAACCGCTGTGCGCTCTTCGCGCCCACGCCTGGCAGTTTCTTCAGTTCTTCAATCAGCCGGGCCATAGGCTCGGCATAGCGTGACACGTTGCTGCCTCCAGTATCGTTGCGTGTGCAAGAACGTACTCAGGCTCCAAGCCCGGGAATCTTGAGACTGCCCAACATGCCTTGCACGCTGGCCTGTATCGCCTCGTCCGCCTTGCGCCCGGCTTCATTCACTGCGGCTACAACCAGATCCTCAAGCATTTCCACATCGGGCTGGCCGCTGGTCAGGCCGATCACCGCTGAAGGGTCGATGCGCAGCTTGAGGAGTTGCTTTTTACCGTTCATCGTTACGGTAACGGCGCCGCCGCCGCTCGTGGCCTCGACCACTTTCTCGGCCAGCTTGCGCTGGACCTCTTCCTGCATCTGGCCGGCCTGGGAGATCATCTCGGAAATCTTCAGCGGGTTGATCATAGTCTGTTCTCCTTGATCGCTCGAGCGGTTACTTGGCGCGAAGATCGACCACGCTGCGAACCTCGGCCTTGAAAATTTCTCTTGCCCGCTGCACCAGGGGGTGGGCAAGCGCAGCCTCCTGGATGCTGCCGGCCAATGGCGCGGCCATGGGCGCCGCGGGCTCAGTTGCAGCACCAGTCTTGTCGCCGGGAACGATCAGGAAACGAGTCGGCGCGCCCAGCCGTTGCAACTCCTGGCGGATGATCTTCTCCGCCGCGGCATTCACCGTCAAGCTGAGCATCTTCTTGCCCATGCCGCTGACTTCAATGCGCAGGGCTGAGCCGTCCAGAGTCCATGCGCCCGAGCCCAGCAACTGCGCGGCAGAGCTGTGTCCGGCAGCAACCAGTGCGGATCCAATGGTGTGGCGTATGGTCTCCATGCCCGGAGCGCCCGAGGCCGGCGTGACGGCTTCCGGCGCCCTGGCCAGCGCTCCCTCGGTAAGGGTTGCTGTCGCGCCGTAGCTTGCAGAGGCCGCAGTGATCGGCGCGGAAGCTGAAAAGGGCGCGCTCTGCACCTCGGCTGTGATCGTTGGTGTGGAAGCAGTCGGCGTGCGCTCCAGTTCCGCAACCGGCCCCGCCGTGGAGCTTTGTTTAAGCGTTGGCCCTGAACTCCACCCGCCGCTGCCCGGCCCAAAAGGCGAAAGCGGCGGCGCGGCTGGCGCTGCGGACGGCGCCGGCCGCGAGGGGCTAGCGCTGGGGCGCGGCGTGCTTTGCAGCGCGGAACTGCGCGCACCTGATCCTGTGCCGCTGGCCACGCCGCTCAGCAACTCCTCGATCGGCAGCAGTCGCTGCGCGTGAATCAGCTTCAGCAGGCCCAGTTCCAGGTGGAACCGCTGTTCCTGCCGGTAGTTCAGGTCGTCGAAGGTGCGCAGCACAATCTGCAGATTGCGGGTCAGCTCTTCTTCGGTAAACAGCAGAGCGGTGCGTGCCGCGCGCGCCCGCTCATCGCCGGAGATTTGCAGCAGTTCGGTCTGCTCGCCGCCCAGCTTGGCCATCAGTGTGTTGCGCAGGTAGCGGACCATCTGCCGCGCCAGCGACGAGGGGCTGTGGCCCGCGTTCACCAGCAGGTTCAACTGCTCCATCAACTCTGCGCTCTGTCCGGCGGCAACCGCTTCAAGCAGGCGTTCAAAGATGGCGTTGGGCACTGAGCCCATCAACTCGCGGATTTGCACGGCGGAGAGAACCGGACGGCCGGCCCCGTTGACGATTTCGACAGGAGCGGACGCAATGGCCTGGTCCATGATCGAGAGCGCGTCGCGCATGGAACCGTCGCCGGCCTCGGCCAGCAGGGCCAGGGCCGCATCCTCGGCCTCAACCTGTTCCTCGCCGGCAATCATCTTCAACTGGGCCAGAATGTCGTCGAATTTAACGGCATGAAAACTGAAGTGCTGGCAGCGTGAGCGGATGGTCTGGGGAATGTCCTCGGGCTGCGTTGTGGCCATCATGAAGATCACGTGCGCCGGCGGCTCTTCCAACGTCTTGAGCAGGGCATTGAAGGCCGCATCGGTGATCTGGTGGGCTTCGTCCAGAATGTAGATCTTGTAGCGGTCGCGGGCCGGAGCGTAGCGGGCGGCGTCGCGCAGTTCGCGAATCTCGTCGATGCCGCGGTTGGTGGCTGCATCGATCTCGATCACGTCCACGGCATTGCCCTGGCGAATCTCGGTGCAGGATTCGCAGATGCCGCAGGGCTCCGGGGTGGGGCGGGCTTCTGAGCCGATCTCCGTCCGGCAGTTCAGCGCCATGGCCACAATGCGGGCAATCGTGGTTTTGCCAATGCCGCGATGGCCGCTGAAGATGTAGCCGTGAGCGATGCGGTTCTGGCTGAGCGCATTCATCAGCGTCCGCGTCACGTGGTCCTGGCCTGCCACGTCGGCAAAGCGCTGCGGACGATACTTCCTGGCCAGAACCTGATAACCCATCGGGGACGCACTCCTTGCGGCTCCTCAATCTCAGGATGCCTAGTGGCGATTGTATCGTTCCGGGGCTGTTAGGCGCGGAGTGGAAAAGCGCATACTCACAACTTGGCTGTCGCGCCGCCGAAACCGGCTTACGCTTATGCCGGTTTGGAGTTCCTGCCAGCTTTCAGCGGGTGCGCTTCTTCCTGGCGGATAGTTCGAGGGCTTTCTTCGCAGCAGCTTTGCGGCGGCGGCGGACCTCCTCCGGCGAATACATCGTGCCGCGACAATTCTTTGCGCCGCAGTTGCAGATGGCTTCATCCTCTCCGCCGTCATAGAGGCAATAGTCGTAGGTGATCTCTTCGCCCGCGGCAATGTCCCGGATGGCGGTGATCCAGACGCGGCCCTTTTTCTCTTCTGTCTCGCAGTTCGCGTCGCAACTGTGGTTGATGAACATGGCCGTCGAGTGGCCGTCGATGACGATCGAGCCGTCTCCGAGTCCAAATAGATACGTAATGGGAGACTCTTCGTAACAGGCGTCGGCCTCGTCTTTGCTCAGGCTGTGACCGGTGTATTCGGCCACGCGCGCGCCCTTGCGGATAGGGGTAAGGGTGTAGCAGCCGGCGGCGTGGATGGCGGAGGAGCGGATGATGAGTCCCATGTGGATGTGCGATGCTTTCCTTTGGTACAGATTGTGCTGTATGGCTGGCATCTTAACATTGACGGGGCCATTGAAGTGGCAAGAGGCATGGAAATGAAACGGGGTATTACGTTTGCACTGGTTCTGGCGGGCTTCCTGATGGTGGCGTCGCTGCTGTCTGCGCAGACTCCGGCGGGCGGCGATTCGGCTGGAGCCGGGAAGAGCAAGCCGACAGGCAGCGCGCAGACTCCGGCGGGGGCGCAACCCCAAGCCGGCTCCAATCCCTTCCCTGAGGACACACACGATGTTCCCGTACTGCGCCCAAGCGGCGACCCAGCGGAAGCGTCCGATAGTGGGGACAGCAACCGGCAAGTCTCGCTGCCGGGCGAGGACCTGGACCCTGCCCGCAGTCCCGACGATTCGGCTTCGTCCGCCTCCAGCGACCTGCAACCGGGTTACAGTTCAAGCGCAAGCGGCCTGGATTCTCTCCTCCCCAAGCCGGATGACGATCAGCCGGGGAAGAAAAAGAAGAAATCCGCGGACGCAGAGCCCGATCATCAGGAAACTGCCAGCGAAGACATCACGGTAGGGAAGTATTACCTGGACAACAAGGATTGGAGGGCGGCCCTGTCGCGCTTCCAGTCGGCCATGGTGCTGGATCCGGATGAACCTGAGGTGTATTGGGGGCTTGCCGAGAGCGCCCGCCATCTGGGCAATTTTGCCGATGCGCGCACGTATTACCAGAAGGTGGTCGATTACGACCCGGACAGCCGCCACGGCAAGGACGCACGCAAAGCTCTGAAAGACCCGCAGATTGCCAACGCCCAGAAGCCCGCGCCAGGGCAGCCTGCGCCCCTCACACAGAAGTAAAGGTCCTCCTCCAGAGTCGGAGGCTATAGGGTTGATGCCCATCAAAGGAGCCTGCGCCCGAGCGCTCCATGCCGGCAGAAACCAGTCGCTCCGCGCCGTAGGCGCAGTGTTTGTTAGCCCCGCGCTTTAGCGTGGCGTGGGGTTGGCGTAACCAAACAATGGATGAGGAGTCCCATAGGGACGGCGCTTCTACGGCACCTAGAGCCCAGTCCAGCGGAGATAAGCAGCGATAAGGCTCTGCCCCCACAGGCTACTGACAACGCCGCCGATGCAGAGAAATGTGCCCAGGGGCAGCTTGCTGGCGGCCCACCATTCAGACCGGTTCTGCGCGCCGGGCATGACCAGCAGAATTACGGCCACCACCGCTCCTAGAACCACTCCAATACCAAAGGCGAGCAGGGCGCCGGGCAGGCCGAGCCAGGCAGCAAGCATGGCCATGAGCTTGGCGTCGCCTAGGCCAATCCCTTCGCGGTGGCGCACCAGCCAGTAGACCCAGCGGATGAAAAGGATCAGGGCTGCGCCGGCCAGAATGGCGAGCAGCCGAGACCACGCTACCTGCCATTGTTCTCCGTGCAGGTATTGAAAGTTATAGTGCACAGGCGAATGTGTGATTGAGCCCAGTTCCACTGCTGCAACGAAACCAAAAGTCGAAACCAAGAATCCAGCCGCAGTGCCGGGCAACGTGAGCCAATTTGGCAACCAGAGATGCTCGGCGTCTAGGATCGCCAGGGCAACTAGCAACCAATAGAAGACCATCGATCCAAGCATCGTGAGCAAGGCGTAGTAAAGTGCGACACTGGGCAGGTTTGGGATAAAGAAATTAGTCGGAAATCTCCAAGCCGTAGCCGCCCACAGCACTCCCACCCCCAACTCCACCACCGGATAACGCCACTCGATCCATGCCCTGCAATTGCGGCAGCGGCCGCGCAAAAGAAGCCAGCTCACCAGCGGCACATTCTCCCACCAGGCCAGCGTGTGATCGCAGTTGCGGCAATGGGAGCGCGGCTGAACAATGCTTTCGCCCTCGGGCCAGCGGCTCAGGCACACGTTCAGGAAGCTGCCAAAGGCCAGCCCCAGTAGTCCCGCAAAGATCGTTCCTATAATGCGAATCATTCGACAGTTGAGTATACGGTGGTTGAGACGCAGCGAGCATGTCCGCCGCTCCCGGCCGGGGTAGACTGGAGGTGCATGGACCTTCCGCCTGATAGCTCCACTGCACAAGTTTTCGCGCCGCGGCCTGCAACCGATCCCGCACGCGCTGCAGCCCTGTTTGAGCAGTCGGTCAGCATCATGGCGCGGCTGCGCGCTCCCGGCGGCTGCCCCTGGGACCGCGAGCAATCCTTCGATTCCATCCGCAAATACACGCTTGAGGAGACCTACGAGGTCTTCGACGCCATTGAGCGGCGCGACTTTCCGCACCTGGCCGAAGAACTCGGCGATCTGCTGCTCCAGGTGCTGTTTTATGCGGAGATGGCGGCCAATGAAGGGCATTTCACCATCGCCGATGTGCTCGACCACCTGAACCGCAAGCTGATCCGGCGGCATCCGCATGTGTTCGGCGAGGAAGCTTCGCGGGCCGCAGGCAATCAGGCTGATGTGGACGCTGCCGTGCAAGGTTCATCGGCGGCGGTGCTGCGCAACTGGGAGGAAATCAAAGCCGCCGAGCGGCAGTCCAAAGCTACCGCCGAGGCTGCGCCTCCCTCGCGGCTCGACGGCGTGCAGCGGGCGATGCCGGCCCTGGCGGAAGCAGCGAAGCTGGGAGGCAAGGCGCAGAAGGCTGGATTCGATTGGCCGCACTGGCGCGATCTGCTGCCCAAGCTAGTTGAAGAAACCGCGGAACTCGAGGCAGAAGCCTCCTCGGACGATCCGGCGCGCAAGCCCGCTGTCGAGGCAGAACTGGGCGACCTGCTGTTTACCGTGGTGAATCTGGGCAGGCACCTCGGCGTGGACGCGGAGATGGCCTTGCGCGGCTGCAACCAGCGCTTTCGCGCCCGCTTCCATCAGATGGAGCTGGCCTCCAGCCGTCCTCTCGAAGACCTTTCCGCGCCTGAGCTGGAAGAGTTGTGGGCAGGGGCGAAACGCAAGCTGGCCGCGGAAGCGAAAGCCGCTAGCCCTGCGGCATCCGGGCCGGAGACGCAGGCATGATTGCGATTCGCGCCTGCCAGGGTTTTGAGGAGCTGGCTGCCTGCGTCCAGCTTCAGATTGAAACCTGGGGCTACGATGAAACCGACGTGCTCCCCCTCAAGTCCTTCCTGCTGGCGCAGAAGATCGGCGGTCAGGTCATAGGCGCCTTCGATGCGGAGATCGCAGACGCCGAGCCAGGGAAGGGCGCGGCAGCGCTCGTAGGTTTCGCCCTGTCTTTGCCGGGCGTGAAGACCATCGACGGCAAGCCGCTGTCTTACCTGCACTCCCACATGCTGGCCGTGCGCGAGGGGCACCGCAACCGCGGCCTGGGCGCGCAACTCAAGCGGGAGCAGCGCCGGGATGCGCTTGCGCGCGGCATTCGCCTCATGGAGTGGACCTTCGATCCGCTTGAAATCAAAAACGCTTATCTCAATATCCACAGGCTCGGCGCCATCGTGCGCGGCTACCGGGTAAATTTCTATGGTGTATCCTCATCTCGACTGCAGGGTGGGCTGCCTACGGACCGGCTTCTGGCCGAGTGGCATCTCGATTCGCCCAGAGTTCAGGCCATTCTTGACAGCCGCCCGGTAGCCGCACATGCTCCAGAGGAGCGGATTCTCGTCCCGGCCTCCATCAACCAATGGAAGGCTACTGAAGCCGGCCGGGAGCGCGCCCTCGCCGTTCAGTTTGAGAACCGCAGCAAGTTTCAACAGGCATTTTCCCACGGCCTGGCCGTACTTGGCTTCGTCCGGGATGCGCAAGGCAACGGCGTCTTCGAACTGGGCCCCCTTAACCAGCCGGACCTGAACTGATCTTCCATCGAACTGATTTCCCCTGAGGAACGAAAATCGTATGAGAATCGACGCGATCATTCTGCGTGAACTGCACCTGCCTCTGGTGCGCCCGTTTGAGACCAGTTTTGGCGTCACCCGCGACCGGAGAATTCTCCTCGCTGAGATTCAGTCCGAGGGCTTGATCGGTTGGGGCGAGTGCACTGCGGGCGAGCGTCCGTTTTTCTCCGAGGAGTCCACCGACAGCGCCTGGGCCGTGCTCGTAAACGAGCTTGCCCCATCACTGGCCGAGGAATCTCCAGAGCATGGCGGCGAGTGCCCGCGCATCTTCCGCCAGGTGCGGGGCAACCGCATGGCCAAGGCTACTCTGGAAAATGCCATCTGGGACATTGAGGCGCAGCGTGAAGGCATTTCGCTTTCCCACCTGATTGGCGGCGTCCGCGACACCATTCCCTGCGGCGTTTCCCTGGGCATTCAGGCTTCCATTCCAGAGTTGCTGGCCGTGATTGAAAAGGAACTGGCCGCCGGCTACCAGCGCATCAAGATCAAGTGCAAGCCGGGATGGGACGTGGATGTTCTGGAGCGCGTGCGCAGCAAATGGCCGGCCATTACGCTGAGCTGCGACGCCAACTCCGCTTACAAGCTCAGGGACGCAGACCACCTGGTGAGCTTTGACGCCTTTGACCTTCTCATGATCGAGCAGCCGCTCTGGGCCGACGATTTCTATTACCACTCCATGCTGCAGAAGCGGCTGGAAACGCCCATCTGTCTGGACGAGTCCATACACAACCGGCGAGACGCGCTCGCGGCCATTGAGATGGAGAGCTGCAAGATCGTCAACATCAAGCTCGGCCGCGTAGGCGGCTTCTCTGAGGCCATCGCCGTGCACAACGCGGCGCAGGAGCGCGGCATTCCGGTCTGGTGCGGTGGCATGCTGGAGTCGGGCATTGGCCGCTCGCACAATATCGCGCTGTCCACTCTGGAAAACTTCACCCTGCCCGGCGATGTTTCCGCCTCGGCCCGCTATTGGGCTGAGGACATCATCGAGCCGGAGGTAGTGGTTTCCTCAGCGGGCGAGATCGCTGTTCCTGACACGCCTGGCCGCGGTTACCAGGTACGCACGGATCTGGTCGAGCGGCTTACGGTGCGCAAGGAAACAATCCGCGCGTTGAAGCTGGTGGGGTAGGGCGGCTGTGGAAGGGTAGGGCAACCAAATTCATCTGCTGGGAAAGGGTGGGCCACCTGCCCATCGCAGTCCTTCTCTAAGATTCACCGTAGTGTCTCCGTTTGAGTTCTGCTCATAGCTAGTTTTTCTTTTTGGCTTCGCACTCTTGGTACTCAGCTTCCTGACTCTCGTACTCCTGACAACCCTCGATAAATGACTGGGAGTTACCGCCGCAAGCCCCTGAGCCGCGGCTCTCCGCCCATTCATATCCAGCGTAGTGCCCTGAGCCTTCGTCATACGGGTTCTCTGGCTCGGTGCATTTAGTGGCAGAAGTGGTCTCCCCATTGCTATCGGACGAATTGGAGGGCGCAGAGGACTTGCAGCCAATTGTCAGCATCAATCCAGCGACCGTCAACGGTAAGATGAAGCGTCTCATGATCTTTTTTGATATGCCTCATTTCTTTAGCTTCTTGTCAGAGGATCGGCTAGGGCTGGTAACGCCAGAGATCGTTGAGAGACCCCCATGTTCCGGACGAGTCGTAACCTATCCCTCCAAAGAGCCAGAAGTTGCCGCTACTGTCTGTCCAAGTCACGGCGACTCCCTCAATCCCTCTTGCGCCGGGAACATTGTTTGCGGATGCTGTACCGAGTGTGCCGTAGACGCCTTTTGCTTCGCCCGTGTCGCTGCCACCTACCCAAGTCCATTCCTTGGTTGTCGGGCTAAATTCCCAAAGGTCGTTGAGGATTTGGTTCATAGTTGTGGTTCCGATGGGAACATTGCTGCCGTCATAATTAAATCCGCCAAAGAGCCATAGGTCGCCGCTGCTGTCTGTCCAGCCAACTGCACTATCCCGGCCTCCGGGCGTGTTGCTGGCGGATGCAACGCCCTGTGTACCATAGACAGGCATTACACTTCCAGCGTTGCTTCCGCTTACCCAAGCCCACATCTTGGTCGTGGGATTGAACTCCCAAAGGTCGTTCAAGTCGCCACCGGTGCTGCTGGTTGCTCCGTTGCCCGAGCCGCCGTAAAGCCAGAAGTTGCCACTGTTATCTCTCCAACCAACAGCGTAGCTCCGTGCTCCAGGAATATTGTTCGCTGAGGCAACACCCTGAGTACCGTAGACCCCCACAGCATTTGCGGCGTTGCTGCCGCTCACCCACGTCCATTTCTTTGTAGCCGGGTTGAATTCCCAGAGGTCATTAAAGGGTCCATTCGTCCCGCTACCCCCGAATAGCCAAAGATCCCCGCTGGTATCTATCCAACTTAGAGCAGCGCCACCCCCTGAACTTCCCCGCGCACCGGGGACGTTGCTGGCCGATGGGACTCCAAGCGTTCCGTACACGCCGCTTGCATTGATTGTGTTGCTGCCGCTTACCCAAGTCCACTCTTTCGTTGCAGTGTTGAACGACCAAAGATCATTGAACATTCCACCGGCATTGCCAGAAATAAAACCCCAACCGCCGAATAGCCAGAGGTTCCCGCTACTATCAGCCCAACTAACGGCGCTATCTCTCGGAGGGGGTACGTTGTTGGCTGAGGCGACACCCTGCGTACCGTAAATACCAGACTCGGAGAAAGCGCCGTATGTATTTCCTGTGTAGCTACCGCTGACCCATGTCCATTCCTTCGAGGATGGATTGAACTCCCAGAGATCGTTGAGATCGCCCGACGGGTCACCTGCGCCGCCCGAGCCTCCGAAGAGCCACAGATTCCCGCTGCCGTCGATCCAACTGACCGAACCGCTTCGTGCTCCAGGAATATTGCTGGAAGAGGCAACACCCAAAGTTCCATATACGCCTCTCGCACCAACCGTGCTGCTACCGCTCATCCAAGTCCACTCGTTGATGGTGCTGGGCGTAGAGGGTGGAGTACTGCCCCCGCCGCCGCTACTGCTCAAACTAGCAACACAGCCGGAGATGAGAAGGGCAATCGAGAGAGCAAGGATCGTGGATAGTCTCAATAGCGCGGCGGAAGCTCTTAGGGAAGTGGAATTGAAAATTGACATGAGGGCACCTCAGGTACGTCTGTGAGTCTACAACATTGTGACTCATCGGATGTGTACGCATCGACTACAAGTCGTAAAGATCAAAGTCAATGCCGCTCGATATTCGCATCCGGTTTGGCCGTGCAATCCGTCGCATCCGCGAGGAACAGGAGATCGTGCAGGAAGAGGCGGCGGAGCGTTGCGGCCTTCACAGGACATACTACAGCGGAATCGAACGCGGAGTGCGGAATGTTTCGCTGGTGAACATCGAGAAGGTTGCCAAGGGCCTGAAAACGAGTCTGCCGGAACTGTTCGAGCGGGTTTAAAGCCCGTATTGATTCTGTTGCTCTATGCGTGGGTTGAAACTCCCGACTCCCTCCGCACGGGGTTATTGCTTCTTCTTTCCCCAGTCGAACCTCCTCCCAATGATCCCTTTGACGATCCAGTGATCTGTAGCCGCGGTAGGCCCGATGCCTACCCCGAAGTTGATCTCCCACTTGGGTGAGATGTTGAGGTCGATGGCGGGGAAGAGCTGCTGCTGCTGATCGTGCAGGCTGGCGATGTTGGTGATGCTGCCGTAGTCGGCGTAGTACTCAAAGCCGCCGGCGATCTGCTTGGTGAAGTCGTAACTGATTTTGATGGCGGGCGAGAAGCCGACGCCCTGGTTGACGTCAGGGCCGTGCCAGGTGCGCTCAAGGGCGGGGTTGACGGCCCAGTACCAGCGGCCGGAGGTCTTGTCGATGATCGGTCGAATCTCCCATGTCCATGTGTCGGGCGAGAAGAGAGCGCGCTGATAGCCGATCTCGTTGGAGATGCTGAACCCCACGGGCCAATGCCAACTGGGAGGGACGCGGACGCGGGGACGGATATGGTCGCCTACCCACTGCGGGCCGCCTAGGCCGCTCTGTTCGCTGGTGAAGATGTAGAAGCCAACTTCGGACCAGTCGTTGATGCCCTGGGTAATTTCCACGGTCTCGTGTTCGGCGTGATACGTGGGGGCTGAGCCCTGTATATAGGCGTGCTGTCCCTGCGCGGTGAAGTTGGAGTGCAGTTCGACCATGGTGCTGCGGGGCGCAACGGTCTCTGCGCCGTAGACCTGGATCTCGTAGTTGCCCTGGGCGCGGGCGATGGGCAGGGCCGCGGCGAACAGGATGAGGAAAGTAAGAAATCGTTTCAATTGCACTCCGGGGAATCGGGTGAATTTCTGGTTTTACCTTGGGAAAAAGTTATCCGTAGCGAAACAGGGCCATGAAGCCCGCATCCATGGGTTCCTGCTGGGGTCTGTGGAAGAGAGTGTCGCCGGGATTGTTTGCCAGGAAGCCGGCTTCCACTCTTGTTCCTGCTTCTACGATTACCACATCCGGCAACGCACGAGCAGGCCTCCGGCGTTGCCATTCCATTGGATTGTCGCTCATGACGGCTCTCACTGCTTCTAGCTGCCGAGGGCCGAATCATTCTTGATGGCGCTTTGCAGATAATTACCTTCCGCTGATGCATACTGGAGAAGCAATGGAGTGTATTTCAGATGCCGGAAAAGGGCCAGAAAAGGGGTAAAAAGGTGTACCCCACCCCCCCTCCTGTATTACGCTCTTTTTCACCCCGGCATCTCAGGTAACTATCGCAGAATGAATAGCTTGTAAATTCTACATAGTTACTTTCCAGTAACTGGAAACCCTCGTTTTTGGCCCTTTTTGAGCCAAAAAATACCATTTTTAGGTCAAAAAAACCGCTTTTTATGCCAAAATTGCAGTTTTTTTCATGCCTCGCCAGGCGCGTTTTTCCGGCCTTGTCCACAGGCTGTACCGATGCTCAGCTCCTGCGATTGCCCTGACGATTCCGGCTACTTTGCGTGCAGTTCATGCAGCCAGTCTTCCATGTGGCCCAGCGCGCGCATCAGTCCAAGCCGCGCCTTGCTCAGATCCAGTTCCGCGTCCAGAGAGTCTGCAATTTTCTGCCGTTCGTCGATGCGGGCCAGCTCTTCGGCTTTGGGTGTGAGTTGCGGCTGTGCGCCCGAGCCGGCTTCGGCGCCGTTTCCCAGCTCCATTTGAGCCAGAACGGCAGCCAACTGCTCATGCGCGATCTGCTGCTTCAGTGTGGCAATCTCCGCCAGGGCGTCCAGCTCGCGCAGGCTCCCGGTCAGCGTCGCAATCTCCACGTCGTTCTGCCGCGCGGCCTGTTCGGCTTCAACTTGTGCGCGCAGCGCATCGGCCGCGGACTCTCTGGCCTTGGCGCGCTGGCCAACATCGAACACCGGTATCTGAATCGAGAATCCAAAACCGAAGTTGTTGGGTGTGTAGTGATTGAAATAGGTGGAGTAGTTGTTCAGCTTATCCGAATCCAGGTTGTACTGCGCCCCAAATAAAACCTGCGGGCGGCGTCCAGCCAGGTCGTCGCCGCGGGCTTGCAGTTGCTTGGAGCGGGCCAGCACGTTAGCCGATTCGATACCGGCCATGATGTGCCCGGCATCCAAAGCCTTGAATGAGGGAATCTCGGGAATGCTGGCGTGATCGGGCGCTATGGAGCCCACTGGCAGACCGGTAAGCGTGGCAAGCTGCTTGGAAAGCGTGCCGGCGCGCGTTTCCAGGTGCAGGCGCTTGAGCTTGAGCTGGGCTGCGGTCAGACGCGCCTGTAGCCAATCGTTCAAAGGATCAACGCCGGCCTCGGTGCGTTCCTGCTCGATCTCCACAAGGCGGCTCGCATAGGTTTCCTGCTGGTGCGCGACGTCCAGTTCCCGGTTCACCGCATCCAGTTCGATGTACGCTGTCGAGGCATCCAGAGCCACTTGTTCCTGCGCATTCCTGAGCCCAAGGGATGCCGCCTGCAAGCCCGCGCGGGCTGCCTTGATGTACTGCCGCTGAGGAAAGCTCAGCACCAATGATTGTGTCGAAGCGTTGGCGATGGAAGGCTGCCCGGTGGGAAATCCCACGGAATACCCGACCGTGGAGCCGATTGACAGGCTCGGTATATAGACGTCCTCGGTCTCTGAGAGCGCTGCCTGCGCCTTTTTGACATCCGCCTGGGCCAGTTTGAACGCACTGCTGTTCTCTTGAGCCAGGTCGACCACCGTGCTCAGCGATACCTGTGAACAAAGCAGGGCAGGCGATAGCGTCAGCACCGTTCCGGTGAGAATACGAGCCCAGACCATGCGCGGATTGTGTTCCATCTTTACGTGCTCAGTTCCCGTCAATGTCCGAACTCCTGCGCCGGTCTGTACTCATGCGCCAGTGCCAGGGCTGCTGCCCGTTCCCGTTTTCCGGATGCGGCGTCGCCAAGCTGCTCTTTCAGGCGAGCCAGTCGGAGATGCGCCACAAATGCCGGTGCCTCCTCGGTTTTTGAGGAACCAGCCAGATAATCCTCAAGCATCTTTGCTGCCAGCGCCGGGTCCCGATGGGATTCCATCAGCACACCTGCTCCGTCATAGAGCGCCACACCCGCATGTTTGTCGCGTTCTGCAAGGTTGACGCAATTGTGAATCGCCCAATCCAGTTCCGTCCAGCGCGCCCGGCGGCGATAAAAACTCGCCAGCATCGTCCATTGCAGCGCGGGATGCTCACTGACCGCAATTGCCTGTTTAAGCTCACGCTCTGCAGTGCTGTAGTCTTTGCCTTCTTCGGCAATGCGGGATCGCAAAACCTGTGCCCTCGCCCCATCCACACGGTCCAGTTGTACGGCCACTTGCTCGGCCTTGCTCGTGCCGCCCCCCACCACCCCGGGGGCCTCCTTGTAAAATTCGCCCAGATCCGCAAGCGCCTCGGCATTGCGCGGATTCAACCGCACCGCCTCTTCAAACTCCTGCCGCACGCGCTTGGCCAGCGAATAGGCGCTAAGAAACGATGCCCGGCTGGCCTTCTCGCCCAGTGCGCGGCCCAGCCACAGGTGATAGCTGGAGTTCTGTCCATCCAGCCGCACTGCCTGCTCGCACGCTTGCGCGGCCGCGTCCCATTGTTCCAGCGTTAACCGCACGCGGCACTCCAGGTTTTGCGCCTCGACCAGCCTCGTACCTGCCTGGGGAAGCGAATGGAGTATCGCCAGAGCCTTGTCTGCCTCGCCGGCCTGCAATGCGGCATTCACCTGCTCCAGCGGCTGCTTCACGCCCTGCGCGGAGGCCGAAACCGACAAGGCCACCGCCAGTACTGTTGCTGCGTGCCTCACTCGATTCACCGCACTACCTTGATCGGAACGTCCGCCTGCAACGGCTGTCCATTGGTAGTTCCGCTCGCCACCCAGTCTCCCTCCTTGAGTCCGGAGAGAATGGAAGCCTGGGTCAGGTTGGCGGTTCCTGTGGTCACTGGAGTTCGTACCAGCCGGTCATTCACCACCCTGAAAACATAGGGTTTTCCGTTCTCTGAGTGCAACGCTTCGCGGGGAATGCTCAGGGTGTCTGGCTCGCTGGAAGTGGTCACCGTGACCGTCACGTTGGTCTTGGGCAAAAGCCCGCTGTACGGGTCGTCGATCTCCACCAGCACTTCACCCACGGAGCGCGTGCCATAGGTAACCACCGTTACCGGAGTGCGAATGATGTGCCCGTGCCACTCCTGACCCTGCCTGGCGTCCCACTTGATCAGAATCTTCTGGCCGACTGACAGGCTGCCGATCTCCGGCTCGTCGAAGTAGGCGCGTACGCGCTCATGGTGCAGGTCCGCCATCTGAAGCAGCAGCAAGCCCGCTTCGGCAAACTGAGTAGGCTGGGCATCCATGCTGTAGATCGTTCCGGCCACCGGAGCATGGATCGCTGTTTGTGCCAGGACCTGCCTCGCCGACGCGAGATTGGCCTCTGCATCGGCAAGAGATGCCTTTGCGCGCTCTACTTCGGCAGGCGAGAAACGGCTATGGGCGCTTTGTTCGGATGCGTGCTGATTGGCTTCAGCCGTATTCAACCGTTCCTGCGCTGCCGACACCTCGCTGCTGGAGGCTGCACCTGCTTGCTTGAGCTTGATCAGCGCATCCAGATCATGTTGCGCCTGATCGCGCTCCAGCTTGCTGCGGGCCATGTCGGCCGCGGCCATTTCCTGCTCTTGCCGGGTTCCATTGTGAGTGGCCGCTTCCACGACTGCCTGGGCTGCCTTCACGCCGCTTTCCGCCGCTGCCAGCCGTGCCCGCGCATCCATGTCGTTTAGCACCACCAGCAGCTTGCCCGCCGGAACCTGGTCGCCAGCTTGCGCATAGACTGCTTTCACGGTGGTGGAGATGGGGCTATAAAACTCGTAGTTCATCTCCGGCTCCACGCGGCCGTTGGTGCTCACCGTGTTCTGCAGTACCTGGCGGCTCGCCTGCACCTCACGCACTGGCAGTTCATCCCGCATCAAATAGCGCGTTGCGAAGAACAGGATGACGATTAGCAAACCCGAGCCGATCCACAGCCAGAGCCGTAGCCTATCCGATTGTTTTCTTTCTTCAGCCATTCATTTAACCAGAGTCAGTATATAGGACTCACAAACAACTCCTTACGAAGCAAAAAAATACAACAAAGGCAAATCTTGCTGCCTCCAACCGTCTGCGCGTCGAACTTCCAGGCTCGTACAATAGGAAAATGGCACCCGAACCGCGCTATACCGACAAACACGCCAAGGCTGGCCTCGACTTTCCCTTTCCCGCCATTGAAACCTGGCAGAACCAGTTTCCCGGCTACGAGATTCTGATCGACGACCCGGAAATGACCTCCGTTTGCCCCAAAACCGGCCTGCCGGACTTCGGCATGCTCACCATCCGCTACATGCCACGCGATCGCTGTCTGGAGCTGAAATCCCTGAAAGAGTACCTGTTCAGCTACCGCAATCTGGGCATCTTTCAGGAAAACATCGTCAACCAGGTGCTGGAGGACGTGGTGAAGGCCTGCGACCCGGTTTGGGCCGCGGTGCGCGGCGAGTTCCGCCCCCGCGGCGGCATCGGCACCACGGTGGAAGCCCGCTGGCCGCGGCCCGCTGCTTGAATTGTTGCCGGCAAATGGGCCGGCGTTAGCCAATTGTGATATTCGTTGTACCTCCCGCCGTACTTCGCGGGAATGAACCCACTTGTCTACTGCGCCCCAGCCTCTCCGCTCCCGCTTCAGCCCCGCGCTGGGCACGTTTCTGCTGCTCATCGCCCTCAACCTGCTCAATTACGTCGACCGCTACATCCTGCCCGGCGCACAGCCGCTGATCCAGCGCGAATTCCACTCCACCGACCAGCAGATGGGCGCGCTCACCACGGCGATGTTTGTCTTCTACATGATCGCCGCGCCGCTCACCGGCTGGCTCGGCGATCACTTCCGGCGCAAGCCGCTCATCATTGCCGGCGCCGTCTTGTGGAGCTTGGCCACGCTGGGCACCGCCTGGGTCCATAGCTACTGGACCCTCTACGCCCGCCATGCCCTGGTCGGCGTGGGAGAAGCCACCTTCTGCATCTTTGCCCCGGCCGTGCTGGCCGACTTCTATCCCGAGCGGGAGCGCAACCGCATTCTCTCGATCTTCTACCTGGCCATTCCCGTCGGCGCCGCCCTCGGCTACCTGGCGGGCGGGGAACTGGGCACGCTTTGGGGCTGGCGCGCTCCGTTCTTTCTCTGCGCCCTCCCCGGACTGGCCGTCGCCGCGCTCTACGGCTGGCTGGGCCGCGAGCCGGTGCGCGGCGCCAGCGACCACGTCCGGCCCACAGCAGACCGCTCCACGGTCCTGGGACTCTTTCGCAACCCTGCGTTCCTCACCGCCACCATGGGGCTGGCCACGCTTACCTTCGCCATGGGCGGCATCTCGGCCTGGGTTCCCACCTTTCTGCACCGCACCGCCGGCCTCTCGGTGGCCAATGCCAGCCTCGTGGTCAGCGCGATCACCGTCGTCGACGGCATCGCCGGAACACTGGTAGGCGGCTGGCTGGCGCAGCGCTGGCTGCGCACCAACTATCGCGCTCTGTACCTGCTCTCTTTCTGGAGCGTCGCCCTCACCCTGCCCTGCGGCGTGCTGCTGTTTTTCGGACCCCGCGCGTGGTCCATTCCAGTGCTGCTGGTGACCGAGTTCTTTCTCTTCCTCAACACCGGCCCGTTGAACGCGGCAATCGTCAACTCGGTCTCGGCGCCGGTCCGCGCCACGGCCATCTCCTTCAACCTCTTCTGCATTCACTTCTTCGGGGATACGTTTTCTCCGCAGATCATCGGCGCCATCTCGGACCGCACCAGGAGTCTGCGCATCGGCCTGGGTGCGACGCTGGTGTTTCTGGTGATCTCCTGCGTGATTCTGCAAGTGGGTGCGCGCTTTGCCCCGCCACTGGAAGAGACGCCCTGAACCCACCAGCGGGCGAGACCGGCTGGGTGCGACATGAAAACGCAGTGTATTCCGAGGCGAAAACGAACATTTTTGACGCAAAAACGGCATTATTTGGCTAAGAATGAGCCAAAACTGACGATTTTACGTTACCAATTCGCCAATAGGTAAGAAATCATAAGGGAGACAATATATCTGACTAACCAAAATATTGGCCTATAATGCTGATTTAATTGCGTTTGCAGTTTGACATCGTACCGCGCTTCTGCTAGAACAATGATTGTGCGGGATTGAGGCGAAACGCTCCAACCTCCGAGCCAGTGGGCATTGAATCAAACGCCACGCTTGCAATATCTGTACTACTGGTGCGAATATAGAAAGCGTTACACAACTGGTTAGTTACAACCGCCTAGTTGTGGCGCACCAAAAGAAACCGGCCACAGTTTGCGCTGTGACCGGCGGTTGAAGTAAAGGTTCTGCTTCTAGTGGATTGCCCTAAACGCCGAGTCTGGCTCCCCTGCAAGGGAGCCTGCTCTTTGTGGAGTTAAGGCCCTACCCCGCTGTTAAGGCATCTACGGGTCAGGCTATAGCTCTTAACATGCGGTAAGTCTACCAGAAAAGGCCCTCATGAACAACGCCTCTCAATTCATCGCGCCCGATCCCCAAAAAGCAATGAACAGATTCAATATAAGTCTTCGCCGTGCTGTGAAGATGTCCCCGGCGAAGATGGACACACTGGTCGAGCAAGATAATGCTAGACGGGACGCAAAGAGAGCGGCAGACGGCGAGAAGAAGCGCGGACCGAAGCCCAAAAACTAAGGTAG
>Ga0302320_10000455_pt1 | contig 97477 bp, 81 predicted proteins | sample Bog_T0_3_FD_202130 | JGI IMG/M metagenome (GOLD analysis project Ga0302320, IMG submission 202130) | Peat permafrost microbial communities from Stordalen Mire near Abisko, Sweden - Bog_T0_3 | ecosystem: Environmental > Terrestrial > Soil > Wetlands > Peat | place: Sweden: Abisko, Stordalen Mire... | reverse complement strand
CGGTGTGGCCGCCGCGCCGGACGAGACGACGATCCTTCGCTTCCGCCACTTGCTGGAGCAGCACGATCTCGGCGGCGAGATGCTGATGACGGTGAATAAGTATCTGGATAGCAAAGGCATTCGCATCTCGACCGGCACCATCGTGGATGCAACGATCATCGCTGCGCCCTCATCGACCAAGAACAGCAAGAAGGAACGCGACCCCGCAATGCATCAGACCAAGAAGGGCAACCAGTGGTACTTTGGCGCCAAGGCGCATATCGGCGTGGATAGCAAGGAGACGGTGGTGCATACGGTTGTAACATCGGCAGCCAGCGTAGCCGACAAACATATGCTGCCCGATTTATTGCATGGCGGCGAGAAGAAGGTGTGGGGAGACGCTGGCTATCAAGGGCAGACCGAGGCGATCCATGAGACCGCGCCCCAGGCACAGGATATGACTTCGCGCCGCACCAAGTTCAAGAATTATGTAGACGAAGAAGCCAGGCGCAAGAACACGACCAAGGCCCGAGTTAGATCGAAGGTGGAGTGGCCTTTCCGCATCCTGAAACGTATCTTCGGATTTACCAAGGTGCGCTATCGCGGCATCTGGAAAAACCACCAGTGGCTGTGCGCGGCCTTCGCACTGGTGAATCTGTACCAACACCGCAACCGGCTGGCCCCGCAAGGGGCGTAGTGTCTCTGGAGGCCGGAAAACGGCCTTCCAGAGACAAAAACGAGCCGTAGTACCCAGTCTTTTTCCGGCAAAAAACCGATGCAAAATCAAAAAAAATCAACTGCGCTCGCGCTGTCAATGAAAAATCATGCACCTGCGCAGAGGTCCCTTAGGCAACGAGATGATCGAGTTGCTCCAATGTTAGATCGGTTAGCAGATTCCAGTGCTTGGCAGATTTCGAGCGATGCGTACGGAGCCATTTGAGCTCGGTCTGGGTCATTGATTCCTTGCAGAGGGTATCTTCCCTTGCCAGACGGGGAGGTTCGAGAATGGCTATGCGGGAGGCCAGTTGCTGCTCCAATTCTGAGCTTCCATTTCTTTCGGCTGCCTGCCGCGCGAGCTCGACCAAGAATCCCAGCCTGTTCTGTCGATCCCGAAGCTTCGCATTCGCAGTCAGCCAATCCCAGTTCAACTGTGGATATCTCAGAGGCAACCAGGCTAATGCCTCGATGACTCGTGCATCCAGATCGCCCGAGTCGATTGCCGCCATCAGCACTGCGGCCGGATTCATCCGGCGCGAGCCCCGCAGATAGGCAAACCCCGGATATCCCAGACTGCCTAAGATCGTCTGAAAGAAGTCGGTGTCCCGAACGCAAGCTTGATAGTCCGCCAATGGGAGCGCCGTAGCGGGAACCTCAAAGACCTCTACCGCACGCACAGCCAGTTCGTCCGAAACAGTTCGCTCCCCGCGCTCGACCATGGAAAGATAGGCCTGCGCCACACCGAGCCGATTGGCGGCCTGGACCTGCGTCCATGAGGATGCCTTGCGAGCATTCTTGAGTTCTGAGCCGGTCATCTTTCGAATATAACATTCTCTGTTATATTCGACTCAATCAGAGTGCATTTACCCTGGAGGCGGCGGGGTTTCCGCCTGCCGAGGCTGTACGCTCGAAGTCGAGCTTGAGACCAAATAGTGGAGGCGATTGATTCGCCGCCTGTCGGGACGGCAGAATTCCAGGTAAGGGTGAATGAATCCGCGGTGCCCGGAAATGCCGTCCTGACGTTGAGTCTCAAGTGAGCCAAGTACAGAATCGTTCACGAATCAGTTGATGGATAGTGGAGGCCTTTTGACGTAAGGTAGAACAGATTAAGAAGGCGCTCTCGCCGAAAATACACATCGATGGAGGCACCTTGATTTCGCGGTCTTTTTGTACGAAAAATTGCTTTTTGTACGGATTTGTAACTTGACACCGGAATTCTGGCATTTTGCATGTTTTAGAAACTATAGATACTTAACGACTTATCCTGTGGAAAACTCGTTCGACTCCCGCCGCCTCCACCATGACTAAGTATATATAAAATCATCGATTTAAGCTATGGAAAAGTCGGAAGATCGAGAGAACATGCCGAGTATTATACCAATCGACTTCAATGCTGAATTGGCGACATTGTGCAGCCAAGTGTGAGGGGGCCTTCGTCTCCTGCATCGGGGACGCCGAAGCCCGCGGCCTCGGCTCGTCCACTGTGCAAGGAGTTCAGGTGCGCCTTCGAGGCTCAGTGCGGAACTGCTCCGCTCGATTCCGCCGTGCCTCAAACCCAACCCGCGCTATCTCTTCTGGAGCGGCAACAGCCTTCCCAGTACCTTCGTAGCTAACAGGCAGCGTGCCTATCGCAGGCTCTTCAAGATCGCTGACCTGCGGAATCCCGACGGCACCCCAAAGCGCGCCCGCTGCCACATGTTCCTCGACGCCTTCGCCTTTGTTTGTACCGTTATGGCAGTTGATGGCGCGCAGAATACGCCCAAGAAGTTCATGGAAGTGACCCTCCTCTTTGAGCGCTAGCGTGGTATGGCTCTAAGGAGCTTTTATCAAGAGATCCCGTAAATCGCCCTATTCCTGTTCGCCAGGGTTTCTGCGGGTCGGAGAGGCTCTTCTATAATGGTGCCGTCCATCAAACCACCAGGAAGTGCGTCGTGAACACCTGTTTGTGCGGGAATATGGCCGAGGGCGGGACCATGCGCTGCTCCCGCTGCGCTGCCCTTCACGCTCTCGATCTCGAGATGGATGCCACGGAGGCCGAGATCAGAAAGGCCTATCGCCTTCTCGTCAAGGTCTGGCACCCTGACCGTTTTCAGAGCGACCAGAAGCTGAAGGAGGCTGCGGAAACAAAGCTCAAGGACGTCAACACCGCATTTGAATTCCTGACTTCCACCGCCGACGAGCGCGGGCCATGGCGGCCGCCACCATGCCCTGCCACAGATGCAGCGCCCTCAGCGTCTCGGGAGGCAACGGCGACGGAAGATCCCGCTTCCAGCGAATTCTCAGCAGGCGCGCAAACGCCCATTCAAATGCCTGATCTGACCCCTCGCCTCCGGCTTTGGCCGACGACTCGATTCTGTGTTAAGGTTGTGGCTGTTCTCTTCGCGCTTCTTCTCGGCAGATATCTCTGGATCGCCTTCGATGCTCCGGACCCCACAGGCGGGGACGTGGCGCGAGTCTACGACAAAGGTAAAGAACGCATTTTCAGAGGGCTTGAGGCACCAAAGAAAAGATTCATTGATGCCGTAGAGCACGACTTGGGGAGATTGGATCCGCGAGACTCCGCGGCCGCGCAGCCAGAGATCCCTCAAACCGGCCAGACCGAGCCGTCAGCCAGCCAGCAATCTGTGCCGGCCGCGCCCCAGATAGCAAACAGCCAGCACCCAGAGAAAATCACATCCGCACCTCCAAAGATCCTTCCCTATATCACTGTCGGTTCAACCAGAGACGAGGTGCTAGCCCAGCAGGGAACGCCTACGGCATCCTCTGAAGACAAGCTTGTCTATGGGAAGTCGGAGTTGTACTTCAAGAACGGCTCAGTCATTGGATGGCGGATCGATCCTGTTTCATCGCCGATTCGGGTGAAACTCTGGCCGTCCTCCAACTTCGACCCCAGCCTGTCGTCGTATACGGTCGGCTCCTCGAAGGATGTTGTTCTGACGGTTCAGGGAACCCCAACGGCGTTTACCGAAGACAAGTTCGAGTACGGCAAGTCTGAAGTGATCTTCCGCAAGAACCGGGTGGTCAGTTGGAAGGAAGACCCAGAATCGACCCCACTCTGGGCGAGATAGCCTCCGCGCAGCAAGAATCCCAACCACCGGAGAAGCCCTTATCCCGATCAGCTCAATGAGCCTGCAAATTGGACCAATCCGGACGCGACGCCCCTGCGTCTAATCTGGTAGACGGATCGGTTGCGGGAGCAGAAAACGATGAGAGGTCGATGGACTCTAGCGTTGCTCGTGGCGTTGGCGCCCTGCTTGGCCGCCGCGGGGCAGAGCAAGGATACCTTTACACCGATGGCCCTGGATGCGGGCTTCGGCCGCATGGACATCTCCGCGCCATCCATCGCTCCGGAGGAGATCATCAAGCAATTCGCCGCCAAGGAGAGCGAGTTTCAACAGGCGCTGAACCACTACACCTATCGCCGCGTCGCCCGCGTGCAGACCATCGACGACGACGACAAGGTCGACGGCGAATATTACCAGGTGGACGACGTCATCTTCGACTCTACCGGCAGGCGCACCGAGAAGACGATCTTCGCGCCGGGGAGCACCTTGCAGCGGGTCTTGATGTCGCCGTCAGACCTCCATGACATCCAGCACGGTTACCCATTCGTTCTGACCGCTGAGGAGATAAGCCAGTACGACGTGAAATACGTGGGTCGGCAAAAGGTAGACGAGGTGGACTGCTACGTATTCGATGTGAGTCCAAAGGTCATCGAAAAGAAGCAGCGCTATCTGCTCGGCCGTATCTGGGTGGACGCGACCGACCTGCAGATCGTCGTCACCAACGGCCGCATGGTTCCCGACGACACGCGCAAGGGCAGCGAAGACCTGCATCCGCCCTTCATGACGTGGCGGCAACAGGTGGACGGCCACTATTGGTTCCCGGTCTATACCAAGGGCGAAGGCATCCTGCACTTCAGCGGAGGCCCCGGCTACATGGGAGAAGATGTGCACATGCGCGACACCGTCAAGTACACCGACTACAAGCGATTCGGCTCAACGTCCAAAGTTATTTACGAAGGCCAGGACATCACGCCCCCCGCCAAGCAGCCGGATACACCGCCGAAGAAATAGCGATCTCAATAAAACAAGTATTTGCGCCACCGGTCATCGCCCCGGCCTAACATGCGCATGATCTGCCGGCTGGTGTGCAGCGAAAAGGGTCTTGGTTCGCGCAGCAGAATCATGTCGTCGATCTCGTGCAGCATCCGGTTGCCCTTCTGGCGGTTGCAGGCGTGGCAGCAGGCAACGAGGTTCTCCCATGTCGAGTTGCCGCCGCGGGAACGGGGAATCACGTGATCCAGAGTAAGGTCGCCGGGAGGCAGCACATCGCCGCAGTACTGGCAGGTGTTGCGGTCGCGCAGCAGGATATTCTTCCGCGACAATGCCCGCGTCTGGTAAGGGATGCGCCGATACTCCAGCAGCCGGATCACCGAGGGCATGGCGATGCGGCTCCGCTGGGCGTGGAGCATAAGGCCATGCTCCTCCTCGGTGCGCGCGATGCCCTTGAGCACCAGCACCAGCGCCCGCCGCGCGCCGCAGATATTGATGGGTTCATAGGATGCGTTGAGCACCAGCACCGGCATCTGCAAAATGTGAGCCGACTGAACACCGGCCTGTTCCCCCGCAAAGGCCGCGGCTCTGGCGATCGACTTCTGCTTGCGTGCATGAATCATGGCTTTTCCCAGCGACATCCTTTTTTCCCCTCGTCAAAAAGATGATTGGTCTTGCGATGAATAAATGCTTGCTTCTTGCGAATCTGCGGCCAGCCGATTGGCCCAAACTGGAATCTCCTCAGCATCGTCAAAGCGGGCAGATCTCATGCGGTTGTCGCGCATGCGCGCCCTGGCCAGCGTAGCCACCCACACGGATGCCGCGCCTGCATCCGACAGTGTCTTGGCCGCAGCGCGCACCGTTGCGCCGGTGGTGAAGATGTCGTCGATCACCAGCACATGCTTCCCCATCACTGCGACAGGGTCTGAAACCGTGAAGGCTTTGCGCACATTCAGGCGGCGCTGGCGCGGTGTCAGGCCGGCCTGGCTCTTGGTAGCGCGCAGGCGCATCAGCGTCGTCGAGGCCAGCTTCAGCCGCCACTCTGGATGCGTCTTGGCCAGCGCGGCGAGAGCGCTGACGGCCAGCGAGCGGGCCTGATTGAAGCCGCGTTCAGCGTGTTTTGTGCGGTGCAAGGGCACTGGAACCACCAGCATTTCGGCCGGTGCTTCGGCCGCAAGCTGGGCGATTGCTTCAGCGAGCATCTGGCCCAGTCGCTTTGCCGCGCCGTGCAGGTGGTCGTACTTGAGAGCGTGAATCGCCTCCCTCATGCGGTCCTGGTACGGGCCGTAAGCTACTGCCTTTTCAAAGGGTGGCGGCGCGAGACGGCAGCTGCGGCAGAGGCCGGAGCGCGATGGACCTGCGATCAACGGAGCTTCAAGAGGGTCGCCGCAGCGCTGGCACGCGTCTCCACTCTGGACGGGGAACTCAGTCCAGCAAACCTCGCAAATGGGCACGGAAGAGAGATGCGGCAGAGAGGAGCCGCAGAGGACACAGCAGGCAGGAAAGAGGGCGCAACTCACGGCGTCCATGGGACTTCGGAGGACGCGGGCGACCGCGCGCCAGCGGGAAGTCTCAGCGGGTGGAACGTCGAACGTCAGCGAACCGGAGTCCCTGCGGAAGACGCACCTCACTTAGGGCTGGCGCAACTTGATTGTGCGCCTCCTTGCGGACAGTATACTCGGAGCTCGCCGCGGATTCCATGCCACTGCCCGAACGGCGCTTGATCGGGCATTAAAAGGCCGCGAAAAAGAGGTCATTTCTGACCTAAAACAGCGCTTTTTGGCCCAAAAAGCGGGCAAAATCGGGGGTTTGCAGTTCATGATCAGTCAATATGCAATAATTATAAACTATTTATATAGTGTAAGTTGCGAGTGATTTAAGGGTCATAAAATGATTTCCACAGGGGGAGGGGTGGCGGTAGGGCCGAGATTAGGGGTTAGGGAACAGGCACCCAAGCGAGCAATGATCCCTCGCCGGGACCTCGACAGGGAACGAGAATGCCCCGCTCACATGACTGACTGCTTGAATTGTGCGCTGGTGGAGGGTAATTGTGTGCAAAGCTGGCGGCGAGGGGCATGAGGTGACGAGGCGGGATCACTTTCCGGGATTTTGCGGCTGTCCGAAGGACAGCTCTCGAATCTGGCACGGCTGCGCGGCGGCAAGCGGTAAGTGTCCGTCTCGATCCGCAGGTGCTGGATTGGCTGCGCTCCAAATGCGAAGACCACCTGACCCACGCCTGGTTGGGCGCAGCCAGGGTGAAGATGCAATTCAGAATGTTCGGCGCAATCGGCAAGTTATGAGTGCTGTCGGTAGTTGTGAGTCGGAAACTTCGCTTCCCGCTGGCATCAACGCCGTGCTTCTGCATCAGCCGTTGCACCCGCAGCTTGCCTACGCGGATGCCCTGCGCCCGAAGTTGCCGCCAGATGCGCAGCACGTCGCTCTTCCATTCATGCAGAAGTGTCTCAATGGTTTTCGCCCGGCTTTCGAGGGAGTATGTCAGCCGGTTGTTCGCATATTCCACTTGAGAGATCACTCCCCTGCGCGAATCCGATAGTTTACGCAGCGCCGATGAGAGTTCCTGTTGGGCGCTCGTCATGGCTGCGCTGGCCGCGTGCAGAGGAGTTCGCCAATCCGACGTCAGGTCGATACATCGACCGGCGCCATTTTATCGAGTGGAAATCGGAGGGTCGCTGAACCCATTGATCACAGTACAACACAGATGACCATGCGATACAGTCACCTCGCCCCGGAGCATACCCAGACAGCGGTTGAGCGGCTTGTTTCGTCTGAGCAACTGGTAACTAGAGCAATACCAGAGATACTGCAGCCCAATTCGAATCGTCAAAGGTCGCCGCTCTGTCCACCCCACGAACGAAGACCTGTCCGTGGGGACCCCGGTCTGTTGGTCGCGTCGACTTGAGTGCAAAGGCTTCGGGATACGTCATCCCTGGTTTTGCTATAAATCGGTCCCCCCCGGAAAGGCGCGAAAGGAAGTTGTAGCGGAAATAGAAGAAAACAGAAGGCGCGAAAGTGGCGGAATTGGCAGACGCACCAGACTTAGGAACCGTTTTGCGCAGTTTTGGCCGTTTGCAGGGCGTTGCACACTATAGCATAAGTCGTTCAATTTCAATAGATATCCAATAGTACCTGTGCACAGCATTGCATACAAAAGCAGCAAAGTGCAAAGCAAAGGGACACCAAAACGGACACCAGTTTCTAGCCTTGCACGGATACCGTCCCGTCACGCACGATCCTTCGAGCGTGCGGCCAAACCGCTTCTGGAAACCTTGCTCGTGGACAGAAAAGGCGCCGTGGACCTCCAATCCATCTTCCTAAAGGTGCGCCGCTCCCAGGTCGCGGCGTAATGCGTCGCCAGCCACCAACGGTCTTGCCACCATTGAGCCAAGTCGCCGCGCAATGCATCCATACGATCCCAAGTCCGAGGACGAGCCCACCCAAACCAGACTCGCGGTCTACATGTTGACTTCCATTTGCGTCACGTCTCCCCTGGCCCGTAATGCCTCATACAACTGGGCTGGCCCTAGCAACACATCCTTCAGCCCGCTTCGCACCTTGTCCGAGTCCAATGCCTGTCTGCTCATGGTGGAATGTGCCGCCAATGCGTCCATGATGGCGTTCAGTATTCCGTTCGCAAGATCTGGTGAATTCGAGAACTGCTCTTTGGTATTGTTCGAGGCCTGCTGCACCAAGACATCGGACTCAAGCAACTTCCCTTTGATGACGTTGTTTACATAGACCAGATTGTCGTCTTCCGTCAGTTCGCCCTCGAACAGGTCGTTCACCTTGGCGATGATCTCGGCCAGCAATGCCTTCTCCTTTTCCTGGACAGAGCCTGAGCCAACGTCGGTGATCGGCGGCAGTTTGGGAGTATCGCCCTCGCCCAGCACCATTGCCTGCTTGCCTTTGCTTTTCAAGTTGTGGTGCGTCAGCTTCACCTTCGAAAGATCAATCTCTTCGCGCTCTCGGCCAAAGTCCAGCAATGGCAGCAAGCGGCGGTAGAAGATGGACCGTGCTTCGATCGCCGTGTTCTGGTAGTCGAAGATTTGCGACAAAAAGGTGTAGACGCGCTGGAGCGAACCCATATCCTGCTTGAACAGAATGAGGCTGTCCATCTCGTCTTTGGCCTCTTCGGCGGCCTTCCCGTCCTTCTGGGCTTGAGCCGTGCGCCAACGAGCCTGGGCATTCCTATATTGGGTCAGCAATCGGCCCACAACCGGCTCCAGCGCGGCCAATAGGTCGCTCTGCTTCGAGGTCGTGTCCAACTCCACTTCAACCACACGCGCAACTTCAAAGTCGTCGTAGTGTCCGGCGGCATCCAGCTTCATCCGCAGATCAAATACCAGGTTCGGGTCGGTGACGCTGGCCAGCTCTGCCGTCTTGTAATACGCCTTGAAGGCCAGCAACACCTCTGCCGGGTCGTTCTGAAAGTCGAGCACATACGTCGTCTTCTTCTCGCCGAACGGTCCTGAGTAAGACCGATTAAGCCGGGAAAGTGTCTGCACCGCTTGAATCCCCGCCAGCCGCTTGTCCACATACATGCCGCACAGTAGCGGCTGATCGAAGCCGGTCTGGAACTTGTTGGCTACAAGCAGAATCTGGTGCTCCTCAATCCCATCCGCATCCCGTTCATCGAAGGCCTTTCGGATCGTCCGCCCGCGCAGATTTGGGTTCAGCGTCTTGCTCGTTTCGGTGAAGGCGTCCGGGCCGGACTCCGAATCATGCACGTCGCCGGAGAAGGCGACAAGCGTCGCCAGTTTGTAGCCGTTCGCTTTGATGTATTTGTCGATCGCCAACTGCCAGCGCACTGCTTCTAATCGGCTGCCGAGGACGACCATCTGGTACTCGGCAATCAGCGCGGGAGAGAGGGTGCGGCTCATCGCATATTCCACCACCTCATCGTTCTTGCTGGCGCAGAGCAACACGCCGATGGAGGGCCGCTCGTGCGGCTTGCGCACATCGCGGTCGAGCGCCTCCAGATAGAAGTTGAGCTTGCCTGCGTTATGTGAAGCTTCGCATAACCGTGGCCAGATGCAGATGTATGTCAACTACTTTGACCGCCACGTCAGAACGGAGGCGGAGAACCACACCATCGGCATCGTGCTTTGCAAGAAGAAAAACTCCGCCCTGGTCGAAATTACCCTTCCCAAAGACGCCAACATTCACGCCCGCGAATACCAGCTTTACCTGCCAAGCAAAGAAGAACTGCAACAAAAACTTGTTGAATGGACAAGAGAGCAGGGCGGACAGGAAGAATAAGGTCTGGAAAAATCGTTCTCGCACCGCCTGTTGTTACATCCCGAAGCCGTTTCAAAGGGAAGCGCAAGGGGGGGACAAATTGTCTCCCCCTTGAAGGCCTCGGCCAGAGAGGGATCGCGGACGGTTTTCTCTGGCGCCGAGCGACGGTTAAAGGGGACACTGGCCGGTGATGCGCCCTATCATTCTTATTTGCGGGTCGGAAGAATCGGCGCTCTGTTTGCACGAGGCCGCAGCCTAGAGCGACGGACCCCTATAGACGAAACTGGACGCAATCTGCTGAATGGGGGTAGATATGGGGGTACATGCATACAAACAATTCGTAATGCGCTCATTTATAAATAGTTGTAGTTTGATTCGAATCCAGTCGTTCCACGCGTTCCGCCCAAAAGGCATTTTTCTCCCTTCAGGCCTGAGGGCCCTACTAATTCACGCTCAATCACCCGGAATTGCGTACATCGTAATCGACATGGCTGGAAAGAGCTGATCTTTCACGACGCTTGCCTTCGCCTCCCCGCCGGGCTTCGATGCCTGGACCGCTTGAAGAGCATGTATCTGCGCGAGATCTGCGCCGCTATACTGATAGATCTTCGCCGTCCCTTTGACTTTAAAATGATCAAGCGGCAGATCGGCCCGCAGGTCGCCGAAGGTCTTGTTGATCACGACCACAGTGATCGTGTGATCCGCCGTGCGCCGTGCCGCATAGACGGCAAGCTTGCCCTGGTCCGCGCTTGTGGCTCTGAGGCTCGTGTCGCCAAATTCCCCGGCGGCGTCGTCGTAGTTGCGAAAGATCTTGAAGGCGAACATCAAGGGCGAATTCAGGTTCGGCGGTCCCCACAGAGCGCCCAGATCGAGACCCTCCCGCCCAAAGATACCCAGAATGTCGGCCTGCGCCACCGCTCCGCTGATATGTTCCGGTGCGCCCCAGTTGTACTCGGAGATCGCGATTTTGGTTCCCGGATAGTTGGCTTCAACCCAGTTCTTCATGCGGGGAATCATCTGCGGCGCGAGCGGCACCATATAGTTGTCGGGGTTGCGATAGATCGGGTCGGTGTACGTGGGATCCCAGAATACGCGTGTTGAGTTAATGACCGCTGTCTGCTGTTTGCTGGTTCCCGCAGGTTTCAGCATCGCATCCCCGGCCGCAAAGTATGTGTGCACGTCGAGATAATCGAGCAACCGCGTGTGTTGGGGGTCGGCATCCTGTGCCGCTTTGAAGGCGCGCAGGTAGTAATCGATCAATGGGAGATTTCCGTGCGATTTCCGGTCCATGAAACTACTCTTTGGATCCGGCATGTGCCCCTGAAACATCCATTCGAGATCCTTCTTCGAATAGAAATAAGTCCACCAGAAGTCGATGACGGGCCCGCTTACCTCAGCCGTGGGATCGGCAGCCTTAATCGCCTTGGCCACCTTCAGTCCGTTCTCTGTGACCTCGTCGTATGTGAAGGGCAGGGGATGCACATCGCGATGCATCTTGTCCCACCACGTCGGTTCGTTATCCAGCGCGTAGATGGCCACGCCGCCATTCGCGGCATTGCCGAACCTGTTCACAAGGTATTTCACCCAATCCGAGGTCCACCTTGCATCGATGGGCATGCAGGTATCGGCCGGATCGTTGTTCGTGATCCATGTTCCGTCTGTCTTCACGCCGTTTCCGAAGTCTTTCCAATTGGGGTCCGTTTTCTGCTGGGCTCCATATTTTGCCACCGAGTAGCTCGATCCGCGAGTGCGTGTCTTCGCGATCCAGCCCATCACCGGCATAGTTGCCATGGTTTTGGCGCCGCTGGCCCGATCTCCGATCACCTGTGAGTTGAACTCCGAAGTATCGGGATAGCCAGTATTTGCATTCGGCGCAATCTCGAAGAACCAGTCTTCGCACAGGTTGGTAATGTCGAGCTTGTAGTTGTAACGGGTCACGCCATCCCCTCCCCATCGATTCAGGGGCAGCCGCACGGCCTTGGCCACCTTGGGCGACTCATTCGCCGGATCCGAAAGCCGCCAGGAGTTCATCCCATAGATGAGTGGGCTGATGGGATGCGCAGGCGCAGCCGCATCCACCAGCAGCGCCGGCCCGATCGCCACCGGTGGCGCAGCGAAGGTAATGGTTGCGCTCGCCGACTTGGTGAGATCCACCGTGCTCGTGGCCTTCAAAGTCACGACAGCCGGTACTGGGTAGGGCGTGACATACAAACCGCTGCTGCTGATGGTTCCCAGCGAGGCACTGCCTCCGTCCGCGTCATTGACCGACCACGTCAATGCGCTGCTGATAGTTCCCGTTCCAGCGAACGTCACCGTCCCGGTAAATTGCCTGCTCTCGCCGGGGGCCAGCATTACATGATCGGGCTCGATCTTCACTCCGGTGACCACAACTGGAACCTGGGCCAACGGCGTCTGTTCAGGAGTCTTGTTCTCTTGCGCGCTCAACACGATTTGTGTAGCGCATAGCAGAATCACCACCATGGAGTTGACCCAGATCGGCGCCGCAACGCCTTGTCTGCGCCCGCGCTGCACGACTGGAATGGAATGATGCAATGCAACAGGAAGTTCGCCGCTCAGAGCCATATCGCCCCCAACAAATGCAGAATCGATCTGCCACGTAGTCTATCAGCGCCATCCAGCTTTCCCTGGAGCCGGGCGCATGTCACGCGCTTTCAGTCCAGACTTTCGAAGCAGGTCAGGATTCAGCCGCAACGCCGGTCACGAGCAATGTTGCGGCCAAGAGGAAAGTGCGCTTCATTGCTTGGGCACCACAAACCGGCATCGCAACCCGTGACGGCGCGGCGGCCATTTAAACTAAGCAGTGGCGACGGCGCTCTTAGAGGCACCGCCCGGAATGGAGTTCCCCTTGGCTGAGACGAATGCGGAGACGATTTACGACGTGGCAATCATTGGCGGCGGGCCGGCAGGCTACACGGCGGCTATTCGCGGCGCGGAATACGGCCTCAAGGTCGCGTTGATCGAAAAGGCCGACCGGCTGGGAGGCACCTGCCTGCTGGTGGGTTGCATCCCGACCAAGGCACTGCTCTTCAACGCCGAAATATGGGACCACCTGCAGCACGCTGCCGAATTTGGTATTCAGGGAATTGCCGCGCCCACTCTGGACTGGGCCGCCGTGCTCAAGCGCAAAGACGACATCATCACCAAACACGTCAAGGGCCTCGAGTTCTTGATGAAGAAGCATAAGATTGCAGTCATCGCTGGCTATGCCAGCCTCACAGGCCCCTCGCAAGAGGGCGTGCACGCAGTCGAGGTGAAGCCTGCAAGCGGCGAGATAAGCCAGGTGAAGGCGAAAAACGTCATTCTCGCCACCGGCTCCGAGGCCAAAATGCTGCCGGGCCTCGCAGCCGATGACCGCATCCTTACTAACATTGAAATCCTGGCCCTCGGCGAGGTTCCCAAGTCGCTGATTGTCATTGGTGCGGGCGCGGTGGGCATGGAATTCGCATCGCTCTTCCGCACCTTTGGCACCGAGGTGACCGTCGTCGAATTCCTGCCCCGCGTGGTTCCGGTCGAGGACGAAGAGGTCTCGAAGGAGATCACGCGGCTTTTCAAGAAACGTGGCATCGATGTAAATACCGGCGCCAAGGTCGAGAAGGTCGAGAAGACCGACACCGGCGTCCGAGTTACCTTTACCGACGCGAACGGCAAGTCGCAGGTGAAGGAAGCGGAGAAGGTGCTGGTAGCCGTGGGCCGTGCGGGGCTAACAGGCAATCTCGGCGTGGAGAAGACGAAAATCGAGCTGGAACGCGGCCTCGTGAAGGTCGATGCTGCCCAGGAGACGGCCGAGCCTGGAGTCTTTGCGATTGGCGACATTGTGGCCGGTCTGCCGCAACTGGCCCACGTAGGCAGCATGGCCGGAATGATCGCAGTCGCCAAGATCGCCGGACGCAAATTCCGCCCCATTCGCCGCGACCGCATCCCCGGCTGCACCTACACCGAGCCGCAAATCGGGTCAGCAGGCCTCACCGAGGCGCAGGCCAAAGAAAAGGGCTACGAGGTCAAAGTTGGCAAGTTTCCCTTTGCGGGAAACTCGAAGGCGACGATCCTGGGTAATCACGACGGCTTCGTGAAGATCGTCTCCGACGCGAAGTACGGCGAGATCCTCGGCGTCCACATCCTTGGACCTCAGGCCACTGAACTGATCGCCGAAGCCGTGGCCGTGATGGAGTTGGAAGGCACGGTGGACGAAATGATGTTTACCATTCACGCCCACCCCACGCTGGCCGAGTCTCTGCTCGACGCCTATGGCGCTGTAGAAGGAATGGCGATCAACGCGTGAAGTGGCAAGCTAGCGGGGTTGGCGGAGTTCAATTCCCACCCTAGGCGCAAAAACAAAGACGCAGCGAGGGTGGGGCAGACCGCCAGGGAGTCAATCGTTGATGCCTTTCATTGCGGTCGGGAACTTGATTCGCAGCCTTTCAATATGATTTCTTACTCCGTCCGCCACAACGCCGAATCCAAATGCCTCTCGTAAGGACTGCAAAGTTTGACGGAGGTACATAACGTCTCCAGATGCTGCAAGCAAGACCGACTTTGCTTTTAGCTGTGGATAGCCAAGAACATGTCCATTTGCCCATTCACGCAAAAAAGCAGCTTCAGACGTCCTGCGCTCAATAGATGGAATGACACAATTGCAAATCAGTCTACGCAGATACTCAAGCGTCTCGGAAGCGGTTTGCTCATCTCGAACGGTCCACTGTTGAACTTTCGGCTCGGGCCCGAATTGTTCCGCGCGATTGTTCCAGATACACTTCCAATGAGCTGGAGGTTTGTCCATAGGTTCATCGTCGAAAGCCAAGAGTCGCTTTGCTGTAACGGCCACATTTACGTAGAAGGTCTTTTCACATGGTTGCGACCAGCGGCTCTTTTGGAGATTGATGATTGCCCAGCACTCCGGGGATTCCGAGATAAAATTCTGGCTGGACGACCGGAAGCCATACGGCGTAAGAATTGGCCGCAACCCTTTAAGCACGTACGAAAAGAATTTGTCCGCATCCGCCATTGTTTAACCCTCTCTGGGCTGCGAAATCGCAGCCGCGAATTCTAGGGTAGCTATCAGAGTTCCGTCGATTGGCTGGCCACCAGCGCCTTGGCATTCGCGATGAACTCGGCCAGCGGCACCGAACCTTGATCGCCCTTGCCGCGGGTGCGAACGCTCACCGCCCCAGCCTCCTGCTCCTTGTCGCCGAAGACGAGAATGTAAGGCGTCTTCTGGTTGGCGAAATCGCGAATCTTGCCGTTCATCTTCTCGTTGCGGTCATCCACCTCCACGCGCAAGCCCGCCGCCTTCAGCTCAGCCTCGACCTTCTTCGCGTACTCGTGATGCCGCTCGCTGATCGGCACCAGGCCCGCCTGCACCGGCGCAAGCCACAGCGGAAACGCTCCGGCATAGTGCTCGATCAGTACACCGAAAAATCTCTCCACCGAGCCGAAGAGCGCGCGGTGAACCATTACCGGCTGATGCCGCTCACCGTCCTCGCCCACATACTCCAACTCGAAACGCGCGGGGAGAGTGAAGTCGAACTGCACAGTGGATAGCTGCCACAGCCGGCCCAGCACGTCGACAAGTTTTATGTCGATCTTAGGGCCGTAGAAGGCCGCTTCGCCGGGGATTGTTTTATATTCGATTCCCTTCCGTTCGAGAGCCGTCCGCAAGGACCCCTCTGCAAGCGCCCAACCCTCGTCGGAACCGGCATATTTCGCGCGGTCATTCGGGTCCCACGTCGAAAGTTCGACCTTGAATTCATTAAAGCCGAAGGTCTTCAGCACCGCTTCGGCAAAGTCGATGCAGGCAACGACCTCGTCTTCGATCTGCCCCGGCGTGCAGAATATGTGCGCGTCGTCCTGCGTAAAGCCGCGCACACGCAACAAGCCGTGCATGGTTCCGGAGCGCTCATAGCGGTAGACGTTGCCTAACTCCGCATAACGCTGCGGCAGGTCGCGATAACTCTTGGGCGAGTTCTTGTAAATGAGGATGTGGCCGGGACAGTTCATCGGCTTCAGGCGATACTCGGCGTCGTCCAGTTCCATGGGCGAGTACATATTTCCCGCGTAATGCCCTTCGTGACCGCTCACCTTCCACAGTTCGCGCCGCATCACGTGCGGCGTAAAGACCATCAAGTAGCCACGCCGCAAACATTCGTCGCGCATCCAGTCTTCCATCACCTTGCGTACGATGCTGCCCTTGGGATGCCAGAAGACCAGACCCGGCCCTGCCAGCTCCTGAATGCTGAACAGGTCCAGTTGCTTGCCCAGCAGGCGATGGTCGCGCTTGGCCGCCTCTTCCAGCCGCGCAAAGTGCGCATCCATCTCCTTCTTGCTGAAAAATGCCGTGCCGTAGATGCGCTGCAACTGCGGATTCTTCTCGTCCCCCAGCCAATAAGCGCCGGCCAGGTTGGTCAGCTTGATGGCCTTGACGCGGCCGGTCGAGGGCACATGCGGCCCGCGGCAAAAATCCACAAAGCTGCCGTTGCGATAAAAGCTGACCTCGTCGCCGGGGACGGTGAATTTGGTCACGAAGTGCGTCTTCATGAAGTCGCCGTCACGCTCGAACTCTGCCAAAGCCTGCTCCCGCGGCTCATATTCGCGGACAAACTTGTCGTCGCGCGCGACGACCTCGGCCATCTTCGCCTCGATGAGCGCCAGGTCCTCGGGAATGAAGGGCTTTTCGCGATAAAAATCGTAAAAGAATCCAGAGTCCGTGGCCGGGCCGTGGCCGAGCTTGGTCTCAGGAAACAGCTCCAGCACCGCTGTGGCAAGCACGTGGGCGGCGGAGTGGCGCACCACCTTCAGCGCCTCGGGATCGTTCTCTTTCACCAACTCCAGCCGCGTATCGGCGGTGAGTGGCGTGGCCAGGTCGACCAGGCGCGGGGCAGCCGCATCCTCGGCGGCATACATCGCGGCCTCGGATTGCGCATCGGCGTCGAGGCTTTTCTTCGCTGCGTCGCCGACAGGCGTCAGGCGCGCTGCCACGGCCGCCGCGGCAAGGCGCGGCGAAATCTCGTTGGCGATATCAAGGGCCGTCGTGCCGGCGGGTACTTCGCGAATGGCTCCGTCGGGCAGGTGTATGGCGATTGTCTGCGTGATTATGGTCATAGGGGTCCTGAAGTTTCCGGCCGCGGTTCTTCGTTTGTATGGCTGCGGCAACTCTTCAGGATATACCGCCGGGTGCAAGGTGCTCTAGGTCCGGATCAGCAGACATGGGAAACCACGAACCTTTTGCGAGCGGCTAGCGAGCCTCCTGCCCCACCGCAGGTGGCTTTTCCTCGTGATACTCCATCTCGGTATTGATGGCCCAGATGTTGGCTTTGGTTGTGACGCCGCTGACGATGTTTTCGACAGCGGTCATGGCGGTCAGCATGGAGTGGTCCTGATTGTTGTATTTGTGCATGCCATTGCGGCCCACAAGAAAGAGATTCTCGAAACTGTCGGTGTATTGGCGAATCACGTCGAAATGGTCGTAGCTGCCGAAGTACGCCGGATAGGTCTTGGGAACATGGACCACGTGAACATCTTCAACATCTTCAGCCTTGAGGATGCCGATCTTGGCGATCTCGCCGATCGCAAACCTGGCCATCTCCTCGTCGGAGAGCTTCCAGAGTGGGTCGGTATCGTTGCAGAAGTATTCGAGGCTCATCCAGATCTTATCGGGGTTGGCAACCAGCCCGGGGCTCCAGTTATTGAAGATCTGTAGACGGCCGACTACCACCTCGGGCTCCTGAATGTAGATCCAGTTGTCCTTGAGCGGGCTGCCGTCCTTCTCGGTCACAGTGAGCTTGCTGGCAAGCAGGCCTACCGTGATGAAGTCGCGATACATGAGGCCTTCGGCGACCTCGGCGACCTCGGCGGGAACCGGCGTGGAGATTGCGCGAATCAGGTCGCGAACAGGCATGGTCGAGAAAAAATAGTCGCCCGCAAAACTGACGCGTTCGCCCGATTCATTGAGGCCTTCTACGGAGACGACCTTTGTTCCGTCCACATGAATGCGGTCGATGTGGATGCCCAGATGGATCTCGCCGCCGCCGGTACGGACAAGATCGGCAGCATGTTCCCAAAGCTGGCCAGGCCCGAACTTGGGATAGAGAAACTTCTCGATCAGCGAAGTCTCAGTCTCCTTCTGCGCGATACCGCCGGAGCTCTTCGAACTAAAGGCCTTCTTGAGGAAATGCGTCACCACACCCTTCAGCGAAAGTCCCTTGATGCGCTGCGCGCCCCATTCTGCGCTGATCTCGTGGCAAGGCACTCCCCAGACCTTTTCCGTATACGACTTGAAGAAGGTGAGGTAGAGTTGCTTGCCGAAGCGATTGATAATGAAATCCTCGAGCGAGTGTTCCTCGCGCTGAGGCAATAGAGCCGAGCGCATGTAACTGACACCGCAACGAACGGTGCGGACCAGTCCCATGTTCCTGAAGGTCGCCGCGGTCAGGCTGATGGGATAGTCGAAGAAGCGGCGCAGGAAATAGATGCGGCTCTTGCGCTTGCGGACCAGCATGACCAGGTCCCCGGTCGGAGGATCGGGAGTCAAGTTGGATGAAGGCATTTCGCGCTGCTGACCCTGATAGCGCAGGTCGCCCTCCTGGCTGGCGCCGGCTTCGACAGGCATCAGGTCCAACCACCAGCGCATGACTCGGTCCGACTTTGAGAAGAAGCGGTGGCCGCCGATGTCCATACGGTTGCCCTTGTAGCGGACAGTCCTCGAGATACCGCCAATCTCATGGCTTGATTCCAGCAGAATTGGCTTGATGCCCGAGCGCTTCTCGAGTTCGAATGCGGCGGTGAGCCCGGCCGGGCCTGCTCCGATGATGATCGCTGTGCCTTGCTTCATGTCGTTCAACAGGAACTCGATTCCACGTTTCGCGTTAGGGATTTCGTACGCAATCGTCGGTCAGCCGGATTGGCGTTCCCATATCGACGACTTCAAAGTCGGTTACCTTCAAATCCGCCAAATCGCGGGGGCTGAAGTCCATATCGGTGTATTTTGCCTTGGTGTCCGCGTCGTTTTGTGCGGTGAGGGCGATGTTGCCCCCGTCGGAGAGGAACATGCCGTACTTTTGCATGGCTCGCGCGACCACTTGCGCGGCGGGCGTCAGTTGCAACAGATCGTAAGAGGCCTTCAGGCGGAAACGTGCGCCCATCGGCGGAGCGGACACCGGCCCGCGAGGTGCGCCGGCGTGCGTGGCAGGATGCACAAAGACGTGCGCCCGAATCCTTGGATTGGGAAGAATGAAGCGGATGGCGTGATTGATGCTTCCCGTGGCGAGTTCGTCCGCGTTGAAGAGCAGAGGAGCGATCGGGAAGCCGGCGGCATCAGCGCTGGTGCATTGATCTCCGCGCCCAGACGGCGGATAGACGCGGTTGAGATCCCAGACGGCAACAAAGTTTGCGGTCAGAACATTTTCCGTTTTGTTGGCTTGGTAAGCTTCATAGAGTTTGCCATGGCCGCGGTCAACCACGATCAAGTGGCAATCGTCCTGATCGATATTGCACTGATAGCCCGTCTGCCCTTCGATGCCGCCCCCAACGGGAAGCGGAATGGTCGAGAACTGGTCGGAGTCAGGAGAGTCCGGCCCGGGGCCCTTGAAGGCAACGCGTGGAGTGGCGGCGTCTGCCTGCAACACTCGGAGACCGAAATCCACTTGCATCCTGTTGTTGTGACCCCATCCGCCGGCACCCGCGAGCCATGCGATCATGGTGGAGGACTGGGGATCGAGAGGCGTGCGACTCACATCCAGCGTCCAGACGGAGCCCTGGGGAAAGTAGGCCGCGGGCGCGGCGATGTGATCCAGCCTGGCCGCCCTCACCTTGACGATGTGGCTGTGAAGGCCGTAACCAGTCACAATCGCTCCGATTCCCAGCATTGAAATGAGCAGTTGTTTCTTGTGGTTCATAACGGCGCGGTGCTCCTCTCATCAATGCGAATCATTCAATAGGATTCTACATCCGGTCATTTCCGGCGGGTGTTGTGAAGGGATCGGAGAGAGCTGAATCCTCGGCTCCAGGCGTTGTGCTTCCCGCGGCAGGCACACTTAAGTTCCAGATACTCCAAAGTGGGCCGCGCGTGAAAAGGAATTCATAGAGCCCGACGACCGCAGCCGCATTGAGCACGAGCAGCGCACCGGCCGTAGCCGCGACACGACGCAGCAAGGGAATCCTGAAGCGCAGAGCGGCCATGGCGATGGTCCAGAAGAGGACCTGAACGGCACCGAACACCGCATAGACGAGCGAACCGCCCGAAAGCGCCAATGTAGAGACAAGAAGAAGAACAAGCAGGTAAGGCACGACCAGGCGCATGACCTTGTGCGAGACAAGCTGAAAGAGGACTGGATTCCGGGGAGTCAGCGTCCACGGTGCCAGACGGAAGAGCTGGAAGTTTCCCGCCAGCGTGCGCACCTTGCGATGAAATTCGTCTTCAATCTTCGCCGGCCAGGTGTCGTAGACATAAGCTCGCGGATCGAGGACTGACCGGTAGCCCTGGCGGATGATCGAGAGCGGCTGGAACATGTCATCGAGGATGATTCCGGCCGGCTGCGGCACAGCGAGTTCGCGGCGAATCGCGTAAAAGCCGCCATAGACGCCGACCGGGGAGCCGCAGATCGACTCACAGGTCCTGATCCACTCTTCATAGCGCCAATAGACTCCGCTGACAGCCGCGGCGGGGGCGTCGTGGCCTTCCTTGCGCAAAATCAGTTCGCCGGCCGCACAGCCGACCTTCGGGTCGGCGAAGTTGCCGACCAGTTGCTGAATCGCGCCGGGAGCGATCTCGGGCCGGATATCCACGAAGAGAATCACGTCAGCCGTGGCCATCGCCACACCGGCGTTGACTGCAACTGCCTTGCCACAGTGCTCATGCAGGATGATGGTTGTAAGACGCGGATGGTGCAGACGAGCCAGCAATTCCGGCGTACCGTCGGTTGAGCCATCCGATACGATGATGATCTCTTTGATGTTGGGATAGTCGAGGCCCAGCAGGTGCTTGATCTTGCGCGGGAGCAGCGGGGCGCCGTTATGCACCGCGAGCACGATGCTCACGCTGGGGGAGATCGGGTCCACTGTCCAGGGTCTTGGTCGGAGCCGCGCGAGCATCCAGATGATTGCGGGGTATCCTGCGTACGTGTAGAAGACACCGGCCATCGACAGCCAGAAGATGATTCTCACTGGGCGCCCCTCCGCAGGATGATCGTTTTGATGGTCTCAAACATGATGAGCAGATCGAGACCTATCGAATGATTCTTGACGTAGTAAAGATCGTATTCGAGCTTCCGCTTGGTCTCATCCAGGCTTGCGCCGTATCGATAGCGCACCTGCGCCCAACCCGTAATTCCTGGGCGAATCATGTGCCGCAGATCGTAGAAGGGAATCTCCTTGCTCAGCCACTCGACAAACTCCGGGCGCTCCGGACGGGGGCCGACGAAAGCCATGTCTCCGCGAAGGACGTTCCAGAGCTGCGGAATCTCGTCGAGCCGGGTGCTTCGCATCACCTTGCCAATCGAAGTGACACGCGGGTCGTCCTTGGTCGCCCATACCGCCCCGTTTTCTTCGGCATCCTGCCGCATGGTTCGGAACTTGTAAACGGCAAACAGACGCCCGCGCTGTCCGACTCGCGTCTGCGAGAAAAAAATGGGGCCCGGCGAAGAAAGCCGCACTGCGAGAATGATGAATGGCAGGAACGGCAGACAAATCACCAGCGCAACAAAGGATACTGCGAGGGAGAGCAAACGCTGGAAAAGTTGCTGCGACGGGCTCATCCGAAAGCCCTCGGTGAAGATGAGGGCGCTTGGATTGAGCCCGTCCAAAGGCAATTTGCCCGAAAGCCGCTCCATGAGTGCGCCGGAACTGTCAATGAGAACGCCGCGGAGGCGAAGGTCAAGCAGCTCTCGAACCGGCATCGAGTCGCGACGGTCTTCCATGGCAACGATGACGCGGTCGATGCTGGGCCTTGGTTTGCAGAAGGCGCGAAGGTCCGCGGCGAAGCGATCGAGCCGCCCATCGGCCGCGCTTTCATCTCTCCAGCCTACGATTTCCATTCCAGCATCGCGGTTGGTGCGCAGCAATTCGACCACGGTGCGAGCCCGCCCGCCGCAACCCAAGACATAGACTCGCTCGCGGAACATTGGAAGGGCAATGACCCTCTCATAGGCCCAACGCCAAAGGACAAGAAATATTGTAAGAACGGAAACGCCGGCAACCAGTACATCAGGACCTATGTCCAAATCAGGGAAACAATAGACAAGCCCCGCAAGAAAGAAGGATAGAACACCAAGAACGAGCAAGAGGCGAAAGTAAATTTCCCAGCCTTCCGAAATGCGCCGCGGCCCGTACAGATCGAAGTAATAAGTGAGAAGCAGGGTGAGGACGGTGATGCCTGATATCTTAAGCAAACCGTTCTCATAGATCAGGGCATTGGACAGAACGATAAAACCATCCGGCTCGATGAGGCAGAGGCACGCCGAGGCCAGCAAAAATGAGCCGCTCACGAGGAGCGCTTCAAAAAGGAGCAGCACCAGAGTCCGCGTCGGATAGTAAACGTTGAAGAGCCTGATCATGCCTGGCGCCGTTTATCCTTTCGCCCTTTTAATCCGCGGCCATCCTCCTGCTTGCCGTAATAGTAGTAAGACCCTTGGCCAGGGGCGTCCTCGACCGCATTCAGCACGAAGCCCAGAATGCGCGAGCTGCTGAAGGCGGCCTGCGCGCGCCGAGCAACATCGAAGGGAGTGGTTGCGGCACGGGCAACGAGCAACACTCCATCGGCTGCGCGGGCAAGGTCGATGGCATCGGCAAAGGCGAGCACCGGCGGGGAGTCGAGCAGTATCCAGTCGAAGTGCGGCGAGAGCGTCGCTACCAGTTCTTCGATACGGTGATTGGCGACGAGTTCCAAAGAGTTGTCGCCGCCCGTGCCGGCGGGGATAAATGTGAGATTCGGGATGTTGCGGACGCGGCCGGATTCAACAATGCTGGGGTTCTGGTTGCGCTGTAGGATCTCGCTCACCGACGCGTCCCCCGCCAGATACTCCGTGAGCCCGGGCAAGTTAGGCGCACCCAGGATGGTATGGAGCACGGGACGGCGCATATCGGCGTCGATGAGAAGCACCCTATTGCTCTTGTTGCGCGCCAGGCTCATGGCCAGATTAGCCGCGACAAAGGTTTTTCCTTCAGCGGGCATGCCGCTGCTAACTAGGATCGTCTTGAGCGGAGCCTGATCGCGAACCTGGTAGATCTGCGATCGGAGGCCGTGAAACTGCTCGATGCTTTCGCCGTTGTCTCCGAGCGTCGGAAGGGAGCTCATCGATGGAGTCCACGGCCGCAGAGCGATGTCTTCGAGGATGACATCGGCCTTGACCGGCGGCGGCTCCCCGGCGCCGGGCACAGCGAACGGCTCGGCAGTCTCCATGCCTTCGGGTTGTTCTTGGGTTCTCCGCTCCAGATCTGCCCTTCGAAGTGCATCGTAGATTCGGCTCATATTTCACGTTCTTTCTGTGAATCCGCGCTGGGCGTGACGGCGTTCGAGTTGCTCCCCCGCAGAGAGTGTTCCATCAATCCTTCCATTGCCGACGGTGAGATCGTGAACGGATGCAGGACGAGATCCAGTTCCAGGCCGACCGCCTCGACGATGTGCGCTGGGATCGGCTTGATCTGCTCTACATAAGCGCTGATCAAGGTATTTTCACAGATCAGATTGATGATGCGGGGAATTCCCTTCGAGTAGAGATGGACAAGCTCCGCCGCTTCGGGTAGGAATACCGGTTGGCTGGCTCCGGCGATGCGCAATCTCTCCGCGATGTAAGCCTGCGTCTCTTCGCCGGTCAGCGGCCGTGTCCTGCACCACAGCGAGACGCGCTGGCGAAGCTGGCGAACGCTGGGGTTGTGCAGCTTCTCTTCCAGCTCAGGCTGGCCGGAGAGAACGATCTGCACCAGTTTCTCCGATGATGTCTCCAGATTGGTCAGCAAGCGAATCTCCTCGAGAAGCTCCCAGGAGAGATTTTGCGCTTCATCGACCACGATGGCGCACAATTGATGGGCGCGGAAGCGCTCGATGAGCCAGCTATTGAGCTGCAAAAGCATACCGGATTTCGTCCGCGTATTGGGCGGAATGCCAAAGTCCGTGAGCACAAACTCAAAGAAGTCGAGCACGTCCAGGCATGGATTGAAGACAAAGGCCGTCGAAATGCGCCCTTTGGCGAATGTGTCCAGGACGGCACGGAGCAGTGTAGTCTTTCCCGTTCCAACTTCTCCCGTCATGACCACAAAGCCCTTGCGTGCAGCAATGCCGTATTGCAGGCAGGCAAGCGCCTCTCTGATCTGCGGCCGAAGGAAGAGAAACCGCGGGTCTGGACTAGCTCCGAAAGGAAGGGCGCGAAGGCCGAAGAAGGATTTGTACATGGCTATCCGCGCGCGCTTTCGATGGGTTTGGCCGTTCGAGAAAAGAATCTTCCTGACTTGGGCGCTGGGTCGGGGTGAGCCAGATCGTCGATGAGTGAGATGACCGCCAGCGTTGGCAGTTTGGTAAACGCCCAGATGTCGCGCTCATTGCGCAGGGACGTATCGCGATACTCGAACAGCGCGGCCAGTAGCAGGCCCAGAATCAGGCCCGATCCAAGGCCGCCGCAGGCGAAGACGAACCGGTTTGGAAAGGTCGGCGCGTCCGGAAGGTTGGGAGCATCCATCACGCGGAATTGCTCGCCTTGCTGGCGATGTTCAAGAGCGGTTGCCATGGATGATTCATTCATCTTGGTCAGCAGGGTGTTGTAGAACTGCAAGGCCGTGTCATGGTCGCGAGTGACCGCTTTGTACTCTTCCTCGATCACCGGGCTGGCCTCAATCCGCGCCTCGTAGGCGCGAATCTGCAGCTCGATCCGAGCCTGCTCCTGCTTGGCGTTGGCCAGGGCCTGCTGGCCCGCGCGAAGCTGAAGCTTGAGCTGCTGAATACGCGGCGGGTCGTGACGGTTGGCGGCGACCGCGTCCGTGACCGGCGCAGGCGCTGCTTCGGCCGGTGTGTGCGCAATCTCTGCCTTCAAATCGGCAATCTTGCGCGAAATTGCAACCACGTCGGGATAGTCGGGTGTGTAGAGAGCCTGTAGATTCTGTTTATCCTTAAGCAGATCTTTGAGCTGCTTCTTGCGCTCATCCTCCGGTGTGCCGGAGCCCGCTTCGGGGTCCTTCGTATCCTCCCCCTGCTGGGCGATTATTGCTTGCAGGAAAGTCTCCTCCTGCTGCAGGCGAGTCTCCGTCTGTGTTGTGGCGTTCAGCTGGGTTGTAAGCGCCTGAAGTGTGCTCTCGTTGGCGCTTCCCATGGCCAGGCTCATATCCCCGAGATGGATCGTCTGCCCCGGAAGCCTGCCGATATTCTTTTGCTCGAAGGCCGCGAGCCTGGCATCCTGTTCGTCGAGGTTTCTCTTGGCTTCGGCCAGTTGCTGCTTCAGAAAGTCGGTGGTGCCTTCGGCAGACTCCTCGCGCGCATTGAGATTCGCGCTGACGAAGAGTGACGTGATCTCGCCGCATACCTGCTGGGCTGTGTGCGCGTCCTTTGCCTTGAACGAAATAAAGAAGCCTGGCATTCCATGCGACTGCTCCGAGCGGATCGGATTGATCCCTATGGCCTTTCGCGTCAAATCGACGCGGTCGTCCATGGTGCTGTTTTTGCCGGAATAGAGATCGAATCTCTCGATGATCGGCTGAATGCGCGAGCGGCTCAGTATCTGTTCCTTCATCGACGCCAGGCGCGCGCCCAGATCTTCATCGACGACGGGCTTGACATAGTTTTCGGGCACCTTCTGCTGCTCGATGAGCACCAGGGTCTGCGACACATACTGCGGAGGCAGAATGTAGCTGATTCCGAGACCAATCCCCAGAAGAAGGACCGCGGAGATCAGAATCAGCCAGAATCGCCGCTTCAAAATCCCGGCGTAGTCCTCCATTGTCAGTTCGCGATGCCCAAGCATAGGCCTCCTTGATAGGTCACTTCTTGAGGTGCATTTCCTGCGGAGAGTATCCGATGCCGAAACCGACCACCTGGTATAGCCCGCTGAGGAGGTTCGTGGGTAAATTCAACACTGTAATCTGCATGCTGGACGACTGGGCGACTGCCGTATAGCTTGCGAATGCGTTCATATACCTGCCCAATCGCCTGGTGGCCTGCACACCGCCGAACTTTGAGTTGGAAAGTCCAGCGAAGTCGATTGGGAGTATCTGGGCGGCGATGAGCGAGGATGTGCGCATATACGAACCGGTCACTCCGACGCTCAGGCTTCTGCCAAAATCCCGGGAAAAGTTTGCGCTGAGGTTATCGATTTTTGCTCCGAGCATATATCCAGCGCCGCTGTTGGTTCCATGAAAGTAGCTCACGCCGGCCGTTTCGGACCGCAGTTGGAAATTGGCCGATGCGTTCAGGGATAGCATTGTCGAACCGGGCGAGGCTGGGCTTCCCGTACTCGATACTCCCGAACTGTCGATCCACTCCGGCCCCGCGGAGACGCTTGTAGTGAATTGCCGGTTCCACTGGCGGCGATAGACGAAGAGCAAGGAGTTGGTTCCGAGAGCAAGATCTGTGCCGCTGAACGAGTAACGGGAATAGGAATACTCCCCTGAAATCGAGTTGAGCGCGTCCAGGCGGCGGGTGGCGCCGGCGTGGGCCATCAGCGTATCCGAATCCTGGCCGTTATTGTCGATAAAGCGGATTTGCCCCGAAGAGCCGCCAATGTCGAGAGACCACGCATAGCTAAGTCTACCTTGGACCCCTATCGCCGCGATGTTGTTGAGCGTGCGGGTATCCAGAGACAGGATCGTCTGCACTGGCACGGAGGTCGAGCCGGACCCGCCGATCGGTTCCCCTGTACCCGGGATTCCCGAGAAGCCGGTGGTCGGCGTCTGGTAAGAGTAGATGACGTTGTCGCTGACCGTGAGGCTGCCCGCACGCCCAACAATGCCCTGCGACAGCGAAAGATGCTGGAAGACATTTCGCGCCGAAGACGAGTTGGCCCAGTCCCAGCCGTAGCCGCCGCCATATTGCATGCCGAACGGCAGGCGCTTGCCGGTATTCTCGTAGCTCGCATCTCCAGAGGCGAAACTCCACGGTTGGCCATCCTGCCCGGCGCCGAACTGCGCGGTTTGCGAGTAGCGCAGGTCGTAGTTCAGCGTACCGCTGACCGGCAGCCCGGCGGGGCCTGTGGCTGCGGGAACGACTTGAGCTCTAGCCGCGGCACTGGCAATGAACAGAATCGCCAAAATTGTGTGACTCGCTTTCATTTGGGCAGCCTTAGAGCCTGTTATGAACCTTCGCGTGGGCGGCGTTGCGGACGAAAATCGCGCCAGACGAGGCGGAATCCGAAGGCTGTGGCGGGTCCACAGTCGAGGATGACAACGAAGGATGGCGCGATTTGCGCCGCAACCCGAAGGGCTGGGGCCAGTTTTCCTCATTTCTTCGTCACTCGTCGCTCGAAGATAGTCCATATCCGTCGCTCCTCGCTCCTTGAACCGAGAAAAATTGGCTCCCAGCGCCGCCCGCGGGAAAGTTCATAACAGGCTCTACGGAACGACAATTGTATCGCCCGGATTCAGAGTGAGGTTGAGCGATCCATCGCCCTTCAACGCTTGCTTGTATTGAACGGGAATCTTCTCCTGTTTTCCGCCGGTGTTGCGCAGGATGTAGATCCTCTTCGAGTTGGCAAACGGCGTGAGTCCGCCGCCAGTGGCAATGGCCTGGAGCAAGGTCATGCCGGGAGTCATGAGAACCGGGCCTGGCTTGGCTAATTCGCCCATCAGATACACAATCTTGCTGTTGTTTTGGTTCAAAACGACTGTGACATTCGGGTCCTGTACGTACTTCCTGAGCTTGGCAGCAATCTCGCTCGCCAACTGCAGCGGCGTTTTCCCGGAGGCTTTGACATCGCCCAGAAGCGACATCGAGATCATGCCGTCCGGCCGCACAAGCAAGCTGCCCGAGAGGGTCGGCTCTTTGAATACGGTAACGGCAATCAGATCGGATGGACCGATCACATAGCTGTCTGCCGGAGCCTTGGCCGTGTCCGGCGCGGCTGGTTCCGGCGCGGTTGGCGCGGCAGTCTCCGGCAGATCCGGTCGATCAACGGGCGCCTTGTCTTGAGCCTGGCAGAAAAGCGCCGAAGAAAGAAGTACCGCAATGAGGAGGCTTCCCGGTTTCATCGTGCGACTCCATTTCTATTCAACGAAGATTGGTTTTCAGATTCGATCTGTTTGAGCTTGTAGAGCAGGGCTTTGTAGCTGATTCCCAGGTCGGCCGCGGCGCGTTTCCGGTTGCCGCCGGTCGAAATCAGAACCTCTGAGATCAACTGGCGTTCAATCCGGATGGATGAGGCTCGCGTGGCTTCCTTCAGCAAGAGATGCCTGCGATTTCCGTTCCCCGCCCCCGAGGACGCCGCCGCCTTGATTGCGGCAAGAGAGATTGCCTGGTCTCCGATGGCGACGAAGGTCTTGATTGCGGTCTGAAGTTCAGAGAGATTGTTGGGCCAGGTGTGCTCCATGAGATGTTCAACAATCTCTTTGCAGAGGATCGGCTTGGGGCGGTCAAACTGCTTGGAGTACCGCGTCAAGAGCTCATCGGCGATCGAGGGGATCTCGGATTTCCTCGTCCGCAGCGGAGGAACCCGTAGCGTAACGGCCGAAAGAAAGTAGTAGAAATCCTCTCTCATGCGCCAGGACTTCACCTCTTCGTGAAGCTCGCGGGCGGAGCCACAAAGCAGACGGCAGGTCTGCGCCTGCTCCGAGCGAAAATAGGTGTTGACGATGAGTTCTTGTAGGGAAAGGCTAAGATCCGTTATTTCAATCAGATAAACAGTTCCGTTTTCTGAAAGAGCTTCCCGCAGGACTTCTGCATTGGTGTCGCTGCAGCGGATCTCTTTGAACGCGCCGCGGAAGGGATTCGAATGCGCATGGATCTGCGCGGCGATGGTTCGCTTCCCGACGCCATGCTCGCCCAGGATCAGGACCGGACATTCGCTCTCCGCAATCCGTGCAATCGCGCGCTGAATCCGCGCTTCAATCGGAAGAGCCGATTTAGCCTGCCGTTTAGCATTTTGGATGGTTGCTATGCTTGCCATAATGAGAGCTTGGTCCACCCTTTCTTTAGCAATGCAGCTTCCAAAGCCCTGGGCAGGACGAGAAGGAGGCTTTTTAAGTAATAGATGCGCATTGGGTCGCGCTTCCTCGAAGAATGTCTAGAAATAGAGCAGAATAATTCCCTCCCAGTAGGAAGAATTGTACCATCGAGGTTCCTGAAAAGTGGAAAGCATTTTCCATAGATACCGGAAGACCGCTTCCTAATAGAAGGAAACCTCATGGGCAATCGCTGTGATTGAAGCGCTTCACTTTCGGCACCTCGATTGCTAGTGTAGAGTGGTACGGATCAATATGCGCGAACAATCCATCACCGGGAAACTGGCCCAGGACCTCTCGGCTCCAGCGGCTCCCCTGGGCTCTTGGCTCTCCCGCAACGGTCAATTGGCATTGGGATCGGTGACGATCTGTCTGCTGGTGGCAGCGATCTATTGCCATGTGCTGGGGAAGCTGGTGACCGACTGGTGGCAGATACCCGATTTCTCTCACGGCTTCCTGGTGCCTGTCTTCGCGGCCTATCTGGTTTGGGAGAAAAGAAGCGTCCTTCTCGGTACGAAGATCGCTCCTGCGTGGAGCGGAATTGCCGTGATGGCTCTGGGACTTGCCGTTCTGTTTCTGGGGGTCTACGGATCCGAGCTCTTCCTCTCGCGGGTTTCGCTGCTAATCCTGCTGGCCGGCCTGGTGCTTTGCTTTGGCGGAAGACACCTTTTGAAGGAGTTGCGCTTCGCCTTGCTGGTTCTTTTGCTGGCGATTCCGATTCCGGCCATCGTCTTCAATCAGATCACTTTCCCGCTGCAATTGTTGGCTTCGACACTTGCCAGCTATCTTCTTCAGTTATTTACGGTGCCGGTTCTGCGGGAGGGCAATGTGATCGTGCTCCCGGCGATGAAGCTCGAGGTCGCGGAGGCCTGCAGCGGCATCCGCTCCCTGATGAGCCTGTTCACGCTGGCAGTCTTTTATGGATACTTTATGGAGAAGTCCGTCTGGCGGAGGGTAGCGCTCGTCCTGGCCAGCATTCCGATCGCGATTGCGGCCAATGCGCTGCGCATTCTAGGCACCGGATTGTGCGTACAATATTGGGACCCCGACAAGGCTCTCGGTTTCTTTCACGAGTTTTCCGGCTGGGTCATCTTCCTGGTTTCACTTGCGTGCCTGTATCTCGTCCATCGCACCATGCTTCTATTCCCAGCCAAAAGGCGGCAGACATGAAGAGCCTTCGTTTCTGGACCGCGGCGCTGCTGCTAGCGGGAACAGTGCTGCTGCTGCATGCGCGCCCCGATACAGACCGCAATCCCCCCAGCGAGTCCTTGTCGCAGTTCCCGAGCAGGATCGGCGGATGGTCTGGGAGCGATCGGCCAATCGACCAGGAGACGCTCGATGTTCTCGGGGCTGGAGAGTTTCTTTCGCGTGCCTACACCCAGGACCCGCAAACATTGCCGATCGGTCTCTTCATCGGTTACTTCCCAACCCAAAGGACTGGCCAGACAATTCATTCGCCAAAGCACTGCCTGCCTGGCGCCGGCTGGGTCTTCGAGTCCTCGAAAATCGTCGATTTAACCGATGTTACCGGCAAACCGCACCGGATAGGCGAGTACATTATTGCCGACGGTGAAGCAAGGCAGTTCGTTATCTACTGGTACCAGGCGCACGGGCGCAGCGTGGCAAATGAATACATGGCGAAGATTCACATGGTCGTCGACGCAATACGGATGAATCGGACGGATGGGGCGTTGGTCCGGGTGATCACGCCGATCTCTCCCAGCGAAGGGATAGAAGCGGCAAGAACGCGCGCCGAGGCTTTCACCGTGCAGCTTGCTCCCGCGCTGCCGCGATTTATCCCTGATTGAACGGGCGGGGATCGGCATTGTGTGGCTCAGTCAATCGATTCTGGTCGCACCCGTTCGAGAGACAGCTTGAAAGGATGGAAGACAAGTGAAAAGCAGATTTAAGGCATTTCTATCTGGCTTCGATGGCGCGTGGAGACCTCGGAATCGTCGTGCGGCTTTTGGGGCAGTTATGCTCTTTGTATCGCTCGCTCTCGTGTCCGGGTGCTTCCGCGATCCAAACGTGCGCAAGCATAAATATCTGGAAAGCGGACAGAAGTATAGCGCCCAGGGCAAGGACAGGGAAGCCGCCATTCAGTTTTCCAACGCCTTGAAGATCGACAAGAATTTTGCCGATGCGCACTATGCCTTGGCGCAGACTTATCTCCACATGGGTGGATTGAGCGCCGCTTACGGCGAACTCAAAAAGACCGTGGATCTGCAGCCGGCAAACTACAAGGCGCGAATCGATCTCGGAAACATGCTCCTTGCCGGTGGCAAGATCGACGACGCGCAAGCCCAGGCCACCGCGGTCATGGCGGCCGAGCCAAACAACGCCGATGTTCACGCGTTGCTTTCCCGGATAGCTTCCAGGCGGGGACAAAAGGACCTGGCTCTGACCGAGATCCATCGCGCGCTTGAACTTTCTCCAAATGAATCGAAGCTTCATGAAACCCTCGCGTTGCTCGAAGTAGGTGATCCAGCTCAGATCTCTTCCGTCGAAGACGAATTGAAGAAATCGGTCGCACTCGACTCCAAGTCTGTCAGCGCAAAACTGCTGCTTGCAGCCTTTTATGTCAAGAACAACCGTTGGCAAGAGGCCGAGCAGGTCTGCTGGAGCGCCGTCGCCACCGATCCAAAGAATCTCAGCGCGCGAGAGACCCTGTTTCAGGTTGTTCTGAAGCAGGGCGATCAGGCGAGGGCGGAGCAAGTGCTTCGTCAGGCTTCAAACGATCTCGCCGAAAGCCCGCAAGGAGTGCGACTGCTGGCTGACTATTACGTAGGGTCGGGACAGATCGACAAAGCCAAGGCGGAGTTTGTCAGCCTTGCTCAAAAGTACCCCAAGAATTTATCGGTGCAGGAGGGATACGTCAGGGTTCTTCTTCGGCTCAAAGACTATGCAACTGCTCAGACGGTGGTAACCGGGCTGATGAAGAATAACGGCAAGGATCCTCAGGTCGCTGCGCTGAACGGAATTGTGCTGCTCAATAACGGCAAGCTGACCGACGCGATCAATGCTCTGCAGACTGCTGCCAATGATGCCCCCAAGGACGCTTTCATTCAGTACTGGCTGGGCAAGGCCGCGCTTGCCAAAGGCGATAGCGGCTTGGCCGAAAAGAGTTTTCGTCAGGCGGTACAATTGAATCCGCCGAACCTGGATTCACAGGAGGAACTTGCGCGCATTGCCGGTCAGCGCGGCGACATAAGCCTGCTATCCGAAGTGGCGGAAAAGACCATTGCCACCGCCCCGCACTTCCCCGGCGGCTACGTCTGGCGAGCGACGGTTGAGTTGGCGCGCAACTCACAGGACAAGGCCGAGGCCGACCTGAAAACCGCAATGAGCGATGCCCCGCAAAGCCCACAGGCTTATTTGATGCTCGGCGAACTTCGCTTCATGCAAAAGCGCTATCCAGACGGAGCGGCGATGCTGGAGCAGGCTTTGCAGAACGACCCAAATTCCGTTCCGGCCTTGCGCGGGCTGGTGGGATACGACCTGAACAGGAAGCAACCGGCACAGGCCTTGGCTCGACTGAACGCGCAAATCGCGAAGAGTCCAAAGAACAGCGGATTCTACGATCTGCTCGCTCAGTTCCAGATTCAGAACAAGAACTTCGATCAGGCAGCCGTTGCGGCCCAGAAAGCCATGGACGTGAATCCCGATGACGGCGAGGCCGTTTCGATTTACGCGGAGCTTCAGACCAAGAACGGACAGGCAGCCAAGGCGATCGGCGCTTGGGAGCAATGGACGAAGACTCATCCCGGCAATGCCGGCGGATTAGCCATTCTCGGGACTCTGGAGGAATCGCGCGGAGACACGCGGAAGGCTGAAGACTACTACAGGAAATCTCTGCAATTCGAACCCGAGCAGTCTGTGGCATCCAACAATCTCGCTTACTTGATGCTGCAGAATGGAGAAAACATCGACGTAGCCTTGACGCTGGCTCAAACAGCGCGCCGGGCCTCGCCTAACTCACCCGACTCCGCGGATACTCTGGCGTGGGCTTACTATCACAAGGGAACCTACGGATTCGCCCGCGATCTTTTGGAAGACGCAATCAAGATCGATCCGAACAGCGCGGCGATGCAGTATCACCTGGGGATGGTGTACAGCAAGCTACAGGATAAAAGCAGCGCGGCGGCTCATCTCAAGAAGGCAATTTCCCTGGCGCCGGATTCGCCGGCGGCAAAGGACGCTCGCGCCGCGCTGCAAGGATTAAGTTAGATGCCAACGATCCTCTTGATGACAGCCGGCGGCGCGCAAACTGCTGCCGGCTCACAATCCTCGGATTGATCTGCAAAGGCGAATGGTCTAATCATGCTCTCTGATTCAGAGTTCATATCCAGATGACAAACACCAAGACCATCGCGCGCAACACAGGTTGGTTCAGCGTTGAAAACGTGATTAACGCCGTTGTTGCGTTTACCACTTCGATTGCAATTAACCGCTATTTAGGTCCGGAGAAGAACAGTTATCTCATTTCTGTCTCTTACATCGCCAACTTGGTCAGCAGCCTCGGTGGAATGGGTATTCCCGCAACCACGCGGAAATACATGGCCGAGTTTATTGGCATGGGCGACCGCGGCACTGCGCGCTACATTTATCTCCGCACCCTGCTGTTACAGACGGGGCTGGCGACGATTGCAACCTGCGGATTCCTCTACTGGGTGCTGGGCGACGCCAAGGGGGAATACAAATTAGCCACGGCTCTGTTGGCGCTGAGTATCTGGCCTGCGATGATCAACTTCATCTCGGCTCAGGCCAATACCGCAGCCGAAGATTTTTCGAAGAATCTGCCGGGCTCCATCGCCGCAGCACTGACCTACTTCATTGCAATTGCGGCAACGGTAGTGCTTCATTGGGGCGTCGTCGGCGTCGGCGTGTCGCTGCTCTTGATGCGCTCCGTCGATTTTCTGGTGCGCTTCTTTCCCACCATCAAGCGAGTGCTGGCGTGGGAGGCAACCGATGCTCACCCCCCGGGATTACGCCGGCGCATGACGCCGTTTGCCCTGCAGGCCGTTGGCAGCATGTTTGTGGCGCAGATCGTCTGGGGCCGCTCGGAGATCCTCCTGCTGATGAAACTCTGCCCCGATGTCAGGCAGGTGTCGTACTATTCAGTCGCGTTCAGCATGGCCGAACAGTTGCTTCTGGCCGCGACCATCTTCGGAACAGCAGCCGGGGCCACGATCTTTGCTCAGTACGGGCGCGATAAATCCAGGCTTTCGGATATTACGGCATCCACCTTTCGATACATCGCGATGATCTCGATTCCGCTGCACGTCATCGCTGCATCGCTCGCGGTTCCTGCGTTGCTGTTTTTCTACGGCCACAAGTTCCAGGGCGCCACGATGGTTGTAGCGCTGGCCCCTCTACTGTGCATGTTCAAGGCCTTTCTCTCTCCTGCGCAGAGCCTCCTGGAGAGTTCGGAACGGCAGCGCTATGTGATCGCCGCGACCGTTCTAGCCGGGATAGTCGATATTGGCGTAGCATGGTATTTAATTCCAGCACATGGCGCAGTGGGTGCATGCATCGGCAATGGTGCTGCACAGTTGATGGCCGTTGGAATGATGTGGGCGATTGGCATATATGTCTACAAGGTGAGGCTTCCTTGGACGCTGGTGGGAAAGGTCGCCTTTTGCAGCGTGCTGGCATCGTTGACGGCGCATTTCATTGCCATGCGGCTGGCTCCGATCTGGGGAATTCTGGCAGGGGGAAGCGCCGCAATGCTTGTTCTTTTCGGACTCTTCTATCTGATGCGCGTACTGGAACCGGAAGACCACAGCCGTTTCAAGCTCCTGATCAGTATGCTGCCGAAGTCAATCGCGGAACCAATGGAAACAGTTTTAACCCTGTTGATTCGCATGGAACCCAGGAGAGTGAATCCGACCAACGTCTAATGATGTAACGACAGCGCCGGCACACGACGCGGCTGAAGAGGGGCTGGAGAGGGCTATCACCTTTGGAAACTTGTTGAAAGAATCCGGCTTTGTATCAGGGCTCGACTTCAGTCGTGTTGCATATGCCGCAAAATCAACGCGGGATTTAGCTCCTTGCGTCGAAACTCGGCTTGGAGTTAGTTTTTCAACAAATTTTCAAATCGGGAGTTTCAAACGGATGCGCATCTTGTTTGCTACCAGTTCTGCATACTTGCCCCAGGGCGTAAGGGGTTCGGAGGTATCGACCCATTCACTTGCTACGACCCTCAAGAAGAGAGGCTTTCAGGTGGGTGCCTTGGCAGGGCTTCTGGCCGGTGACCGGCATTGGCTCAGAAATCGTGTTGCCTCGAAACTGCGCGGTACGGATGTTTACACGATGGATAAGTTCTGCGGATACCCCGTTTTCAGGGGTTGGGGGATGTCAGATATTCCCGCCGTGGTCGACAAATTCAAGCCGGATATCGTCCTACTGCAAACCTGCCCTCTTCGACTCTACTCTGATCTTTTTGCCAGCCTTGGAGTTCCCGTCGTCCTTTGCATCCGCGACGCCACTTTTTGGGGAGGGAACTTGATCGCACTCCCATTCCTTCGCTACATCGCCAATTCCGGGTTCATCGCCAGCAGGCTGTACAGGGACTTTGGAATCGAGGCTGAGGTCATTACGCCGCTCGTTTTGCCTGACCAGTACCGGGTGCATTCCACCCGGGAAAGCGTCCTGTTCGTGAATCCGGTGGAGGAGAAGGGCGTGGAGATTGCGCTGCGTTTGGCTGAAGAGCGGCCGGATATTCCGTTCGACTTCGTCGAGTGCTGGGAACGGAACTCATTGGCTCGCTACAGCGCAAGGGTTAGCCGGGCAAAGAACATTCGTTGGCACAAGTCCCAGCTTGACGTCAGGAACTTCTATGGTAGGGCGAAGTTGCTTCTGATGCCGAGCCAATGGGAAGAGGCGTGGGGACGCTGTGCAACGGAAGCGCAGTTAAATGCAATCCCGGTGCTTGCATCTCGGATTGGTGGCTTGCCTGAGTCCGTCGGCTCCGGCGGCATGCTTGTCGAGCCGAAAGCACCTCTCGAGACATGGCTTGTGGCGCTATCTAGGATGTGGGATGACAAGCAGCAGTATGAGGTTTATGCGCAAGAGGCTCTGAAGTATTCCCAGCGCCCGCAAATCCGGCCGGACCTGATCATGGACCGCCTGGTCCAGTTGATCACGGAACACTCTGAGCACGGGCACCGTGTAACTGAAGCACGGTATTGAAGATCAGGCACGGCACTGACCTATGACTGGCAGGACATTCTTGCCCGGTCTACTCGCAATCACTCAAGTCACCTGGCTCTTAAGTTGTCGACGGAGAAATGCCTACTGGATTGAACGATGACTCCGTGCCGAATCGCTGACACGGAGAGGCGTACCATGTTCCCGGAGAACATTTCACTATCCGTATCGTCCAGGAGCGATGTCGCCATGAGAATTCACCTCCTCGAGAAGAGAGGCTTTGGAAATCAGATGTTTCAGTACGCTGTCGGCTGTTCTTCGCCGGGAAGTATGGAGCGAGCGCCATAAGGTTATTCGAAAGCCGAAGAGCATGCCGCCTCCGTCAAGTTCCTCAACATAATGATCATGCTGGTTCCTGAGGACCGCGGCTGCGTCATGTAATTGACCGAGATGATGGCGAAGCAAATTATCGGGCCCGCGCGCAAGCTTCCGCCAATGTTGGAACCGCCTTGAGTCTGGCACCGCAGTCAGAGCCAAAAGATCCTGATTACCTGAGAAGGAAGGCGGTTGAATGTGAGCGGCATATGTGGCGCGGAAGAGTCATTCTCGGGCTCACCCTCGAATGACTGCGCTAATTCCGTTCGTCGGGCTTTCAAAAAGAAGTCTGCATGAACTATATTTCAATAAGACGGAGCCAGATGCGCATTGCAATCATTTCGGACCTTACCAGATGGAGTTGGGCCGGGTGTGAGGAGTTATGGGCTGCCGTGGCCAAGAGAGCCTTGCGGGACGGCCATAAGGTTGCGTTTTTTCAAATCCGAGAGAATATGGCACCTGAGAAGATCCAACCGCTCTTGGAGATGGGGCTTGAGTTGATTTTGCCAAGCGCAGGCGCCAGAATTGTGGATGGAGTGAGGAGGCAAGTCAGCTGGAGATTGGGATCCCTTGCTGCGTCTTGGCTTCCGTCTTTCCTGAGACTTCGTAAGTTTGCTCCCGATGTAATACTCCTCACCGCGGGGGAAGCGATGCCCGAGTCTGAATTTCTCAACGATTTAGGAAGATCCGGGGCCTTAACTTTCCCATACGTTCTTATTTGCCATAACAGCCATCTATTTGGGAAGCCCAACGAAAGACAGGCTCAAGAAAACGCAACTCGCTACTATCAAGGGGCGCGTCGCGTGCTTTTTGTATCAGAACGCACATACAAAGAGACAGAGCATTTATTGGCAGCTAAGCTGGCGAACGTCAGTATCGTTCGGAATCCGGTCAATCTGAGCGACACAAGTCTCTTACCAATGCCTGCCGGATCTACAGTTCGAATAGCATCGTTAGGGAGGTTGGCGTTACCCGCCAAAGGACTCGACATTTTGCTGGCGGCATTGGGATCGTTGCAATTCAAAGATCGGGATTGGCAGTTATCAATTTATGGCGACGGTCCGCATTCGCGGCACCTCAAGCTCCTCGGGGAACACTATCGGATAACAGAACGAGTTGCTTTCATGGCGTATGCGCCCGACGTTCGAGCGATATGGGCAGAAAACCACCTTCTCGCACTCCCCTCTCGCAATGAAAGCGCTCCCCTCGTTCTTGTTGAAGCAATGCTGTGCGGCCGTCCGAGCGTGGCCAACAACGTGGGTGGCATTCGAGAATGGATAAACGAGCCAGACACAGGATTCATATCGGAAGGGATTGACATCGATAGTTTCGAGTCAGCGCTTGACCGAGCATGGTCTGCTCGAAGCGAATGGGGCGCCATGGGCCTTCGCGCGCGCGAAAAGGCTTTGCATATGCTTGATCCAGACCCTGGAGGTACGGTGCTAAAAATACTACTTGCGGTAGTGGCGGAGAGCCGCTTTGGCATTCAAACTGACTTGCAGGGGGCTTATCATGCCTGAACGAACCGACACTCAATCTGTTCCCCGTTCCGACTTCCAAGTGGTCGTAACGGGCACTCCCTATGGCGACTCGTTTTATCTCAAACAGCAGGACGGATCATCTCGTTCCGCAGAGTGTTTGGTGCCCATCGTCCTGTCCCTCCTGACTATTAAGAGCGTAATTGACGTCGGATGCGGGGTTGGAACATGGTCGGAGCAGTTTCTGGAACGTGGCGTTGAAGACGTATTGAGTATTGACGGGGAATATGTCAATCGGCACCTCTTGAGAATCCCGAAGAGCTGCTTTCTTGCTCGCGATTTGAATCAACCGATTCACATGGACCGGCGCTTCGACCTCGCAGTGTGCCTAGAGGTAGCCGAGCACCTCAAGGAGTCGCGGGCTGATGGGTTGGTGGACGAATTGACGAAGCTGGCGAATGTGGTTCTGTTCTCAGCGGCAATTCCTGGGCAAGGTGGAACCGATCATGTCAACGAGCAGTACCTAAGCTATTGGGTTTCGCTCTTCGCGGCAAAGGGTTATGTAATGCTGGACGTGCTCAGGCCGAGAATCTGGAATGATTCTAGGTGTGACTGGGTTTATCGGCAGAATGCTGTTCTCTTTTCCGCTAAGAGAAATCAAATCGTGTCGGAACTGCAAGTACTATCCGGTGTGGATTATATTCATCCATATCAATATAACGAGATTCTAGGAAGATTGAATATACCAACCCTCGGTTACCTTTTGATGTCACTTCCTGGAGCTCTCAAGAGATCGCTCCAGATGCGATGGCGGCGCGTCTTCGCACGCTAACGTCAGTGTTCGCGTGCTTCAAGCCTACCAACCTGATCCTGCTCGTTCATAGGCTGCTTAACCGAGGAACTCCTCCGTGAGGAGTCGACCCCGAGGTCGAAGAAAGTTAGATCCGAGTCTATACGTTACCTCTGAAGTGACTGCTATTGCCGAAGTGATTCATTTTCGTTTGGGAAATAACCTGCGATAGGTTGGGTATAGCAAAACCTTCAGCAGATAGACACCGGTCCGAACAGTCAGGCGCCAGTCACAGAGATCGAAATCGAAAAACTCCGGAGACCTATACGTCCGGGCGATGCCGCCCCAGGTGGTCAGCCCCGCTTCGAGGTAACTGCGGAAACAATTCACGTCACGACTGAGAACAATGTGATGGAAATTCCGCCCATTCCATCCTACGGGCGCGACCGGTTCTCCTATCAGATCCTGGTAATGCAGCCAGCCCAGGTCAACGCCCGCGTAAGGCGCCGCATCCGCGGTGACACTGTATCGCGGGTTCGCTTCAATCAACTTGACGCGCCCGTCCCGGCTGTCCCGCTTCAGTTCCAGTTCGCAAAGGCCCTCATATCCAATTGATCGGAAGAAGTTATCGCAGAGCGCATCGATTTCCGGATCGCTGAATGGCTCCACAACACTTGCTGATCCAAAATAAATAGGCGTAGTTCGGAGCTCGCGAACAAGGCACGATCCAAGGCGTCTGCCGCCTTGCCCGTAACATGAGAGATAGACCATTTTGGCGTCATCGGGCCCTTCGATGATTTCCTGCAAGACTACCGCAGGAGTTACACTCTCTACCGTGCGGTAACTCTCTTCCAGCGCAGTCGTAGAAGATGCCAGAGATATCTTCTGATTCAACAGGGGATGCCCGGCCGGTAACTTCTCCCACTCCCGAAAATGCACAGGTTTCATCAGACAGGGAAACTGCGCCTCGCTCGCAAAGCTGCGCAACTGCTCGACGGATTCAATAAACCTTGTTTTGGGAACCGGCAACCCGTTAAGATCCGCAATTTCGTACTGCCGTTTCTTGGTAGCCAGAAGTGCTTGCGTGACGACTGAAGCAGGTCGAAAGATATAGTGCGGCTCCAGCGCGGCGGCGTGATCGGCGATGGCAGTGACAAACTGGTCTGCGCTGGGAATCAAGACCGGCTTGCGTCCAATGCTCTTAGCCAGTGCAATCATGTACCGCTCCCACTCTGCCGGTTGAGTGTCTGGATTGGGACAAAGATAGGCCTTCCCGTAGACTGTCTTGAATCCCGGCTGGGAATCGTCGCAGTCAATACAGCAGGTTTCGACTTTGCGACGAACCAGGTTCCTCATCAGCACAACGCCCGTTTGATAAGCACCTGCCACAACTACGGGCGGCCGGTCGATGCGCGATTGTTTGCTCATAGAGATTGCTCCGACACCTTCATAACATACCCCGAGGCCTTTCCGACCTTGAGTTCCGGCAATCCTTCAATTCGGATATGCGCCAATTCCACTCTGGCACCCAAATCAGGGCCAGAACTTGCCTGTGGCATTACAGACAGCCGTTCGAACCCGGAAGCGGTCCCGGTTTTGATTTTCTATGCCGATTCGCTTCACGTCGTAAGGGGAAGTCTTCCCTTGCAAGTTAGTGCCCCCATAAAACGAAAAGGCAGCGCGGTAACCCGTGTCTCGCGCCGCGCTCTGTGTCTGATCGGTGAAGCTACTGCTGCCACCGACTGGATAGGCTAGAACATCGATTTCGGTGCCAAGCTGTTCCTTCAGGATCGTTCGGGAAGTGGAAAGCTCTTGGAGTTGTTTGCCCGGCTCTAATTGGCTAAGCACATGATGGGAATCTGTGTGGGAGCCGATGGCCATCCCGCCTCTGCTCATCTCCCGGGCCTCGTCCCAACTCAAAAAGCGCCGCACCGTCTTGGGAGGATCTTCGCCCCCAGCCCGTTCCGCTAACTCCAGAATGAATCGTGCAGGGTCCGAATTCGCGGGACTCTTATAGGACCGAAGGACGGCGCGCAGGCTCTGCGCCAAGCCGTTCTCATCGATATCGACGGCCAAATCGGTGGGATAACTCAGCGAAAAGCGGCGCCTTCGCGCAGTCTTCACGAGATAGGCGATGTGATCCCACCACGGAACATGACACGACCCAACCATGCTCGTGGCGAGAAAGAAAACCCCCTGCGCGCCATGCGAACGGAGGATGGGAAAAGCGGTGTTGTAGTTATCCAGATAGCCGTCGTCGAATGTGATCAACACACGGCAGCGGCTCTTCTTCTCTTTGTTCGTGCCGTCGACAAAGGACAATGCCTCATCGAGAGTCAGTAGCGAAACGTGATGCTTTAAGCAGGAGATCTGATCGTCGAACTGATCGGCGGTTGCCGAGAAAACGCCGGGATCGAAGAGATCGTCATCAGGGTTACCGATGCGATGATAGTTCAAGACCAGGAGGGAATCGCGCGCCGGGATTTGCGCGAGCAAGAAAGACGCGCCACTCCAGAGCAATCCGCGCGCCAGCAAGTTGCGCTTTCCACCGAAGCTCAAACTGCCTGTCATTCTAACTCAATCATAGCAGTGTACCTCTGCTTGAAACTCGCAATCTATGCCGCGTCAGGGAAGGTCTATGTGCGATTCGCAGTTCTTGCACGAGCTATAAACTCTCGTACCTTGGCGGGATCCTTGCGGCCTGGCGCGGCCTCGACGCCGGAGACCACATCCACGCCCCAAGGGCTCAGTGCAGCGATGGCTGCGGCCACATTGTCGGGGCTCAACCCACCCGCGGCTACCAGCTTGAGTCTTCCAGTATCTCCGAAAACACTCTTGCGCGCCTCTGGCCAATCAAAAGTCACGCCGGTGCCGCCGACGGCTGTCGCCGTGCGCGAATCTACGAGCACAGCGTCAATGTGTGGGTTCCGGGCGTGCTCGGCAATCTGCGTTGAGTGTTGCCCGCTCGCTGCTGCGTTGAAGTGAATCACGCGCAGAATTTGCACCTCCGGTCCAAGACGTTCGCGAAGTCTTGCCGGCAGCTCCGGTTCCGCATCGAAGTGCAGTTGAACGCCGGTCAAGCTGCAAGCGCGAACCGTTGACACGATCTCCTGCAACGCGGCATCGACAAAGACGCCTACCTTATCTACGGTTGCGGGCAGTTGCGAGGTAATCGCGGCCACCTCGGCCGTCGTCACCCGGCGCGGACTGGGCGCAAAGACAAACCCCACCGCGTCGGCCCCAGCCTCGACTGCCAAGAGCGCATCCCCGAGCGAAGTGTTGGCGCAGATTTTAATCCAGATGCTCATTGTTCGAGCGCTCCCGCCAGCAGCTTCGCAAGCGCCGCGCCGGGGTCGGGCTGGCGCATCAGGCTCTCGCCGATCAGGAAGGCGTCAAACCCTGCCCTGCGCAGCCGGGCCAGATCTTCCTGCACTTCGATCCCGCTCTCGGCCACACGCACCACCGAGGGCGGAATCCGCTCCACGAGTTCATGGGAGGTTTCGAGGCGGACCTCGAGGGTCTTGAGGTCGCGGTTGTTCACTCCGATGGCGTCGGCCCCGGTCTCTCCGAGCGTGTCGAGAACTCGGCTCAGTTCAGCCCCGGTGTGCACCTCGACCAGCACGTCCAGTGAAAGGCGGCGCGCTGTTTGGGCAAATCGGCTGAGTTCGCCGTCTGTGAGCGCGGCGGCGATGAGCAGGATCGCGTCTCCATGGTGCGCGCGAGCCTCCACGATCTGGTACTCGTCCACCGTGAAGTCTTTGCGCAGGCAGGGCAACGGGACCGCAGCCGAGGCCAACTCAAGGTTGCGCAGGCTGCCCTGAAAAAAGGGCTCATCGGTCAGCACGGAAAGCGCTGAAGCGCCGCCGGCAAAGTAGCTTCGCGCGAGTTGAGCCGCGTCGAAGATCTCTCGAATCAGCCCCTTCGACGGCGAGGCCTTCTTGATCTCTGCGATGACGGCTGGGCCCATGGCGGAGCGCTGGCGCAAGGCCGCAGCCCAGCCGCGTGGCTGGTGCAGAGAGGCCAACCGCTCCAGCTCTGCCAATGGGACACGTGTCTTGGCCGCGGCCACTGTGGCTCGCGTCGTCGCCAGAATCCTGTCGAGGTGAGTAGACATACGCTAGGTCGAGTATACGAGGAAGGGTGCAGCGTTAGCCCTCAATCGCCATCCCCACCGCCTCCTCGGCATTCGCGGCCACACGCAGCATCTCCCGGTTCTTTTGCTTCACGAATCCGGCAGCTACCGCGAAATCGAGAAAGGCCAGCAGTCCATCCCAATACCCGGCGGTATTGATGAGGATGACGGGCTTGTCGTGCAGTCCGAGCTGTGCCCAGGTAACCGCCTCCATCAGTTCGTCGAGAGTGCCGTAGCCGCCCGGCAATACCAGAAACGCGTCGGCCAGCTCGGCCATGCGCGCCTTGCGCTCGTGCATGGTGGGCACGAGTTCGAGCATGGTAAGCCCGGTGTGGGCGATCTCGCGTCCCTCCAGCACTGCGGGCAACACACCAATGACCTCTGCCCCGCCGGCCACCGCCGCATCGGCCAGAGCGCCCATCAACCCCACGTTGGCGCCCCCATAGACCAGCCCTAGCCCGCAGGAGGCAATGGCCGCGCCAAGAGCCCGCGCTTCGGCCAGAAATGCGGGATTGCTTCCGTCGGCCGATCCGCAATAAACGGCCACGCGGCGGTGAGGATGATTGGAAGCGGTCATTGTCTCTTCAGCATAGCGCGCTGACTGCGCAGAAAGCACCCCGAACGGTACACTAGGTACAGGATCCTTCCCGCCTGGACTTGCATCTTGCAGCCTCAGCTCTCCAATCTGAATCCCGAACAGCGCGCCGCCGTCGAGGCTACCGAGGGCCCCCTGCTCATCCTCGCCGGGGCTGGCTCAGGAAAGACTCGCGTTATCACCAGCCGCATCACCTGGCTCATCCGCGAAAAGGGTGTTGCACCCGACTCCATTCTGGCAGTCACTTTCACCAACAAGGCTGCCAGCGAGATGGGCGCGCGTGTCGACCGGATGCTCGATCATTCATCGCTGGCCAAACCGCTCATCTGCACCTTCCACTCGCTCTGCGTCCGCCTGCTGCGGCGCGACATCGAGGCTTTGAAGGTGAACGGCGAAGGCCTCACACGCTCGTTTGCAATCTATGACGAAAATGACCAGCAGGCCATCGTCAAGCAGATCATGCGACGGATGGGCCTGGATACCAAACAGTTGACACCTCGAGTTGTTTTAGGCCGCATCTCCTGGGCCAAGAACCACATGGTTGATCCGCAGGAATATTACCTCGCGTCGAAAGATCCAAACAGCGAGCGCATCGCGCACATCTACCAGGGCTACAAGGCTGAACTGCGCAAGAATAATGCCCTCGACTTTGACGACTTGCTGCTGGAGGCCGTTCGCCTGCTCAAGGTTTCCGCTGAAGCTCGCGAGCGCTATCAGCGCCGCTACCGCTACCTGTTGGTCGATGAGTACCAGGACACGAACCGCCCGCAATACGAGTTAATGAAACTGCTTGCTGGCGAAGCCAAGAACGTTTGCGCCGTCGGCGACGAGGATCAGAGCATCTACTCCTGGCGCGGCGCCGACATTCGCAACATTTTGGAGTTTGAGAAGGACTTCCCCAACGCCCGCATCGTCAGGCTGGAACAGAACTACCGGTCTACTCAGGTCATTTTGGAGGCCGCCGGCGCTGTAGTCGCCAACAACCTGCAGCGTAAGGGAAAAAAGCTGTGGACCGATCGCCAGGGCGGAGGCCTGATCGGCTACTACGAGGCCCCGGACGGTGAAAACGAAGCTCTCTTCATCGCCGACCGCATCCAGACCTTCTTGCGCCAAGCAGGAGCCAGCCCGGACGCGGCCGAAGCGCATTGCGCAGTGCTCTACAGGACCAACTCCCAGTCGCGGCTCGTCGAGGAGGCGCTTCGCCGCTACAACATCTCCTACTCCATGGTCGGCGGCTTCAGTTTTTACGAGCGTGCCGAGATCAGGGATCTTCTCTGCTATCTTCGCCTGGTCCGCAATCCGCACGATTCGATGGCCTTGCAGAGGGTCATCAACACTCCGGCGCGCGGAATCGGCAAGACTACGCTGGAGACTTTGGAACGGCTGGCATTAGAGACCGGCGCCTCCACCTGGGAAGCCCTCCGTGCCGCCATCGCCAACCGCCTCATCCCGACTCGCGCCCTCATGGCCATCGAGTCCTTCCGCCAGCTCATTCTCGACGCTCAGGCCATGATGGATCCCGACTTCGCCGGCAAGCTCGCAGCTGACGTGGCCGCCGGCGCGGAATCCGAAGCGAATGCCGAAACGGGTTTTGGGTTTGGGGCTGCTACGGCCGACTCAGCCAGCGCCGAATCAGCCACAAGCTTCGACTTCGGCGGCGGGGAAGATCAACTCCCGCTGCTCGACGCCAGCAACTTTTCGCCTTTCACTGCTCAGGCCAAGCGCCCCTTCTTTACCATGCCGAAGAAGGCGGTGAGCCAAGAGTCTCAATCGGAGACCAGCGAAGAAACCGAAGAGAAGCCGGCATTCCGCTCTCCCGGCGACGCCGCTACGCTCCCTGAGCTGATCAAGTTCCTCATCGACCGCACCGGTTACATCAAAACTCTCGAAACCGAAGGCTCGCCGGAGGCCTTCAGCCGCATTGAAAACCTGAAAGAGCTGGCCAACGCCGCCCACGACGCCGAAGCTCGCGGCGAGACTTTGGCTGACTTTCTGGACCATGCCGCCCTGGCCTCTGACACCGACCAGTTCGACCCAGACGCCCGCGTGACCCTCATGACCCTCCATGCAGCCAAGGGCCTGGAATTCCCGCTCGTCTTTTTGGCCGGCCTCGAAGAGGGGCTCTTTCCCCACTCCCGCACCCTGAACAATCCCGACGAGCTCGAAGAAGAGCGCCGCCTCTGCTACGTTGGCATGACTCGCGCCATGAACACCCTGATCCTCACCCGCGCGCACTACAGACGTAGATATGGCAACGACGCTCCAGAGGTCAGCATGCCCTCGCGTTTCCTTGAAGAGGTTCCCAGCCAGTTGATCGAGAACCTCGGCGGCCGGCCCCAGGCCTCGTCTTGGTCTACCCCTGGCTACCCAAACACTTACAAACGCCATCCGGGCGCTGCGAGCGACTTCGGCGACCGGCACTACAACTACGAGGACGAGAACCAGGATGCTCCGCGTTCGCCCACCAACCCCAGCGCCGGGACCCGATTCGGCGCCAATTCGAAAGGCAAGCCCTTTGTGGCCTCCTGGATGACCTCCAAGGTCAAGCCCACTTCGACCAGCCAGGGGTCTGAACCAAAAAGCGAAATCGCGGAAGCGCCGGGAGCGCCAAACTCCATCGACAACATCGCACGCTTCTTTTCAGGTCAGTCGGGTCAGGGCAGGCCGGGCTCGCTCCCGCGTCCGGCATCGTCTCCCTCGGCAATGAACCTGCCTGCATCCAGCGGCGCGGCCAATCTGAAGAAAGGCCAGCGCGTCCGTCACTCGAAGTACGGCGAAGGCACCATTCTCATGCGCGAAGGCGACGGTGAAGACGCCAAGCTGACCGTCCTCTTCTCTCACCACGGCATGAAGAAGCTGATGGAAAAATTCGCCAATTTACAAATGATATAAGAGCCTTATAGATAGCGAATGCTCGGCGCCACAACTCTCAATTTCAAGCAGCGAACCAGAGTTCGAGGTCTCGGTTTCCGAAGGCATGAAGGTAAATCTGGGCATACTCGCCGCTGAAGCAAGGCGCAATCGCCGGCAATTCCTTACAAGCACAAAAAACGGAGGGCACGATTGCGTGCCCTCCGTCGTACGTAAAACGTCTCAAATAAATTAGACCGACTGAATCATGCCTGGCTTGGCCTTCCGGAAGAGGAAGCCGGCCATAAAGAGCAGACCGGTGCCGAGCAACAGCAACGAGGAAGGCTCTGGGGAAGGCGCGGAGCCCAAGCTGAGCGGGTCGGCACCTTCGTCGGTGATGTCGCCGAGGAAGTTCGGGTCGATCAGCCAGGCGCCATTGACTATCTCATTCCAATAGTAGTTGCCACCATCGGAAAAGATCTCAACTACCGCCCCGTTTGAAAGCGTAAATACTATTCCAGCAAGATCCACAACCGTCGAGGATCCCGGCGTAAGTTTGTTGTCAAAGTACACCGCGCTCCAGCCGTTATTGATAGACTGCTGATCCACGCCAAAATACCCCCCTTGCGTGAGGAGGCTGTCGAGTCGGTAAAAATCTCCGTTTACGGTGGACACGCCCGGAGTGTTGACTGTCATAAGCGTTGCGGTTAAGCCGTCGATCGTGAAATCCGCATTGACGATGTTAAAGGTAGGGCCGGAGCCGGTGACCTCGAAGCCGCCGCTGCCGGTGATGCTGACAGGGGTGCCGGGACTCGCAATGGCAGAGGTGCCCGTGGGATCAGTAGTGCCATTCTGATTGTCGCAGCCAGCCCCGCCCTGTGTGCAGGTGCCGCTAAAGGTGAAAGCGAAATACGAGTCAGCCTTTGCGGCTGTGGTAGTCGCAAGAGCAGTTGCCAATGCGAGTGAAACTAACAAGAGCTTCTTCATCTTCCCTTACCTCCAAAGTTCGCCCTCGCGGGCACCCGACCTGCTTGCGCCAATACCGATTGGCAACCGAAACAAGCAATATCTCAAATGCGTGGAGCGCACAAAACCGGGCGCTCCCCTTTGCGAATCATTGTACACGCATGGTGCGCTGGACAGATCAAAAAATGGTTAGTGGACAAATCCCCAGACCCGCCAGCAACGGCGCTCAAGTTTCATTCAGATAGAAAATGCACTTCTCGTGCCAAAAGAAATCTTTTAGATTCAACAACCCGTGAAGACACCTACTGGACAATATGCAACTCTTTGCATATTTGATCCCAAGAAAGTTCCTATCGTCGGTCCAATTTTGATTGTCCAATTGTGACCAGACAGGCTACGGCGATCTCTCCGCCGATACCGGCATTCATGTAGATTTCGATTCTCGGATCCAATGCCGAATTAAACCTCCCGCATCATTGTTCCTGAGAAAATATGACACTCTCTCGCCCTTTCGCCACAGCGATCCCTCCTGCGCTACCATAAAGAGAAGATTGAGGCCGCCCATGTTCGTCGTTGTCTGGCAGTTTGAGATTTCCGAGGAGAAGGTTACCGGCTTTGAGGCCGCCTATTCGCCCGAGGGTGCCTGGGCGCAACTCTTCCACGCCTCGCCCGAGTATCGGGGCACGGAACTGCTGCGCAACGCCTACGTCCCCGGCAACTACCTCACCATTGACCGCTGGGCCAGCGAAGAGGCCTTTCGCGCCTTCCGCAAGGACCACGACCACGAGTACGAAACCCTGGACCGCGCCTGCGACTCGCTCACTTCCCGCGAAACCCGCATCGGCGCTTACACCGTCTGAGCCCGCCGAAAGCTGCACTCAGGCAGGCAAGGGAGCCGGCCTGCGCGAGGCCTCGGCGCGATAGAGAAGGCCCAGGAACACAAGAGAAGCAGGGGATCGTCAGGCCTTCCGCGCAACTTCACCATCTCTTCGCTATTTTTTTCTATCGTATGGCTGTCCAGCCCTGCTACAATCCCATCGAAATCCAATCCATGCCGCTGCGCCGTTTCCTGCGAGGAAAGCAGGAGCCACGCGGACGAGCATTCTTTCCGAGGAGCCCCCCATGGCAATCGCCGATGACCGCGCCAAGGCCGTAGAACTCGCCCTTGCACAGATCGAAAAACAGTTTGGCAAAGGGTCGATCGTCCGGCTCGGATCCAAAGAGGCGCTGGTGCCTATAGCCGTAATCTCCACCGGCTCCATCAGCTTTGACGCCGCTCTCGGCGTCGGTGGCATTCCCCGCGGCCGCGTGACGGAAGTCTTTGGCCCCGAATCCTCGGGCAAAACTACCATCACGTTGCAAATCATCGCCGAGGCGCAAAAAGCGGGCGGTCTGGCCGCTTTTGTCGACGTGGAGCACGCTTTGGACCCCAGCTACGCCAAGAAGCTGGGCGTGGACATCGACAATCTGCTGGTTTCGCAGCCCGACAGCGGCGAGCAGGCGCTGGAGATTACCGAAACCCTCGTCCGGACCGGCGCCATCGACGTGCTGGTGGTCGATTCTGTGGCCGCGCTGGTGCCCAAGGCCGAGCTGGACGGCGAGATGGGCGACTCCCACATGGGCCTGCAGGCTCGGCTGATGTCGCAGGCGCTGCGCAAGCTGACCGGCACGGTCTCGAAGTCGCGTACGGCTTTGATCTTCATTAATCAGATCCGCGAAAAGATCGGCGTCATGTTCGGCAATCCGGAGACCACCACCGGCGGCCGGGCGCTCAAGTTTTACTCCTCGGTGCGCGTCGACATTCGCCGCATCGCCGCCATCAAGGATGGGGACGTGGTAACGGGCAACCGTACCAAGATCAAGATCGTCAAGAACAAGGTGGCCGCGCCCTTCCGCGAGGCCGAATTCGACATCATCTACGGCGAGGGCATCAGCCGCGAGGGCGACGTGCTCGACTTGGCTGTGGCCAACAATATCGTCGAGAAGTCCGGCGCGTGGTACGCCTACGCCGGCGAGCGCATCGGCCAGGGCCGCGAGAACACCCGCACCTTCCTCAAGGAGAACAAGGAGATCTTCGCCAAGATCGACGGCGAGCTGCGCAAGAAGCTGGGGATCGGCGGCGCAAAGGCCGATGTTCCCGAAGCTTCCGCCACCGGCCACGCCGAAGCCAAAGATGCCGTCCGCGGCCGCAAAGGGTAGAGGTTCCGCTGTTAATTGGTGAATCCCAGGTCTGAAACTCCAGACCTGGGCAACCGGAACCCAGGGCACCCGGCAATTAGCAGAACGAAAGGTAAACGAAAACATGAGGAAACTAACTGCGTTGGTGTTGTTTTCATTCCTCGCACTCGCCGTGTCCGCTAGCCCGCAAGACAAATCCGACAAATTTGCCATATTCGTGACAGGGTTAGGCGATGCTGCGCCCGTCGCGCAATCCTTGATTAAGAAGCTGAACGAATCAAAACCATTCGTGGTTGCGGGCAAGGACGACACTGCAAAGGTTGTTGTGTTGGTTTCCTGTTATTCACGCAAGCAAACCGATCCCTTCTTGTGTATGTACGTTGCACATTTCAACGGGCCGACATTTAAGACGTTTCTGGGAGGAGGTATGTGGGTTGGCACAAGTGCGGATGCGGTCTCAGATAATTTCCTTGCGTCGATCGCTCAAGACATTGTGGAGAGATTCGACAGCACAAGCAAAGATAATCTGAGGGAGGCCCTACAAGCTTGCTTGCTCATGACAGATTCCAAGTGCAATGTGCCTGACCCATTACAGAAGGAATTCGGCGCAACACAGCTCACTCTTGGACAGTACCTATTGAAGAAGAATCAGTAGGACAAAAGTTAGGGGAGGGAAAATGACTGACGAGGAACGAAGGCTGCTTCTGGATGTAGCACGATGGGTGATTGAGAAAGAAAATGCGAACGCTGAAATGCTAGGCACTACTAGCAATTGGGCTGATGAAATGAGAAAGCTTGTTGAGGAGATTCGACCGAAAGGTTCTCAGAAATAGGCGAGTGCCGGGTGCCCAGGTCCGGATTTTCGGACCGCGAAAACAATGGATCTCAACCAGCGGCTTTGTGTCAGGGCACGACTTCAGTCGTGCCGAAAGCGAATACTTAATGGAGGCGGGCTTTAGCCCCTGCGATGTCGAAACCTTCCCGGCCATCGGATCCAAACAACGCCATAGGTTGCCCGCGAAGATTCTTTGTAACCACACGAACAGCGGGCGGAAGATCCCTATTCCAAACCGATCGAATGGCAGATCTCTTCATCGACGTGCTGAGGTCTTAAACACAATCCAAAAAGGTAATCGTTCACGATTTTGTCGTAATGCCAAACCACGTTCACATCCTGATGACCGTTCCGGGTGAGATAAGCCTTGAGAAAGCGATGCAGTTGATCAAAAGCAGTTTTTCGTTTCGGGCCGGCAAGGAGTTAGGATTTCGAGGTGAGATTTGGCAGCGAGGATTTTCCGATGTGCGCATTCAGGATGAGCGGAGCTTTGAGCAGCATAGGAAATACATCCATAACAACCCAGTGACAGCAGGCCTCGTGAATTTGCCAGAGGAGTATAGGGCCGGATCAGCATATTTGAAGAAGCAAAAACGCGCAGGGGCTGAAGCCCGAGACTTAGAGGCGGCTGAGCGGCACGACTGAAGTCGTGCCCTGACACGAAGCTGGCTTTTCGGACCAGGGAGTCATCGCGGAGGGCGATTGCGTCAATTACCGCCGCAAGTGCCCGTGGACGAACCCGAGCATTCGCAGGAACAACAGCAGAATGGCAAACACGACTACGCACGCCAGGAAGAGGCGCGGCGAGCGTGGCTTTGTTTGACGTGATTTCCTTCGAGCATTCATGCGGAGAGCAGAAGTGAAGCGAGAGTTATCTTAGACCGTTTGGGTGCAAACACGCTGGAAATGCTGTCTTGCCGAATTGAATCGCTTAATGGATTCTTGCGAAGCTCCGCACTGCGATGCCCTTAAAAACAAAACGGCCCGGAATCCACTGATGAGATTCCGGGCCGTGTGATTTGTTCGACTGCTTAACTTGCTTTCTGTTCCTGGAGCTTGCGGATCTGCTTCTCCGAGACCAGCGCGGTCTTGGCCTGTTCGACGAGCCGGGTGAAGCCTGGCGCGTCCTTCACGGCGATGTCGGCCAGGATCTTGCGGTCGAGTTCGATGCGGGCCTTCTTCAGGCCATTGATGAACTGCGAGTAACTGATGTTGTTCAGCTTGGCCGCGGCCGAAACGCGCACGATCCACAGCGAGCGGAACTGGCGCTTCTTCTGTTTGCGGCCGGTGTAGGCAAACTTCAGGCCGCGCTCGACGGCCTCTTGAGCCGCCTGATAGAGCTTGGATTTCGTAAGGAAATAACCACTCGCTCGGTCAAGAATCTTCTTGCGGCGGTCGTTCCGCTTGGTACTGCGTTTTACGCGGGGCATTGGGTCTTCTCCATTTTGCGTTCGGTGATGCGGCTGGAGGCAGGAGGCCCTTTGTGTCAGGGCTGTACACCTCTTCACTCGCTCGTTTCAAGCCTTGATCTCTCGGCAATCCTCTGGAGCAAAATCTGCTCCAACTGCCGGGGGCCCGTGCAACGCGTTTGCGGGGGCCCTGAAGCGCCGTCTCCCTAATAGGAGACATCGCAGCGATCAGGCGTAAGGAATCATGCGCGCTACCTTCTTGTAGTCGCCATCGGAAACCAGCAGGGTCCGGCCCAGCTTGCGCTTCACTTTTGGAGACTTCGAAGTAAGGATGTGACGCGTCTTCGTCTGGCCCCGCTTGATTTTGCCAGTGCCAGTCTTGCTGAAGCGCTTCTTCGCGCCCGTATGGGTCTTCAACTTGGGCATTTTCTTCTCTTTGTCCGCCGGAGTGATCTAACTCAAGATTCAGCAGCTCCCGCGCGTCGCCCGTGAGACAGGACTTCCCCTGCCCTCTTTAGGCTTTAACCAGTATACAACAGAGCCTGATCCGGCAGAAACCGGCCGGTTCCGCAGGGCAATTGGGTTCATGCTCGGCAATCCATTCAGATCCTGCCCTTGAGTCAAACGCCAAGTGAACCTGGCGGCCAATTTTGGCTGAAAAGGCTCAAAAAGACGGCAAATTTGGCCCAAAAGGAGGCAAAAAATGCGGTTTGTGTTTACCGATCAGTTAATGGGTGGAAATTGCAACCTGTTTATATCTAGCAAGTTATAAGCAGTGAAAGGGCCGGAAAGATGATTTCCACAGGGAGAGGGGGTGGGGGTAAGCCCAGTTTTTCGGTCGAGGCCGGTCCATCGCAAGCGCCCCCCGGCTTCAGGGTAGCCGGATGCCGGAAATAATCTGCAAGAGATGTTCGTGAGATTGCCCAGTCCCGCTTCGGCACAAGGTTTCAATTGCGTTCCATGAGAGGGCGAAATGCCGCGCACCTTATTGTCCTGAGCAGCAGGCCGGAGGTAGGGTTAAGACGATGGCCGTCCTCTCAGTCGATCTTGCAACCCGGCGCTGGTCCGACCTGGGTCTTGTCGTGCTGGACCGGGCGCGACCTGAGCCTCGGATTCGTTGGCGCTCCAGTCCCGGCTTGCCGCTCCTGCCACCGTTTGCCTTGGATGCCTCGGAAGGCGTTTACGAGATGGCGGAGGGGCTCATCAACTGCGAAATCATCCCCTGGAACGACGCTGGACCCGTCGAGGCCGAGGTCCTGGCTGGGCGGCTGAATCATATCTGCGGCGTACGCGGCATTCGGGTGCTGATGCTCGACGGGCCGCAGGCCTGGAAGTCGCGGTCTAACGGCCTGGAACACTCACGCGTCAGCGAGCGGCAACTGAACACTGCAGCCAAGACCGGCCTTCCGGGCATGGTGAAGCCGCAGACCTACCGGCCTTTTGCCGAGTTTTGCGTGGACGTCTATGACGCTCTCTGCCGTCGCGGGTGGAGCAGGCTGGCCACGCGCGAGCGGCCGGGGGCATCGCAGGATCGGGTGCTGGTCGAGAGCTACCCGTTTGCGGCGTGGAAGTCGCTGGGGCTGAAACCGCTGCCGGCGAAAAGGCGGGCGAAGGTCAGCGATCTGGCCGAGGCCTACGGCGCTCTGCGGGCTTTGATTCCGTTTACTACGAACCGGCTGCCCAATCACGATCAGTTGCAGGCCATCGTTGGGGGCCTGCCGGGGCTGGCTCTGGAGGAGCGCAACACGGCTGGCGCGCGGATTGTCGGCAATCCGCCGCGCCGCGAGGAGGGCCATTGGCGCGAGGGGTTTATTGTGCTGCCGGTGGTGGCGGTCAAATCTCTGGGGCTTCGCTGGCTGCCACCCGCGGTGGGGCCAGACGGCGCTTGGGCGCCATGAGGTTCGTGGTATCCCAGGTCCCCAAATGCGAGGGACCTGGGGCACCCGGCGAGAACATTTCACGCACCCCAAACTGAGCGTACAATCGTCACCATGTCCACTTCAGACGACAAGCTACAGCAGATCAGCGATCAGCTGAAACAAGGAGTAGTGCCCCAACGGGAAACCGTCAGGACCTTCTTACGCTGGTTCGGCTCGGAACGGCGAGGCTATTACGTCGTGTCAAGCATCCGCCGCCAACTTAAGAAGTTTGGAATAGCAACCTCTCCTGACTTCGAGTCGGAGTACATAGACGGCTACATCGGGTTTGTTCAGTCTCTTCCTGATAAGAACCAATCCAAAGAAGAATCAGCTAGTTCCTCGATTGATCCAACCTACCGACTGGGACGCCTCGAATCTGCTAATAGGCCTCCTATTTCAGTGAAGCCCGACGCAACCCTGCAGCAAGTCATCACGCTCATGATGACTCGAGATTTTTCTCAAGTTCCTGTCATGACAACAGAGCGGGATGTTAAGGGAATGATCAGCTGGAAGAGTATTGGAAGCAGGCTCGCGCTCAAAAGACCTTGCGCTGCCGTGCGGGATTGCATGGAATTAGCGGAGATTGCTTCAATTGATGAATCGCTGTTTTCAGCCATCGACAAAGTTGCCCAGCACGACTATGTTCTCGTTCAAGCAAATGACAGAACAATATCTGGAATCGTCACCGCGAGCGATTTTAATGATCAGTTCCGCCGATTAGCCGAACCGTTTCTGCTCGTTGGTGAAGTAGAAAACGGCATCCGCGGAATTCTATTTGGGAAGTTCTCAGTAAAAGAGTTGACGGAGGCGAAAGCCCCTGGAGACGACGAACGAGCGATCGGCGCTATTTCGGACCTGACATTTGGCGAATATATTCGACTCATCGAGTCAGAAAAGGGGTGGAAGAAGCTCGGCTTGGAAATCGACCGAGTAGAATTCATCTCAAGGCTAAACAGAGTTAGAGAAGTCCGCAACGACGTTATGCATTTCGATCCCGACGGCCTTGCGCCGTCCGATTTAGTTGCTCTACGTGAGTTTGCAAGGTTTTTGAAGAGCCTCCGCGACCTAGGAGCCGTGTAGCCGGGTACCTTAGATTGACGACTCCCAGGTCCGAAAATCCGGACCTGGGGCACCCAGATTATCAAATTGACTTACTTCATTATGGGATTGACTTATTTCTTTGTCGGATTGACTTATTTCATTATCGAATGGAGTTATTGAGCCTCTGGCGGAGCTGGCGGGCGCGATGCTGGCGCTGCGGTCTGCGGAGGCGCGGGGGGCTTGGGCTTGGGGGCATCCTGCTTTTTGGACGGGGCGATGATGGCGTGCAGGATCGTGCCTTCCATGCGGGGCATGAACTCGACGATGCCGGCGTCGCCGATGTCCTGGATCAGCTTGTTGATGATGGCGTAGCCCAGTTCGCGGTGGGCCATCTGGCGGCCACGGAAGCGCAGGCTGGCCTTGACCTTGTCGCCTTCGTTGAGGAAGCGGACCGCCTGATTCTTTTTGGTCTGGTAGTCGTGCTCATCGACGGTGACGGAGAACTTGCACTCCTTGACCGTGATCACCTTCTGCTTTTTTTTGGCGGCCCGGTCGCTCTTTTCCTTCTCGTAGAGGAAGCGGCCGTAATCCTGGATGCGGCAGACCGGGGGAACCGCGTTGGCCGAAACCTCGACCAGGTCGAGGCCCCGCTCGCGGGCGATTCTCATCGCCTCAAAAGGAGCCAGAATGCCTAGTTGCTCGCCGTTTTCGTCGATGACGCGGATTTCGCGCGCACGAATCTTTTCGTTGATGCGGATAAAGGACTTTGCCGAACGTTTATCGAGTGCGATGGTGCTCCTCCAAAAGTCGCCGGTGCCCGCTACCGGAGCTTGCCGGAATCGCCGCAGACCCACGAGCGCACCCTGAGTATAGCATTGGCCGGGATCTAATTGGTTTGGGCTTACGCTATTTGTGTGGGGTCTTTGGGGCCTTTTTGGGCCCTGCCTTGCCCGAGGCAGCTTTTTTGGCGACAGGCTTGGCGACTGTCTTCTTTGCGGCCGGCTTTGGTGCTGCAACCTTCTTTGTCGGAGCCTTTTTGGCCGGGATCTTCTTGACGGCGGCTTTCTTTGCGGGCGTCTTTTTGGCCGGGGCCTTTTTGGCCGAGGCTTTTTTGCGCGCGGCAATCGTCTTCTCTGCCAGAGCAGCCTTGAGCTCAGCGTCGAACTCGGCCGGCGTGAGCGGGCGGGCGGATTTTCGCAGCCGTTCTATGTCATAGAAGGCGCGGCGCTCGACCAGGAAGACATGCACCACAAAATCCACATAGTCGAGCAGAATCCAGTCGCCCTTGCGGCGGCCCTCGATGGAGTTGGGAAAGACGCCGAAATCCTTCTTGAGCCGGTGCTCGATCTCGTCGGCAATGGCAATGGCCTGGCGGTCGTTGGTGGCCGAGGTGACCAGGAAGAAGTCGGATAGGCCCGCGTCGATGGGGTCGAGCTCAAGGATGCGGGTGTCTACGCCCTTTTTGTCTTCGCAGGCTGCTGCGGCGGCCTGAACCTGATTACGGATTTCGATGCGGGATGCCTGGGGGTCTTGCGCGGCGGTTGTCATTCGATGCGATAGCTCTCCGACTTCATCGTAGCCCTTCGACCGGGCAGGGGCAAGTTAACGGTAGAGGCCGTGGTCGCGAATGTAATCCACAACGGGGGCGGGGAGCAGTTCGCGTTCCGGCTTTCGGACTCCACCTCGTGCGGGGGAGTGCTCGCGAATCCGTATCTGGTCTCGAATCTCTGATGCGCTGATCTCGATTTCGAGGCCTGGCAGCAGGTAGAGGGGCGCGCTTTCGCCCGCCGGATTATGGAGCAGGTAGTGGCGGAGTTCAATCTCTGACGTTTTGCTGTCCAGGGCAGGGGCGGCTTCGATTGAGAGCCCGGCGGGCAGCCATGCTGCGAGGTTGTCAAGATCTTCGCCTGGCCGGGCGGCGACGATCAACGGCGCCGCGAAGGGAATCTCGGCGGCGCGATGCCAGCGGCGAAGCAGGGCAAAGGAGTCGGCGCCCATCAGGCAGAAGAGAGTGCCCTCGGGCGGCAGCTCGGCGCGCAGGCCTGACAGAGTTTCGAGCGTATAGTTGGGCTCTGCCGATGGCTTGGGAGCATCGGCGAGCGAGATCGCAAAGCCCGGAGCAAAGTCTGGATTGGAGGCGATGGCTAGCCGGGTCATGGCCAGGCGGTGGGTGAAGTCGGCTGTCGAGCCCAGCGGCTTGAGCGGTTGCGCGCCTACCGGGGCGAAGAGTACGGTGTCGAGCTTGAGCGCCGCCTGGGCCGCTCGCGCTACGGCCAGGTGGCCGAGATGCGGCGGGTCAAAACTTCCTCCAAAGAAGGCTACGCGGCGTCCGCGGTGGGGCTGGCGGCCTTCGGCGTTGGAGAGCGGATCCATGCGTCCATCTTAGCGTGGGGGGTAGCTTGCGTGGGGTAGCGTGCACGGGGGCTCTGGTAGCATCGGACCTGAGATGCGCTATCTGATTGCAATCCTGGCCCTGGCCGGCGTGGTGGTTTCGGCGCTGGCTCTCCACGTTCACTACAGCACCGATACCCAGCCCTGCTCGATCAATGAGAAGTGGGACTGCGGCATTGTGAATCACAGCCCGTTTGCCGAGGTGGAGCACATTCCGGTGGCGGCGATCGGCATTGCCGGCTACCTTGTGCTGGGCGGGCTGGCACTGTGGCGGCAGCGCGCGCTGGTCTTTCTGGCAGCCTTGGTGGGGCTGGGCTTTGCACTGCGGCTGACCTTTATTGAGGAGTTCGCCCTGGGGGTCTGGTGCTTCTACTGCGCCATCTCACAGGGGATTATTGCCCTGATCGTGCTGCTTAGCCTGGGATGGGTGGGCGCGGAGTATATCGCGCTGAAACGTGCCACCTGCGGTGGGGCAGACGGCGCTTGCGCGCCATAGGGTTCGTGGTTTCACGGGACCGAATATTCGTACCTTGGGCACCCACATTCCGCGGCGAGACTCGCTGCGCCTGCCGCGCTGGTAAAATTGAATCAGCCAATGTTCAAGAAGCAATACGCACGCTGGATGTACGACTGGGAGACGCGGCTGACGACGCGCGACGAGAATCGCGTGGTGCGCCCGCTGGAGTGGGGCTTCGAGTGGATCGAGCCGTTTCTACGCGAGCACGGCTTCAAAGAGACACTGCCGGGCTCTGAGGTCGCGGGCAATGACGCTGCCGCCGAGGCCACCATGGTCCGCGTCAATCAGTTTCTCATCGGGCATAGCGAGAGCTTCTTCGGCTACGAGAAGCCCACCGATTACCGACTCGAAGTGCGGCACCCGCAACTATTTCCCACCAATGTACGGCCGGAGACGCTGGCCAAAGACGCCGCCATGAAGCAGCAGGCCGTTGAGGGAAAGCTGGCGCCGGCCCAATATCTGCGCTTTACCTCGCCGGAGAGGACGCCTTACGCCGAAAACGACCTGGTGAATGCCCGCTGGTATCCGGCACCCGCGCACAAAGACCCGGCAAGGCCCAAACAGGCCATCGTGGTGCTGCCGCAGTGGAACTCCGATGGGCTGGGCCACAACTCGCTGTGCACGATTTTCAACAGGATGGGGATCTCGGCGCTGCGGCTCTCGATGCCCTACCACGACATTCGCCGGCCAGAGGAACTGGAGCGCTCGGACTACGCCGTCAGCGCCAACATCGGCCGCACGCTCTCAGCCTGCCGCCAGGCGGTGGTCGATATTCGCTGCTGCCTCGATTGGCTTGAGGCGCAGGGCTACGAGCACTTCGGCGTGTTGGGAACCAGCCTTGGCTCCTGCTACGCCTACCTGGCCAGCGCGCACGACCCGCGCCTGCGGGTGAATGCCTTCAACCACGCTTCCACGGCTTTCGGAGATGTGACCTGGGCGGGGCAGAGCACACGGCATGTGAAGCAGGCGCTGGCCGAGGCTGGGCTTACACAGGACCGTGTGCGGGAGCTGTGGGCTGCCGCCAGCCCGTGCTACTACTACGACAAAATCGCCCGCTACGAAGCCGCCGGAACTCAGAAGAAGATTCTGCTGGTCTACGCCGACTACGACCTGACCTTTCCCAGGGAGTATTCGCTGAAGGTGGTGAAGGCCTTCCGCGAATCCGGCATCGACTTCGAGCCGCGCGTACTGCCCTGCGGCCACTACACCACTGGCGAGACGCCGTACAAATTCATCGACGGCTGGTATCTGGGCTGGTTTGTCTATCGCGCCTTCATGGCTTTGCGCGAAGAGAAGGCCGCGGGATTGAACGCGGCAGCCGTGCCTGCCCATGAGGTCGAAGAGGAAGCTGTCTCGCGCTGATGGTTGTCTCTGAAGCTCGTTGAAAAAATGAGTGACAGAAAAGCAGGTCCTTCGACTCCCTGCGCTGCGCTGCGGTCGCTCAGGATGACAGTGCAATTTGTGACCTAGCTTCAGAGATCAGCGCACTTCATTGGAGGCTAGTGCACCGTACTTAGGTTCAGCCGCAGCAACTTGGCTGGGTCTAGATAGGCGTCTTGCCAGCGGACGGCCCAATGCAGATGGGGCCCTGTGACGCGGCCTGTGGCGCCGCTTAGCCCCACGCGGTCGCCGGTGGCCACGTGCTGGCCCTCTTTGACGTCGATGCGGCTCAGGTGCATCGAGAGCGTGAACAGCCCCAGGCCGTGATCGATGACCACGCAGTTGCCCTCGTAGTAGAGCGGCCGGGCCAGGACGACCACTCCGCTGTTTCCGGCGCGCACCGGCGTCCCTGTCCGGGCGCGAAAGTCCATCCCCTTGTGAATGCTGGCCAGCTTGCCATTGAAGGTGCGGCGCATGCCGAAGCTCGAAGTCGGCGGGGCGGCCACTGGGGCGCGAAAGCTGGAGGCCCATAACGGCTCCGAAGCGCTCGCGGCAAAGACCTTTTCCTTGAGCAACCGCTCGGCTTCGATCTCTTTGAGCGCTTCGGGATCGGGCTCGACGAACTTCGGCTCGACGGTTAACGAGCCGGTGCGATAGTGCGCGGGCTGAATCTCGAGCGTTTGGCTAAGGTTTGCCGTGCCGCTTGCCGTCTGGGTGGTGATTTTCAGCGTCGACGGCCCAACGGGCGCTTCGACGTCCACCCCGGCCAGCGCAAACCATGTGCGGCCATCGCGTCCGCGAAAGAACTCCAGCTTGCGCCCCAGCCATTCGCCTTCGATGGCTGTCGCGCCAGTTGCCTGCACGCGGATCAGCTCCGGGGAGCCGGCCACGACCAGCGCTGGCGTCAGCGAAGCGGCGGGAGATTGGGCGCGAATTGCGACGACTTCGAGAAACAAGAGGCAGGCAAATGCGAGCCAGGTTCGGATTGACCTAGAGCGCGACTTATCAATGGCCGCCATATCGCTTTTACAAGTCCTCAGGGGTTAAAACCCCGCATTTGCTTTTGATGAATATAAAAGCTAGTTCAGTGGAGGGCCCAACCCGGCTCAAGGTGCAGGGTGCGGATCGAACAGAACCCCTCAGGGGCTAAATCCCGCGTCTTTTTTGTCGTCTTTTCGGCACGACTAAAGTCGTGTCCTTTCAAAGCTTGGCCTTTTTTCACAACCTGTAAAGTCATGCCTGATACAAAACAATGCTTCGGAAGCTTTGTCGTTACTCAGTCGCGGCGGGTCGCGGATGCGCGGCCTGCCATTTGGCTACTCGTTCCTCGACATCGGCCAGCTCATCGGTGGTGATGTGGGTGCCGATCAGCTGCCGATTGGCGGCATATTGTTCCTGTTTCGGACTTTTGACCGACGCCGCCAGGTCGAGCCAGAAGTAGGCCTCGACATCGCTTTTTGGAACGCCCTGGCCAAGGGAGTAGAGCAGGCCCAAGGTGGCTTGCGCGGAGACGTCTCCCTGCTCGGCTGCCTTGCGATACCAGCCCGCGGCCTCTGCCATATCGCGGGGAAGACCCTTGCCGCCGTCGCGATAGAGCGCGGCCAGGTGCAGCTCGCCGGCCAGATCTCCCTTGACTGCCGCTTTGCGATACCACTCCGCGGCCTGCTTCAAGTCCTGGGCAGCCCCTCTGCCCGCGGCGCAGCTCTCGCCCACCTGGACCTGCGCGGCCGGGTCGCCGCCGTTCGCTTTGTCCAGCAGGGCCGGGTCTGTCGCTGAGTTCCGCGGTCCCGCTGTCTGCGCAAGGGCGGGCAGCAAGGCTTGAGCAAGAGCCATCGCCAGAACGAGTTGTTTCCAGTGCGTTCTCATCGCGGTCACGATCAATTATCGAAGACGATAGCAGATTCCGGCGGATTGAATGGCATTTTCGCTTGTCGGGAGCCGGCGTGGAGGTCAGCCGCTGAATCCAAAACTCGTCTCAAAACACAATGGGGCCTCGCCTTGCGGCACGAGGGTGGGGCCGGGGGCTGGGGGCTGGGGCTGGGGATGGGGATGGGGATGGAATGTCAGGAATCTCTTCGGAGGAGGAAAAAACCCTGCCGCTCATTGGGGGAACGGCAGGGCGGAGGCGGATCTGGGAAATTATACGTTCTCCAGAGGTAGTTTCAGCTTGCGGTGATTCTCCTGGCTGGTCAATATCGACCACATTTGAAAAAGATTCTTGAGTTTTCTTCTTGAAGCGCCCCGACCCATCGAGCGGGGCAAAGGCGCTAGAATTTCACTATGACCGACCGTATGTCTTTGACTCTCGCCGAAGCCGACCCCATTGTGGCCCATGCACTCGACCAGGAAACCCTCCGCCAGCACGAGGGGCTGGAGATGATCGCCAGCGAAAACTTTGTCTCTGAAGCGGTATTAGAGGCGGCCGGCTCGATCTTCACCAACAAGTACGCCGAGGGCTACCCAGGGCGTCGCTACTATGGCGGCTGCGAATATGCCGACGTGGTGGAGAACCTGGCGCGCGAGCGGGCCAAACAGATCTTTGGCGCCGAGTTTGCCAACGTGCAGCCGCACTCCGGCTCGCAGGCCAACGCCTCGGCCTATGCTGCGGTCTTGAAGGCGGGCGACACCATCCTGGGCCTTGACCTCTCCCACGGCGGCCATCTGACCCACGGTCATAAATTGAGCTTCAGCGGCAAGCTCTACCACACGAGCTTCTACGGCGTGCGCAAGGACAACGAACTGATCGACTACGACCAGATGGAAGAGGTTGCCGAGCGCGAGAAGCCCAAGGTGATCATCGGCGGCGGCAGCGCCTATCCAAGACTCTGGGATTTTGCGCGGATGCGCGCAATCGCTGACAAGGTGGGTGCGGTGTACATCTTCGACATGGCGCATATCGCCGGGCTGGTGGCGGGCGGCGTTCACCCCTCGCCCGTGCCGCATGCGCACATCACCACGACCACCACGCACAAGACGCTGCGCGGGCCGCGCGCGGGCCTGATTGTTTGCGGCAAGGATTATGTTGTCGGCCCGAAGCCGGAACAGACCATTGGCAAGGAGATCGACAGGGCAGTCTTCCCCGGCCAGCAGGGTGGTCCGCTGATGCACATCGTGGCTGCCAAGGCTGTGGCATTGGGCGAGGCGTTGCGGCCCGAGTTCAAGACTTACGCCGCGCAGATTGTGGCCAACGCCAAGGTGCTGGCCGAGGCGCTCAAGGAGGCGGGATACCGCATCGTCTCCGGCGGGACTGATAACCACCTCATGCTGGTGGATGTATTTCAGAAGGGCATTCTTGGCTCAGAGGCGGAACTGGCGCTGGGCAAGGCCGGCATCACGGTCAACAAGAATACGATTCCGTACGATGTGAATCCACCGCTCAAGGCCTCGGGTATCCGCATCGGCACACCCGCGATGACTACGCGCGGCATGAAGGAGCCGGAGATGCGGCAGATTGCGACATGGATTGAGAAGGCATTGGCGCGGCGCAACGACGATGCGGCTCTGGAGCGGATTCGCGGCGACGTGGCCGAGCTGGCCAATCAATTCCCGCTCTATGCTTGGAGGCGCAGGCCCCAGGCCTGATCGCATAACCCCACAATTTGCTTAAGTCCCAGTGCCCCAATTCTTTGCGTTTTGTGCGAGGAATGGGGCATTGCAGTTTTTATTGAGGCGCAACTTGCATTCTGGTACCGGGTTGAATTTATTGTTATTGGAGATGACCCGCCAAGGGCAGAGGCGCAGCGGTGAATCGCTCTGCTCCCCCAGGGCATCCGGAGGTGATCATGAAAACCATTCATTTTGCATTGGCAACATTGCTGGTTCTTGCCGTTCCAGCGTTCGCGCAGCACCACGAGGGTGGAGGGCAACCCCGCTCTTCAGGCGGAGGAACTCACCAGGCGCCCCCGAAGAGCGGACCCAGGTCGTACAACGGCGCACCCCACGCGGTCGAGCCGAATCGCAGCTACAGCGACAAGGACGGCCACCCCAACGTCCCCCACGTGGATGGCAAGACCTGGGTCGGTCACGACACAGGCCGCGGCGACGCCAGCTATCATCTCGACCATCCCTTTGAGCATGGGCGCTTTACCGGCGGCTTTGGCCGCGGGCACGTGTGGCATCTTGGCGGCGGCGGCCCTGGCCGCTTCTGGTTCAACAATTGGTACTGGGATGTTGCGCCCTTTGACATGGCCTTCTGCGAGGGCTGGCTATGGGACACCGACCAGATCGTGATCTACGACGATCCGGATCACGAAGGCTGGTACCTGGCCTATAACGTGCGCCTCGGCACCTATGTGCATGTGGAGTATCTGGGCTCGTAAGCCGCGGAGTTGAAGCACGAGACAGTAACTCGACGGAATGGGGGATGGGCCGCAAGGCCTGTCCCCCTTTTGTCTCTCTGGCGGCATTTGACGTGGCGGAAGGGAATGGTCATGCTTCCGGCGAAGCGATAGAATAAGTCGTCTGTCCGGGGCAACCGCCGAGGTGTTGAAAGGCGGCAATGCTCCGATCTTGTCTGAAATCGCCGAGGCTCTGAAATGAAGCGTCTACCCGTTCGTCTTCTGGTCCTGTTTTTCGCTTATGCCGGCATGTTGACTGCCATGAGTGCAGCGCCCGCGCCTGCTCCGATCGTTCTCACCGGCGCAGACCGGCGGCCTGCCATCTCGCTCGATGGCGACTGGGCATCTATTGTCGATCCTTACTTCAACGGTCTGTTCAGCTTTCATCACGAGGTGAAGAAGGATGGTTTTTTTCTCAACCGCAAAGCCCAGCCCGGCGATCAGTTTGTGACGGAGTACGACTTTTCCAAAGCGCCGACGTTGAAGGTGCCCGCCGACTGGAATACGCAGCGGGAGTCGCTGTTTTTCTACGAAGGGCCGGTCTGGTATGAGCGCGACTTCACTTATCAGCCGAAGGAGCATACGCGGGTCTTTCTGCATGTGGGCGCGGCGAATTACCGGTCCTATTTCTGGGTCAACGGGCAGAAGGTCTGCGAGCACGAGGGCGGCTACACGAGCTTCAACTGCGAGGTGACAGCGGTGATTCATGCGGGGGCCAACTTTGTTGTCGCCGCGGTGGATAATACGCGCCACGAAGACGGCGTGCCGACGCTGGAGACCGATTGGTGGAACTATGGCGGGCTCACTCGGTCGGTGTCGCTGATCGAGGTGCCGGAGACTTTCATCGATCAATACGATGTGCATCTGAGCCGGACTGAGGATTCGGTGATCGAAGGCTGGGTGCATTTCGAAGGCCCGTCGGATGCAATGCTTGGGACTAGCGTGGAGGTGAAAATTCCTGAGTTGAATGCCAAGTTGTCGACGAGTTCCGACAAGATCGGTTGGGTGTACTTTCATGGAAAGGTGGAAGGTTTGCAGCGCTGGTCACCGGAGACGCCGAAGCTCTATAAGGTTCGAATCACTGCGGGACAGGACAGTATCGAGGAGTTGATCGGCTTTCGCACCGTGGAGACACGCGGGACGCAGATTCTGTTGAATGGCAAGCCGATCTTTTTGCGTGGCATCGCCATCCATGCCGAGGCGCCTTACCGCACGGGGCGTGCGAACACCGACAAAGACGCCGAGACGCTCCTGGGCTGGGCCAAAGAGCTGGGCTGCAATTTTGTGCGGCTGGCGCACTATCCGCACGATGAGTCCATGCTGCGCGCCGCCGACCGCATGGGATTGCTGGTGTGGTCGGAGAATCCGGTCTACTGGGCGTTGCAGTTCGATAATCCCAAGGTGCTGGCCAAGGCCGAGCAGCAGTTGGACGAAGAGATTGGAACATCGCGCAATCACGCCTCGATCATTCTCTGGTCGATGGCCAACGAGACACCTGCGACCGAGGCGCGTACAAAATTCATTGAAACGTTGGCAGGCCGCGCTCGCACTCTTGACTCGACAAGGCTGATTACCGCGGCTCTGCTGGTGCGCGCCGAGGGAAAGACAAAGATTGTGGATGACGCGCTGGGCAAGACGCTGGATGTGATCGGCATCAATGAATACATCGGCTGGTACGAGGGAAAGCCTGAATCAGCCGACACAACTCAATGGCGCATCGACTACGACAAACCTCTGATCGTGAGTGAATTTGGCGGAGGAGCCAAGGCAGGCCTGCATGGAGGCGAAGACGAGCGCTGGACTGAGGAGTATCAGGCCAACATCTATCGCCATCAATTCGGAATGCTCAACCGCATTCCGCAACTGAGAGGGATGAGCCCGTGGATTCTGATGGATTTCCGTTCGCCGAACCGGCCTCTTGTGGGCATTCAGGATGAGTTCAACCGCAAGGGACTTATCTCGGACCAGGGCCAGAAGAAGCAGGCGTTTTTCATTTTGCAGAAGGCCTATGAAGAGAAGACCGTGGGCCGGCCGGAATGAATCGTCGAGAATTGTACCGTCTCAAAATGGGCCAGATGATTCACGAACCGGGGGCGAGTGAGTTATCCTTGACTAATGACCAATGAATCCATAGTTGCCCTCATCGACCAAGAAATCGCAAAGCTAACCCAGGTCCGCGCACTGCTGGCCTCCACCGGCAAGGTCGCCGCCAAGGTGACCGACCACATTGCCAAGAAGGCCGCGAAGGCCGCTCCCGCCAAGAAGGCGAAGAAGCGCCGCACGTTGAGCCCCGAGGCGCGCAAGCGGATTGCCGATGCGCAGCGCAAGCGCTGGGCTGCTCAGAAGGCCAAGAAGTAGTTTGAGCCTGAGGGCGCTAGAGCAAAACCAGGGAAAATATAGCCTGATTCGCATCGAAGTGGGTCGCCGCTCTCTCCACCCCAGCGACGTAGACCTGTCGCTGGGAACCCCGGCCTGTTGGTTGCGCCGACTTGAGTGCAGAGGCTCCGGGATACGTCTTCCCTGGTTTTGCGCTCGCCGCCCTCATGACTCAACTCGAAAAACCAGTCGAACAACTTAGAGTCCCGCGATCACCAGCATGCGCGGCTCGGTCATCTCCTCGATGGCCGAGTGGATGCCTTCGCGGCCCAGGCCCGAGTCCTTGACGCCGCCGAAGGGCATGGGGTCCAGGCGCCATCTTGGCGTGTCTCCCACGATCAGTGCACCCGCTTCGAGCTCGCGATAGGCGGTGAGGATGGCGCATCAAGAGTGGATGAGTCCGCAGCCATCTCCATTGCGAGACTCCGAGTCCTAAAAAGCTTGCTACCCGCCGGGTTCGAGTCTAATGTGTTGCCAGCGACTTCAGCGTCTCCAATGAACGGAGGTAGTTCATGCGTTGGTCCGTTCGAATTCTTGCGGCGGCTTTTTTGCTATTACTTCTTGCCTTGCCGGCGGCCCCACAAGTGTCCAACAGCTCCGGTGAACAAAACCCGGAAGCACTGACTGCTCTCTATAACCAGGCGATGCAAGCCAAGGAGTGGCCCCGCGCCGTCGCCGTCGCACAGCAACTGGTAGCGCTCAAAGCTACGTCTCTGAACCTGAAGTTACTGGCGAATGCGCAGCTTTATTCAGGCTCGGCGGATGAAGCCTTGGCAACTTACGGCCAAGCCCTGGCTGCGGCGGGAAAGGAAAAGCCCGCTGAAGGCCAGCTTATGGCAGGCTGGAGAGACGGCCTGTCGCAGATCTACGTTGGCGAGGGCAATGCGCTGCTCAAGCTTAAGCGCACCGACGGGGCGATCGAGTCGTATAACCAATCTGCCGAGTTCGCAGCCAACGCCGGGCTGGCTTACTTCAATGTTTGCGCCGTGCTGTACAACATTGGGAAGACGCAGGAGTCGGCGGCGGCCTGTCGCAAGTGCGTGCAGGCGGATCCCACCAGGGCCAATGCATGGTTCATCCTGGGATCAGTTCTCTTTGCCGATGCACCGATCAACGCACAAGGCAAAGTTACGGCCTCGCCCGAGACGCGAGAGGCGCTTGAGAAGTATCTAGCGCTCGCCCCGGACGGCCCGCACGCCGCCGATGTGAAAGCCATGCTGGAGATGATCGCAAAGTAGAGACTGGCCTCATGCGAGTCCGGCGATCACCAGCATGCGCGGCTCGGTCATCTCTTCGATGGCAGAGTGGATGCCTTCGCGGCCCAGGCCCGAGTCCTTGACGCCGCCGAAGGGCATGGGGTCCAGGCGCCAGCTTGGAGTGTCTCCCACGATCAAGGCGCCTACTTCGAGTTCACGGTAAGCGGTCAGGATCAGGCCGGCGTCGCGCGTCAGCAAGCCGGCTTGCAGGCCGTACTTCGAGTGGTTGACATCGGCCAGCGCCTGCTCGAAGTCGTCGTAGGGCTCGATCACAACCACCGGACCGAAGACCTCTTCGTCGCGTATCTTCATGCCCGGCTTGGTTCCGGTGAGAACGGCCGGCGTCACCATGGAGCCGTGGCGCTGGCCGCCTGCGACCAGCTTGGCGCCGCCCTCGACGGCCTCCTTGATCCAGGCTTCCACGCGCTCGGCGTCGGCCAGCCGGATGAGCGGGCCTACTTCGGTTGCTTCCGAAGCCGGATCGCCTGCCACGAGCTTGCCGGCTGCCTCGACGACCTTCCATAAAAAGGTCTGGTAGATCTTGCGATCGACAAAGACACGTTGTACGCTCACGCAGGATTGGCCCGCGTAACCGAAGGCCGCGTGCGCGGTGCGGAAGGCCGCGTCGTCGAGGTCGGGCCAGTCGCCGTGGACGATGAGCGCCGCGTTGCCGCCCAACTCCAGCAGCACGCGTTTGCGACCTGAATGAACCTTCAGCTCCCAGCCCACCTTGGCCGAGCCGGTAAAGCTGACCAGCTTGATGCGATCTTCCTTTTCGGCCAGCCATGAGGTGTCTGCGTTGCTCAGCGTCAGCACGGCCAGTGCCTCCTCCGGCCAGCCGGCCTTCAGAATCACCTCGCCAAGCGCGAGTGCGGTAAACGGAGTCTCCGGCGCGGGCTTGAGAATCACCGGGCAGCCGGCGGCCAAGGCGGGCGCTACCTTATGCGCTACCAGATTTAATGGGTAGTTGCATGGCGTAATGGCCAGCACCGGTCCCATCGCGAAGCGCTGCACCAGCCCCCAGCGGCCTTCGTTGCCTTCGGTCAGGTCCAGCGGAATGCTCTCGCCGCCCAGCCGCACGGTCTCCTCGGCCGCGGTCTTGAAGGTGAGCACGGCGCGATCCACCTCAGTCCGCGCGAGGCGGATTGGCTTGCCTGCCTCGACCACAATCAACTGAGCAAAGCGCTCCTTCTGCTCGATGAGCGCGGCGGCCACATCTTCCAGGATCTCGCGGCGCTTCCAGCGCGGCAGCGCGCGGGTGCGGCGCAGGCTGGCCACGGCATGGTTCACCGCCTGGCGCGCGTCGGCGCGCGTCGCCACGGTGACCCGCCCCACCAGCCCCTTGTCCCAGGGCGAGTGCACCTCGAGCGTTTCGCCTTCGATCCATTCTTTGCCGCAAAGCAGAAATCCCGTCTGTGTCCCTGGCCGCATCTTCATAGTGTTGGAGCTCCCGTCTGCTCTGCACTGGATTCTACAAGGGCGGGGCGCGCGAGGGGCAGAATACTGGCATGGCCGGAGATTGCCGTCGCGACGAAGTCCCAGCGCGGTACACTGTTTGCCTATGATCCACAACGGCCGCAGCCGCAAACTTCCCTTCGATCTTGACGACGCATTGGCGCATCTTCGCGCCGCCGACGCCAAGCTTGCCGCGCTCATCGACCGTGCCGGCGCCTTCACGCTCAGGCTCGATCCTTTGCCCTCGCTCTTTGAATCACTATTGGAGTCGATCCTCTACCAGCAGTTGCACGGCAAGGCTGCGGCCACAATTCACAGGCGTGTGCGCGAGTATTTTGGCGGCGACCCGGCGCCGCAACTGCTGCTCGACACGCCGGATGATCCGCTGCGCGCCGCCGGTGTCTCAGGCAACAAGATCAGGGCGTTGCGCGATCTGGCCGCCCGCACCCTGGACGGAACTGTTCCCACGACCTCAGCGATCAAGAAGCTGTCTGACGCGGAGATTGTCGAGCGGCTCACCGAGGTTCGCGGCATCGGTCCGTGGACGGTAGAGATGCTGCTGATCTTTCGGCTGGGCCGGCCCGATGTGCTGCCGGCGACCGACTACGGAGTGCGCAAGGGCTTCGCGCTCACCTTCCAGCGCTTGCCCAAAACCCGTCCCCTGGCCGCGGAAGATCTGCCCAAGCCGGAGGTGCTGTTCAAAAGGGGAAAGCGCTGGGCGCCGTTCCGCTCCGTGGCCAGTTGGTACCTGTGGCGGGCCTGCGATCTGGCTAAGAACACTGCGCCGTCGGGCCGCTCCAGCCTACAATAATGAAACACAGCCAGTTCACCGCCAGGCGACCCGGGGAAACTTCATGCCCGCAAATAAACGTTTTATCTGCATTCACGGTCACTTTTACCAGCCGCCGCGCGAGAATCCCTGGCTGGAGACAGTCGAGACGCAGGACTCGGCCGCGCCCTACCACGATTGGAACGAGCGCATCTGCGCGGAGTGCTATGCGCCGAACGGCGCGGCGCGCATTCTGAATAACAAGAACCGCATCATGCGCATCGTGAATAATTACGCGCGCATCAGCTTCAACTTCGGCCCCACGCTGCTCAGTTGGCTGGTGGAGAACGCACCGCGCACCTACCGCATGATTCTGGACGGCGAACGCCGCAGCCGCAAGGCATTTCGCGGGCACAGTTCGGCAATGGCGCAGGTCTACAACCACATCATCATGCCGCTGGCCAGCCGCCGGGACCGCATCACCCAGATTCGCTGGGGCATCGCCGACTATCAGCGCCACTACGGTACCGCACCCGAGGGCATGTGGCTGGCCGAGACCGCGGCCGACAACGAATCGCTGGAGCTGATGGCCCAGCACGGCATCAAGTTCACGGTGCTTGCGCCGCACCAGTGCCGGCGCATACGCCCGCTGCGAGAGGGTGCGAACTGGGTAGACACGCCCGGCGCGACTGTGGACACGACCCACCCCTACCTAGTTCGCTTCGACTCCGGCGCCTCAATCGCCGTTTTTTTCTACGACGGACCCACCTCGCGGGCTATCGCCTTTGAGGGACTGCTCAACTCCGGCGAGAGCCTTGCGGCGCGGCTCAAGGCGGGATTCAAAGACAACGCGCAGCCGCAATTGGTTCATGTGGCGACGGATGGCGAGTCGTACGGCCATCATCACAAATACGGCGAGATGGCGTTGGCGTACGCTCTGCGCATGCTCGAAGGCGACAAGACCGTCAACCTGACCAACTACGGCAGCTTCCTGGAGCAGTTTCCCCCCGAGTACGAGGCAGAGATCGTCGAAGACACCTCCTGGAGTTGCGTCCACGGCGTCGAGCGCTGGCGCTCCAATTGCGGCTGCAACAGCGGCACGCCGGGCTTCGGCCAGGCGTGGCGTGCGCCGCTCCGCAAGGCTCTCGACGAGTTGCGCGACGGCCTTGTCCCGCTGACCGAGCAGGAGGGCGCCAAGCTCTTCAAAGACGTCTGGGCTGCTCGCGACGGATACGTCGATGCCATGCTCGATCACAGCCCGCAGTCGGTGGAGCAGTTCTTCCGCAAGCACCAGCTTCACGCCCTCACGGTGCCGGAGCGCGTGCGCGGCCTGGAATTGATGGAGATGCAGCGCCACGCCCAGCTGATGTACACCAGTTGCGGATGGTTCTTCGACGACATTTCAGGCATTGAGACGGTGCAGGTGATCGCCTACGCCGCGCGGGTGCTGCAACTGGCCAGGGAGATCTCCCTGGAATTGGCCGCGCCACTGGAGCCTGCGTTTCTGGCTCGCATGGCCGAGGCCCGCTCCAACGTGGCCAAGGCGGGCGACGGCGCACAGATCTACAAGGAGCAGGTCAGCACCAAGCAGTTGGGCCTGGAGCAGGTCGCGGCCCACTACGCCATCAGTTCCATCTTCTCCTCGTTTGCGGAAGAGACCGATCTTTTCAGTTTCCGCGTCTGGCGCAACTCCTACGATGTGTATACCTCCGGACGTGGAAGGCTGGCCCTGGGCAGGGTCAAGATCGTCGGCGCCATCACCGGAAAGCAGCGGAGCTTTTCCTTTGCCGTTCTTCACTTCGGCGACCAAAACATCACTGCCGCTGTAAAGGCCTACGAGCCGGAGGATGCGCCCGCCTTCGAGGCCTTTGCCGGCCAGGCTGCAGGATTCGTTCAGCGGGCCGACTTCCCCGAGGTGATTCGCCTGCTGGACCGCTACTACGGCCATATGGACTACTCGCTCATCTCGCTCTTCGGCGACGAGCAGCGGCGCATCGTGCAAATCATTCTCACCTCAACGCTCTCTGACATCGAGAGCTCCCTTACCTCTATCTACGAAGACCACGCCAGCCTGCTGCACTTTCTCTCTCAGGCCGGACTGCCCAAGCCGCCCGCTCTCACCCTGGCCGCCGGCTTCGCCATCAATGCGGGCCTGCGGCGCGCCCTGGAGAGCGATCCCATCGACCAGCCTCAACTTCGCTCTTTCCTCTCGCTGGCCCGAGCCGATCAGGTGCCACTGGAGACGGCCACGCTCTCCTACATCGCCGACCTGCGCATGAAACGCGCCATGATCGACCTGCAAATGTCCTCCGGTTCGCTGGAGATGCTGGACCGGGCGCTCGGGCTGGCACGCACACTGGCCGAACTGCCCTTCGATCTGAATCTCTGGCAGGCGCAGAACATCTGGTACGAGGTTTTCCGCACATCGAGCTACGCCCTCACCGCGCTGGCCGCCGACGACCGCCCGCGCTGGGACAAGAATTTCAGCGATCTGGGAACGTGCCTGTCGATCGATTGTGCCGCCATAGGCGCGCAGGATCCAGCCGCGGTGACTACGGGGGATTGAGGCTGTGTCGGGTGAATTCCAAATCGACCCGCTTTGTATCAGGGCACGACTTTAGTCGTGCCGCAAATCCAGCGAAAACAACAGGGCTTTAGCCCCTGCGGGAGGCGTTCTCCCGCGTACCGAACACTCGGCAGATTTACCGGACAGCGCCTGGAGCCTCTTACGAACTTTCCCGGTGAGCTTTGAGACGGTGGCCTCTGTCGTATTTTGGCGCCGTCAGAATTGGTAGACTGAGAAAAGAGTTCACCCAGGGGCTGGCGCGAAATGTTGTCTGAGACTGCACAACGGGACACACTTCTTGATGCGGATGGGCCTGCAATAGGTTGCCCGCCGGAGAAGCAACTCGCGCCGAAATGGTTTGCCGTCTATACCTCGCCCCGCCATGAAAAACGTGTGGATCAGTATTTGACACTCAGGGAGATCGAGCATTATCTGCCCCTTTATCATCCGCGGCGCAGGTGGAGCGACGGCTCGACGGTCACCCTGGATCTTCCGCTGTTTCCCGGCTACATCTTTGTCCGTATCGACCGGAGTGAGCGTGTGCGCGTTTTGGAAGTGCCAGGGGTTCTGACGGTTGTAGGCGGTCCGGGACGCCAACCGGCTCCTTTGCCGGAGGCGGAGATCGAGGCACTGCGTGCCGGCCTGCATCTTCGCCGCGCCGAGCCGCACCCATTGCTGACCGCAGGGCAGCGGGCTCGGATTCGATCAGGCGCTCTGGCAGGGATGGAGGGTGTCGTGGTGCGGCAGAAGGGCAGCCTGCGCGTGGTCCTCACGGTAAACCTCATCCTGCAAAGCGTGGCCGTGGAGGTGGATGGATCGGAGTTGGAGCCCATGGATTCCAGCGTTCCCAGCACTCAAAAGAGCTGCGCGGCCTGGCCCGGTCTTCGCACCTCTCAAGGACCGTACGGCAGCAGCGGAAGACTGGCCTGGTCGTAGTGCAAGAGTCCCCCGCCAGTCGGGCTTGGTGCTATGCAATCCGGCGGAACGCGACCACCCTTCGTGGAATCTCTGAAAATCTCTCCTCGCGGTTCATCCCACCATTTCGGCCCCTCATCCGCTTTTCCAACCTCTCGTCCGGAACCCCGTGCGCGCCCGGTATCGCAGGGTCTACGTTCATGATGAGCAAGCACAAGGAAAGGGAATGGCCCATGGAAGAAATCGTCAACGTCGAGGCAGTGAGCCGAAGATTTTCTCTGGACGATGGTTCACCCCACCATCCGGCCCACAGTTTTGTCAGCGCTCTCTCTGACGCCAGCCTGCGTGTCACCGCGGGCGAGTTTCTGGCCATCTCCGGCCCCAGCGGCAGTGGCAAGACGACCCTCTTGAACCTGATTGGCTGCATCGACCAGCCCACCTCGGGCCGGATTCTCGTAGACGGCGTAGACACATCCAGGCTTAAGCCGGGCAGCATGGCCACGCTGCGCCGTGAAAAGATCGGCTTCGTCTTTCAGACCTTCAACCTCATCCCGGTTTTCACGGCCGCAGAAAACGTCGAGTACCCGCTCCTGATTCAGGGCGTCGGTAGTCGCGAACGCCGGTTACGGGTAGCAGAGGCGCTTGAAAGCGTCGGTCTCTCGGCCCGCGCCCAGCAACGCCCCGACCTGCTCTCGGGCGGCGAACGCCAGCGCGTGGCTGTGGCCCGCGCCATCGTCCATCGCCCCGCCCTGGTGCTGGCCGATGAACCCACCGCCAACCTCGACACGCACAACGCAACTCAACTCATCGACCTCATGCACGGCCTCAATCGCCGCCTCGGTCTCACTTTCATCTTCTCCACCCACGATGCCCGCCTGCTCGAGCACACAGAGCGCATTGTCCGCCTCTGCGACGGCGAAGTGGTTTCAGATAACTCGACCGAAGGAGGCAGCCGTGGCTAAGTTTCTTCTTCTCGCCTTTCGCAACGTCTTCCGCAACCGCCGCCGCACCATGATGACTCTCTTCATGGTGGGTGGAGGCGTTGCCGGGCTGCTGCTGGTTGGCGGCTTCTTTGCCTTCATGTTTTGGGGCCTGCGCGAAAGCACCATCAATAGCGGTCTGGGTCACATGCAGATCTTCACCGCCGACCACTTCAATCGCGACGAGGTTCGCGTCCTCGATACAGGCATCGATAACTGGCGCCAGGTGGCCGCTACCGCCAAGACCGGCGAACACGTGCGCGGCGTTGCCCCGCGCATCGATTTTTACGGCATGGTGTCAAACGGCGACAAATCCTCGGTCTTCGTGGGCAGCGCGGTCGATCCTGCAGCCGAGAGCAGCCTTGGATTCAGAACTTACTTCATCTCCGGCCGCGATCTCGACCCCAAGCCGGGCGGCGAGGTTGAAGCGCTCATCGGCGTCGGTCTGGCCAAGTCAATGAACGTCAAAGTTGGCGACGGGTTGACGTTGCTGGCCATGACCTCCGACGGCGCTCTCAACGGAGTCGATGTTCAGATCGTGGGCATCGTGAATTCAGGCGTCGCTGAAATGGACGCGCGCTATCTCCGCATTACGCTCCCCTCCGCTCAGCGCCTGCTGCAAAGCGATCGAGTGACCAATCTCGTTGTCGGCCTGGACAGGACCGAGAACACTGACGAGGTTGCGGCCGAACTCGCTCCTCGCCTGCGCGGACTGCCGCAAAAGTTAGTCCTTAAAAAATGGATCGACCTGGCCACCTATTACAAACAGGTCCGCACGCTCTTCAGCACGATCTTTGTCTTCCTGGGAGTGATCGCGTTCTTCATGGTCCTCATGTCGAGCGTTAATACTCTGTTGATGACCATGTTTGAACGCACTCGCGAGATAGGCACCATGCTGGCCATGGGCACGCCTCGCGCATGGATTGTGGCGCTGTTCATGCTTGAGGCGACTCTCATCGGCATCCTCGGCGCCTTAGTCGGAGTCCTGGGCGGCAATCTCCTCGGCTTCATCTTGAACCACTCCGGGCTTCATCTTCCGCCGCCGCCAGGGAACACATATCCTTTGGCGTTCAAGGTTCTTCACGTGCCCAGCCTGATGATCGGCTCCTCGTTGCTGGTGATCGTCTCGCTGGCGCTCGCATCCATACTCCCGGCGATCCGCGCATCCCGGCTCAGAATTGCGGAGGCTCTTTCCCATGTTTAGGATCAATTGCGTTTTGCGAACATTCCTGCTGCTTTTTTTCTTCGGCTTTCTTCTCGCTTATGTGTTTGTCTGCCACGCCGCAACCCCGGCAACTCCTGACGCCGGGGCTCTGCTCAAGCGCTCCGACGCATACCGCAATGGATGGCCCTCGTTTGTCTTGCATGTCAAGATCACTCACTACGAATCCGGCAAGAATGACGAGGATAAACTCTACGAGGTTTCGCAGAAGGGAACGGAGAAGACTTATGTCGAGTTTCTAAGTCCACGCGAAAAGGGCCAGCACCTTCTCATGCTGGGAGACGATATGTGGGTCTATCTGCCTGACACCAGCAGGCCCATCCGCATCACCCCGCTTGAACGCCTCAATGGCGATGCCTCGAACGGAGACGTGGCCCACACCAACTACGCCGTCGATTACTTGCCTGTCTTTCTTCGCACCGAAAAGGTTGGCGCAGAGGACTGTTATGTGCTCGATCTCACCGCCAAGCGAAAGGGCGCAACTTATCAGAGGATTCTCTACTGGCTGCGCGTTACAGATGCGCGCCCGGTGAGGGCCGAGTTCTATCTCACCTCAGGCAAACACATCAAATCAGCCACATTTGACGAATACGAATCGGTCGAAGGCAAGACTCAGCTCCGCCGCTGGACCCTCTATGACGAAATCCGCCATAACTCGCACAGCGTGCTCGAGTACTCCGGCATTGCCCCACGCGACCTGGCCGACAAGCTCTTCTACCAAGGGCGGACAGATCGGTTCTGATCATCATGAGGCTGCGCTTCGCAATTACGATCGCATTCGGACTCTGCGCAGGGCCGCTCTTGGCGTTGGCGCAGGATGACCCGCCGTCGGAGCCCCGCCATGACTTCCGCTACACTATCTCGGCTATCAATGACGCAACGTTTTATAGCTCCCTTCGGCCGCCTCTGCCGCCGTCTGCGAACATGCTGAATGATCCCTCTGTCACCCTGCTTCAAAATCAATTGCTACTTGAGCCGTCCTTCACTCTGCGCTACCGGTCTCGCTGGAGTCTCGCGTCGAGCGTGGCGGGCCTGGCCGATTCCTATCGCGGCCTTTCTGCGACGGACTTTGATCTTCCGCCGGATAACCCCGTTGCCTCCGCTGCCCTCAATGCAGCGCTTGAGCCGTATTCTGGTACGCATACCCAGTTTCGCGTCAAAGAGGCTTACGGCGGCCTCTCGGCAGGGGACTTCGACTTTATGGTCGGCCGGAGAATCGTGCGCTGGGGCACCGGCTATGCATTCACTCCGGCTGGGGTGCTCGATCCGCCCCGCGATCCCACCAACCCCACTGACCGCTTGAACCTCAATCAAGGCCGCGACATGGTGAAGGCCGACTTTGTTCACGGCCCGCATGCAATGTCGCTGGTCTGGTCCTCTGCCGCGCTCGCGCCGGCGAACGCAAACCTGCACGATACAACCGCTTTCCGGTATAACATTCTGGTGCATGGATTCGATACTTCGCTGATCGCAGGCGACGACCGCGGCGGAGACGCCTTTGGCGGTCTTACCTTCACCCGCGTCTTCGGCCAGGCCTGGGAGTTGCATGGTGAGGCCGCCTGGCGCGAGCAGGGAGCGGTGCTCGCGGGCGCCAAGTACATTACGCCGATCGGCGTTTCCTTCATCGGCGAGTTCTACGCCCCGCCTAACATCCCATACTATCGAGATAGGTCAATCTCTCCACTGGCAGGACGCCAGCACTACGCGTTCCTGTATGCAGGCAAGTCTCGGTTGCGCGAGTTACCCGGATGGAAGCAATGGGATCTCAGCGGATCTGTGGTTACAAACCTCGATGATCGGAGTTATACCGCCATCTTTGACGCCACGCGGCGATTCGGCAGTCACTTTTCCTCCTATTTGCACCTTGAGATTCCGCAAGGCAGCAAGACCTCGGATTACGGTGCGACTCCATACTCCGCGGCTACTTCAGTGGGGGTTCGATTTCAGCTATGACAGTCAAGGTCAATATGGTTGTACCCAATCTTTCGACGAAGCCCGCGCAAAGTCGTGGCCGCCTGTCGACGTTATTCAAGGCGATATTGATTATTTGCACCGTTACGCTGATTATTATCGCGCTCTTCCTCTCGCTGGGAATCATCCGGTTGCCGCAATTCGGCATCAATATCCTCGCGGCTTTTGTTTATACGGCGATGATAGCCCTGCCTTCGATGTTTCTGCTCGACAGGATTGGTCATCGCTGCACCGATCAATACACCCGTCTGGTGGCTCTCATGCAGGCGCTTGCGCTGGTGTTCACGGCCACCTTCGGTTGTCTTGCAGCCGGCCTTGTTTTGCAGATCGTCGGCATTTTACCTTATGGCACGTATTGGCCCCATTTTCGGGCGAACCTTGCTTTCAGTATTGTCATCTCGCTGGTGGTCGGGCTGAGCATCTCCTTTTACGAGTCGCTGCGCTCCAGGTTTCAGGTAGCCCAACTCGAACTGCGCACAAAGCAAGTTGAGCAGGAGCGTGCCTATAAGCTGCTGGCGGAGGCACGGCTCTCCGCGCTCGAATCCCGCATCCATCCCCACTTTCTTTTCAACACGCTCAACTCCATCGCGGCGCTGATTCCGAGAGATCCGCAGTTAGCCGAAGATACCGTCGGCAAACTTGCCTCATTGCTTCGCTTCTCGCTCAACGCAAACCAAAGCGGCCTCGTACCGCTCAGACAGGAACTCAAGATCGTCCGCGATTATCTCGAAATCGAGAAGACCCGCTTTGGTCCGCGCCTGATGTATGAGATCGCCGCGCCCGCAGCTTTGGACGCCGTCAAAGTGCCTCCGCTTTCTCTGCAATCGCTGGTCGAGAACGCCGTGAAGCACGTGGTTTCCAAGCGGCAACAAGGGGCAACGATTCAAATTGTTGCAGCCGAGGACTCGGGTCGCGTTATTCTCGAAGTCATCGACGACGGCCCCGGCTTCGCGCTGGAAGCCATCACGCCCGAGCACGGTATCGGCAATCTCATCGCGCGTCTTGAACTCTTGTTTGGCGCCGACGGCCGGCTCGAAGTAACTCGCGTTAACGAAAAGACCGCCGTTCGCCTTTCTTTTCCCGCATCATTGGAATAATTATGGATGACTCTCCGCTTCGCGCTTATCTCGTCGATGATGAACCGCTGGCCATCGAGCGGCTCGAACGGCTGCTGGCGAACGCCGGCGGCTTACGCATTGCGGGAAGCGCCATCGATCCGGCTCAAGCATTGGAGTTTCTGAACGGCGAATCCGGCGAAACGGTCGATGTGCTCTTCCTTGATATTCAGATGCCCGTTCTGAATGGCTTCGATCTGCTTTCGCGACTCAACCGGCAGCCCTTCGTCATCTTCACCACCGCCTACGATGAATATGCTTTGCGAGCTTTTGAAGTGAACTCCATTGACTATCTTATGAAGCCCATCGAGCCTGAGCAGTTGGCGCGAGCGCTCAAAAAGCTCGACCGGCTTCGACCGACCGTGAAGCCAGACTGGCAGCGCAATCCCGGCTTACCCGCTCTGCTCAAGGAGCTGGCCGCATCGCTGCGCGGAGAGCGGCAAGACTATCCGCGCCGCATCGCTTCGCGCGTGGGTGAGCGCATCGTGTTTCTCGACCTCGATGCTGTAACTCATTTTATGGCCCAGGACAAGCTTACGTACGCATTGGTTGCGGGGCGCCAGCACTGTGTCGATCAAACAATCGCCGAACTCGAGCGGCGGCTTGATCCGGCAAAGTTTATGCGCGTCCACCGCTCAGCGCTCGTGAATGTGGACTGGATTCACGAGGTCAACTCGTGGTTTGCCGGCAAGGTGATTCTTTCCCTTAAAGATCCTCAGCGCACACAGATTCCCGTAGCTCGTGATCGCGTTCGCTCGCTGAAGTCGCGCTTGGGTTTCTAGCGCGTGTTGCAAGGATGATTTAGCAGTTTGTGGAGCAGTTTCGCAGGGGCTGAAGCTCGCTGATTTACGGCCCTTTTCGGCACGACTGAACAAGCTGCGGAAAAAGGCCTGAATTGAAGCATGAGGGCCGAGAACATGCCTCAGGGGCTAAAGCCCGCTTCCATTATGCTGCCCTTGCGGCGCGACTGAAGTCGTGCCCTGACGCTTGTCGTGGCTCCGCAGGAGTTTTTCCGCGACCTGAGAAGTCGTTCCCGGATACAAAGCGGGACGATGTGGTATTGAGCAGACAGAGCCTAAAGTCGTGCGCTTCAAAACATCGTCATCAAGCGGCCCAGAAAACCCAAGTTGTCAGTCCAGGGCTTCCGGCCTATTGAACTGGCGGCTTGGACGGCGCGATGTCCTTCTGGGCGGGTGCAGCTTGTGGACCAGGCGCAGCGGGAGCATTCTGCGGAGATGCATCTGCCGGCTTTTCCGCCGGCGTCTGGCTTGCGGTCTTCTGGCGCTGATCGGCAGCCTTCTGCAATTCCTCTTGACGCCGCGTCTTTTCGGCATCTGCTTCGGCGTCGGTGACGTAGCGGAAGACCTGCAAGCGTCCTGGGTATTGCTCGGTGGTGAAGACCCGATTCTGCTTGTCGATGGCGACTCCCACCAGCGCTTTGAACTGGCCGGGCAACTCTCCGTGTCCGACGCCGACGTACGTCAGCAACTGGCCCTCACGATTGAAGACCTGAAGCCGGTCTTCCATCTCGTCGGCCACCCAGATGTGCCCATCGCCATCCACCGCGATGCCCTTGGGCCGGGCGAAGGTTCCTGGACCATCGCCGTGCTTGCCAAAGAGGCTGATGAAGTTTCCGTCGGCATCGAAGATCTCCACCCGGTTGTTGAGGGTGTCGGTCACGTAGACGTTGCCGTCTTTATCCAGCGCCACGCCCTGCGGCGCGCCAAAGTCGCCTGGCGTGGTGAGGAAGTGGTTCTTGCCGCCGGTTCCGATCCGTCGCAGCAGCTTGAGCGTGTCCGCGTCGTAGACAATGACCTGGTCCTGCTGGGTATCCACGACATAGAGGAAACGGTTCTCCGTATCGATGGCCAGGCCTACCGGATCGACCAGGCCCTCGGTGATCTGGTTTTCGACTTCGTGCTTGGTGTTGAAGATCAAGACGCGGCGCATCTTGCCGTCGGAGACAAAAAGCCGGTCGTCGTCGTCGATGGCGAGGCCGTTGATCCAGCCGAAGTGGGCTTCGTAGCCATTACGAAGAAGCTGCGTATCGCGGGTCTCCGGGTTGAAGATGAAGACGGCCCCGACTCTTTGATCGGCCACGTACACCAGGCCCTTGGAGTCGATGGCGATGCCGTAGGGGCCGATCAGCTGGAAGGGAAAGGTCTTGGGATTGAATTTTTCGGCCTGTGACTGCCCGCCCGCCAGACGGTCCATCCATGTCGGCTTGGGTTTGGCGTTGGCTGCCGGGGTGTAATCGACCTTCGCTCCTGCAAAGTAATCGAGCCAGCGAACGCGCGCGATGTTGGGCGGACTTGGCCACGCCAGTTTAGTGGGGTCAAAGGGAAATTTGCGCGGGCCCACCTCGGGCGCGGGTGCGGCATCGACTTTCTTCTTCTTTTCTGCACGGGCGGAAGAGGGCTGTGCCAGGCCCAGCGCCAGCAGGAGTAACACAGCGAGCAGCTTGCCAATGCGCATCGAATTGAAAGGGAAGCGAAACATCATGATCTCCGGTTACTTTTCTGGGGAAGTCGTCTGCTTCATATCGAGCCTGTTCTTGTGGCAATTGTCGCAGAAGGCCATGTTGTCGGTCTGGTCTTTCACCAGCAGTCCGGGCTGAGCCGAAGCGTGCGGTTGATGGCAGGAGAGACAACTGAGCGGCGTCTTGACCTTGCTCTGGTCTGTCGGGTCCATCACGTCGGAGACGGGGTGATACTCCACCGGGTGCCCCAAGCCAAAGCGCAGAGGCAGGATCGCGACCTTGTTCTTCTTGAAGTAGTCGCCGGGCAGCCTGACCTTGCCGTTGAAGATGGTGAGTAGATTGTCGGCTGCATCCAGCTGGGGAGCAGAATCGGGACCGTGGCACTCCAGGCAGAGCGCATTGCCCTTGGCGCGCAGCAGATGATCGATGTCGCCGCCGTGAGGCGTGTGGCAGGTGGCGCAGCCTTGTTCAAAGGCAGGCTGATGGTGCTCCGTCTTTTTTCGCAGCTCGTCGATGTCGCTATGGCATCCCAGGCAGATCGTCACCGCGTCGGTCTTCGGCAAGCCGGGCTGGTTGCTGGCGTGCGGGCTATGGCAATCTGTGCAATCGCCCATCGCGCCGGGATGCGGCACCTTGGCCGAGTCGATCAGCTTGGCCTGTTCGTCATGGCAGGTCACGCACAGGCTCTTGGCATCGGCCTGCGCCAGCACGACTTTTCCATCTTTCGCCGGAGCGTGGCAGATCTCGCATGTCTTGTCCGCGAAGGGCGGATGCATAAACTTGGCCATCAGCTTGGGAGATGCCGACTGATGCGGATCATGGCACTCTAAACAGTCAGCCGTGCCGAAGGGCTGGTTCTGATGGGCTTTTTGGAGGCCCGCATCCTTCGGATCGTGGCAACCCACGCAGAGCGCAGGGGTCGCCTTGGTGAGATGGAATCGGTTCTCAGGCGTCGGTTCGGGGCCGGTCTTGTGGGTGACATGGCAGGTGTCGCAGCCCATATCGAGCGCGGCATGACGGCTGCCTTTTTCGGGCACATGCAATCCCGTTTGATGGCAACCGAGGCAGAGGTTTTCCTTCTCTCCGCCCACGAGAGGCTTAACGAGCTGGGCTTTGTTGTCGCTGGTGTGCGGGTCGTGGCAATTGAGGCAGTCGCGAACCGCGGGGGCATGCACCGTCCCCTTGATGTCGGCCGCTTTCTTGTCTGCATGGCAGGTGAGGCAGAGCGCAACCGGGGTCGCGGTGATCAGCTTTACCCGCGTAATGTCCTTGTTGACCCGGACCTCATGGCAGCTCAGACACCCGGCGGCAATGGCGGAATGAACATGCTTGCCCTTCGTCTTGTCCTCGTGGCACTCGAGGCACTTGGCGGCGTCGGTATTCTTGTCCAGCGGAACGGGATGAACCGCGGCGGTGGCGCGCGTCGCCAGCAATGCGACCAGCGCAATCGAAATCCAGACGCGATGAAGGAGCAGTTTCATTCGGACTCCAATGGATGCGTGTTGCACGAATGTCGCCGTAATGCGAAAAGACGGTCGTGAGCTGCAATACGCGCGTAACCGATTGAGCTGAAACAAGTTTACGGGAATATTTGATCTTGCGACAGCGAGTTCTGACGGTGATCTAAATCACACTGTGGGCCTTCTGCCGCAGCGTGTTCGGTGAAATGCCCCAAGAGGGACACAAAACCGTTCTTGCAGGATAGCGGATGTTGGCGGAGGGTTCCAGTTTCTGCTTCGGTAGTAGGGGTGCAGTTTCCGGTTGGTCCGCGCCTCACTCAGCATGCAACCATGTTGAGATCAATTTCGGACTACAATATCAGCGGCGGTGAGTGGGGACTCGACTTTCAATCAGCTTCTGGGATTCCACGAGCGCTGCAACCGTTAGGTCGTGGAACACCGATGCCTCGAATAGCGACTTCCCGCCTGCATTAAGTCTTAACTCGGGTAACTTTCTTTGTACGGCGCGGAAGCTGATGAGCATCTCGGGAACCGTAGTGACGTCGCCAGGCTGTCGTAAGATATTGCGTAGCCCCGCCATGACGCCCCTCGCTGTTCCATGATGAATCTGTGGATCGATGCCGTTGATATCGCTGGTGGATTTCTGTGTCCGATAAGGCTTGCTCTCGAAGACGTAGACCCGGTGCCTGCCTTTCGTCGCGTGCGAGCGATAGAGAGCAAGACCAAGTTCCAATGGCATATTGAAGCGGGGAATCCCCTTCGAGGACTTAATCCGAGAGAGGTCATGAATCGAGAAATTGGACTCATCGATTAAACCGATGATGGCTTCGAGCCGGCCCTGGTTTGGAACGGCGAGCGTCGCATTGACGCGCAAGCCAAGTTGGGTCAAGCCAACGATATAAGCCACATACAGGTCTTCAAACTCTTTATCGTATGGGATGTTGAGAAAGACGGACTCGATACGCTTGCGGCGTGCCATACGTAACCTATCGCTTGCCGCAAACCTTGGAAGAGGTTCCAGAGCGACCCTTCTTCCTGAAGCTGATTGTGGAGGCTGCCCTGCTCGCGCCCTTTGAGGATTTCCGGCTGGGCGGAGTGCTCATGATGCTGCGCACAGCCGCCACCCGCTCGGAACTGAGTCCAAGAATCCTGCCCAATTCTTCAGGGGTCGGCACCGGATTGCCAATCACATATGCGCTCATAGGCTCATTATAATATGGAATTCAAATCGTCGGCTAGGAAGGGTCTACCGCTTGAAGAATTCTGATCCTTCAGGAGAACTTCACGTGCCCTAGAACCTTACGTGGTTCTGCAATGTCGAGCCTCCTTGAGAGGAGACCCCAGGCTGCGGCATCGCGCGGCCATATGTCTTGATGAGTGAAATCCCCGCGAATCTGGATTGCGCTGCGCCATTTAGCCCACGCCGCCCCGTTTCAGGATGAATCTAGTCCAATATAAGTTTATTGATATCTATCATTTACAATTCTCCTTACATCTGGAGCATCACTTGCAGGCCAAGTATCGAGGTGGGGAAAACCATGTCCCTGGGTCCACGATCCATTTTCCGCAAAACCTGGCGCACCGTTGCTTCTGTGGAAGCCGGCGTCGTTTTGCTGATTCTGGTCGTGATTCTCTCGGCGGTCGGAACCATCGTCCTGCAGCGGCCGGTGACCAGTGCCGACGAGATGCAGAGCGCCTACTCCCCCCAAGTCCTCCGCATCCTCGACGCGGTGGGGTTGACGGACGTATTTCACTCCTGGTGGTTCCTGGGGCTTTTGTTTCTGGTGAGCCTTTGCATCGTTGCGGCTTCCATCGATCGTCTTCCGCACCGCTGGCGCTACTTCTCGTCTCCGTATCGATATCCCGACGAAGGATTCCGCCGCGCGAACCGTCCGCAGAAATCGCTGGCGCTCGTCAACGCAAAAGCCTTTGAAGAATCGAGCCTGGTAGCCGCCGAGCGCGCACTGCAATCCAAAGGATATAATCCGGAACGTGTCGTGCGGCAAGACCACATCGGAATCTTCGCGGAGCATCATCGCATCTCCGAGTTGGCGGTGTACATCGTTCACTCCAGCCTGCTGCTGATCTTCTTTGGCGCCATCGTGGACGGCCTTTGGGGTTGGCGGGGAACGATGAATCTGAATGAGGGGCAGTCCTCGAACGTCGTTGCGATGCGCGATGGCGAGACGCGCACGCTTCCGTTTTACCTTCGCTGCGATGCCGCGGGCGAAGAGAACTACAAGGACGGCACACCGAAGAGGATGTGGTCCAAACTGGCGGTGGTCAAAGCCGGACAGGATGTGCAGAAGAAGGAGATTGTGGTGAACGATCCGCTGCTCTCGAGCGGCTTTCGCTTCTACCAGTCGAGCTACGGCACGAACGGCACGCTGGGTCATTTTACTGAATTGGAGGTTTCGCACGAGCCGGGGCAGTGGGTAGTCTGGTCTGGCGTGGTGCTGATGGGCATCGGACTGGCCTTCGTCTTCTACCTGGTACACATGCGAATCTGGGTCGTGCCGGTTCGTGATCCTAAAACCGGCAAGCTCTCGCTTTGGATCGGCGGAAGCGCGAACCGCAACCGGGACGGCTTTGAGAAGCGCTTCAACGATCTGGTAGCATCGATCGAAAATGAATTGAAACCCCTTACCTGCTCCGCCCCCGATGGAGCAACTCGCTTCGGCCGCTGATTGCCGAAGCTGCCAATTGGAGGACGTGAGTGGCGCGGGCAAAGCAAGTAGAGCGGCAACCGGCAGACGGCATGACCTTGATCGTCCTGGTCGGGCTGGCCATCGCCTTCCTCCTTTACATCGCATTTCTCAATGGGTCCAGGAACGGGAGCCTCTGGAGCGAGACCAACCTGCTCTTTGCCACTCTGATTTTCTACGCCGGCGCCGGCGCGTTGTATCTGGGTTTTGGCGTCACTGGCGCAGAGTCCTGCGTAAAGTTTGCATCGCTCGCCACCTGGCTGGGATTGATCGCCAACACCGCGGCCGTCGCCCATCGCTGGTATGACGCGGGACATCCGCCCTTCTCCAATGTCTATGAGATGCTGCTGAGTTTCGTGTGGGCGCTGGCCGTGCTCACGCTGATCGCGGAAAAGAAGTATGGCGTAAAGGTGATTGGCACCATCACCATGCCGGTAGCGATTGTAGGTGTGGTGCTGATGCAGTTGCTGCGGACCAGTGTGCACCCGTTGATTCCCCTGCTGCAATCGACATGGCTCGACGTGCACGTCACGCTGGCCATCCTGGCCTACGCCGCATGTACGCTGAGCTTTGCCTTCGCCATGATGTTCCTGATCCAGGACAATGTGAAGACCGAGACATTTCTAGCCATATCCAGCGCCAGCACGCTCGCCATCTACGCGAGCATCGTTCTCATATGCTTCGGACGGTGGGGCGGACTGAGTCTGGCGGCATGGAGCAAGGATCGCAAGGTGGAGGTTTTCTTTTTCCAGGGCCTCCGCCTTCCTGTCACCATTCGGGAAATGGGCTGGCTGATCACTGCAGCCTTGCTGGTGGTTGCATTGCCGCTGGCTTGCTACGGCCTGGCGCGCTGGAGGAACAACTTGAGCTTTCTAACGCTGGCCAATCGCAGCGTATTCGTCAGCATTCTCATGCAAGGCTTGACCCTGGCCGTGCTGCTGCTGAGTGCTCATGCCGGCGGCTCTACTGCTGACAACTCCGCTGGATCATCTTCGGCAACCGCCGCCGCCAGCCCCTTCCTGTTGACAGGACTGCTGGCAGGCATCTTCATCTCGCTGCTCTATCTACTCTTGTTATTGCGCCGCCCTGATCTGGAGCGTTTGCTGCCCACCACAGACAAACTCGACCGCATCACCTACAGAACTATCTCTCTGGCCTTCCCCCTGCTCACTGTCACGATCGCCACTGGAGCCTACTGGGCAAACCAGACCTGGGGCTCGTATTGGAGCTGGGACCCGAAAGAAACCTGGGCGGCGATCACATGGCTGGTCTACGCCCTCTATCTGCACATGCGAATCACCGTTGGCTGGCGCGGCCGTCGAGCTGCTTACTTCGCCATCGCAGGTTTCGCCGTGGTGATCTTCACATTCTTCGGCGTCACGTACCTTTTACGAGGGCTGCATGCGTTTGCGTGAGCAATCATCTCGTAACAAGGCAGGCCATTAGCGGCTGCGGCCGGCGGAGGATTTCAAATTGGATGCAGTTCGCGTCAATTGGCAGCTCAAAGCGATCTTGCCGGTAGTCCTGGTGCTGCTGGCGGGCCTGCTGCTGCTCACGGTGGCGACCGTGACTTTTCGTGATCCGGAACGCCATGCCGTGCTCATTCTCGCGGGAGCGGGAGCGGTGATCATCTGCCTTGTCTCCATCGTCGCTCTGGCCTATCTGATTCAGCGCCCCATGGTTGAATTGCAGGAAAAAGTCGCGCTGATCAGCGAAGGCAACCTCGATGTTTCAGTCAGTTTCGCCCAGCGCAATGACGAAATCGGAGATCTGGGCCGCAATTTCAATCACATGATGCAGCAGTTGCGCGAGAGCCGCAAGGAGATTGAGACCATGCATCGCACGCAAATGTCTCGTGCCGAACACCTGGCGACTCTCGGTGAGCTGGCCACCGGCCTGGCCCACGAGATTCGCAACCCGCTTGCCGGAATCGCCGGCGTCATCGAAATCATCGACCGCGATCTTCCGGCAACAAGCCCGGCGCGGGCGATGATGAAGGATGTTCGCCTGGAGATCAACCAGATCAACCGCATTCTGACCGATCTTTTGGAAACTGCCCGGCCGCATCCTCCACGGATGATGCGAAGCAACCTCAACACCACGGTGGAGCACGCCGTGATGCTGGCCCGCCAGCAAGTGCTCAGCCAACCTATCAAGATCGAACTGCAACAGGCGCCGAATCTCTCCGAAGTCGAGCACGACAGCGATCAGATTCACCAGCTTCTTCTGAATCTTCTGCTCAACGCGGTGCAGGCCATCGAGGGCGCGGGCACGGTGCGGGTCGAGATCGCCTCGCGGGACGATTGCGCCTGTGTAACAGTGAGCGACACAGGCCGAGGCATTCCCGAGGAACGATTGGCGCAGATCTTCCGCCCCTTCTTCACCACCAAGGGAAATGGCACCGGCCTTGGCCTGTCTCTGGCGCGCCGCATGGTTGAAGAACATCATGGCCGGATCAACGTAACCAGCATCGTGGGAGAAGGCAGCACATTCGAGGTCTTGCTTCCCTTCAGCGCGCCTGTAGTCCCGATCGAAGCTTCCCAATAGCAAGCCGTTTCCCTAAAGTAGTACATTAAAAATCTATGGCAGTGGAGAAGATCATGATCGTGGACGACGAGCGCCTGGTGCGCTGGTCGCTCCGCCAGAAGTGCGAAGAGTGGGGTTATCTGGTCAGCGAAGCCGAGGCCGGAGAGCCAGCCATCAAGCTGGCCCAGCGGGAGTCTCCAGATCTCGTGCTGCTCGACGTGCGCATGCCGGACCTCACCGGAATCGAAGTGCTCGATCAGCTCAAAAAGAACGGCGACGCCCGGGCTATCATCATGATCACCGCCGACCCGCAACTGGATGATGTCAAGGCCGCGCTCAAGCTTGGGGCCTACGACTTCGTGGGCAAGCCGATCAACTTCGATGAGCTGCATGTCGCCATCAAGAACGCGCTTGAGGCGACCAGCCTGCGCGACGAAGTGCAGGCGCTGCGCGGCGAGGTGCGCAGCGAAGTCGGATATGACAGCGTGGTGAGCGTCTCGCCCAAGATGACCGAGTTGATGAACTTCGTCAAGAAAGTTGCGTCGTGCGAGGCTACCACGATTCTGATTCAAGGCGAAAGCGGGACCGGCAAAGACCTCATCGCCAAGGCGATCCACTACGAAAGCTCCCGCCACGAAAAGCCCTTCGTGGCGATCAACTGCTCCGCCATCCCCGAGACGCTGATGGAAGCGGAACTCTTCGGACACGAAAAGGGCGCATTCACCGACGCCAAGCAGATGAAGAAAGGCTTGTTCGAGGCCGCCGACGGAGGGACGCTCTATCTGGACGAGATCGGCGAGTTATCCCCAGTCCTGCAGGCCAAGCTGCTGCGCGTCCTCGAAGATCAGGTCATCCGCCGCATTGGCAGCGTCCGCGATATGCAGGTGGATGTGCGGGTGATCGCCGCTTCCAATCGCGATTTGGAAAAGGCGGTGCGCGAAGGCCAGTTCCGTCAGGATCTCTATTACCGGCTGGCCATCATCGCGATCTTCATCCCGCCCCTGCGCGAACGCAAGGAAGACATTCTTCCGCTGGTCGAGTTTTTTATCGGCCGCTACAACCGCCGGTTCAAGAAATCGATTCGCGGCATCACCGACGAGACGCGTTCTCTTATTCTCAGTCATAACTGGCCGGGCAACGTTCGCGAGCTGCGGAACACCATCGAGCGCGGAATGATCCTGGAAGAGGAGCCATTTCTACGTCCGGTGTATCTGCCGTTTTCCGTGGGCGAGTCGGGTGGCCGGACGCTCTTCGAGCGCACTTCGCCGGCCGACGGCGGACGGACGCTGCCCAATGGACGAACCCTTCCGCGCCTTTATATTCCGGAGGGCGGAACGTCGCTTGAAGAGGTGGAGCACTCCATGGTCGAGCTGGCCATGAGCCAGAGCAACGGCAACCAGACCAACGCCGCCAAACTGCTCGACATCAGCCGCGACGCCTTGCGCTACAAGCTGAAGAAGTTTGGCCTGGTCCGAGGCGACGAGGAAAGCTAGAGCATCTTCGGATTTACTGTAGACTTCTGTGCCCCATCCATTCCGCGTTTTTCTGCGGAATGGGTGGGATACCTACAAAATTCCGGTCTACACAATTCCCGAAAATTCTCTAGCAGTCCCGATTCGAAACCCATCGCCGATGTTCCGAAGAATATCTACGCGGCATTCTCCGCGAAACCTCTTTTTTGCTGCTGGATTTAAACGCGATTCCAATGCGGGAATGATGTACTGAACGGACCAAAACGGCAGCAGCGCCAATCTTTCGTTACCGATGATCCGCGTATCGCTCCAGTTCAAGAAAACTCAGCCGATCAACTTGAGTGTGCACCGGGAGTGCTCCGCTCAATGAAGAGGCTGTTGTTTTTTCCCCTAGTGTTTCTGGCAGGCGCCGGCTTCGCGGCGGCCCAGTCAGGATGGTCGCCGTCGACCGACGTTCTCGGCGCTCACCTCAACTACGGCCGTGGCTGTACGGCCTGCCACTCGCCGCATAGCGGCGCAAACGGCAACGGAACCGCCAGGAGCGCCGACCCTGCTTCGGGCACGACCGCTCTCTGGGGCGAGGATGCCTCCGGCTTGTACGGCAAGACCATCATCACTGGCGGAGGTAAATTCGTTGAGATCCTGCCGACGAGCATGTCGGCTGCGACGCCCGATGTTTCCGGCATGCTCACCTGCCTGAGCTGCCACGACGGCAACTATGCGCAGAAAGCGATGATGAGAAACAAGGTCTATGAGAATCTGCCTGCGACCTACGGAGCCAGCAACACTGTCCCGACCCTGCTCGGCACCAGCGGCGGCGCGAGCGTCGGAAACTATCTCAACGACCACCCGATGGGCCTCAGCGCCAAAGTGAATTGCGGCGGCGCGTCGAGTTGGGATTGTACCCAGGCCAACGGCGTGATCAGCATGAAAGGCTCAAGTTCCAGCAGGTTTGTGAGGAACTACGGCTTCTTTGTGAAGCTGGGCAACTACAACAACACAGCCGTTGTGGTTTGCACGACCTGTCACGACCCGCACGTGATGAATGTTGTCACCGTAACTAGCAGCTCAACGTCGGGTCTGCCGTCCGGCACCTACACGACGATGTTCTTCCTTCGCGCTCCCTACAACCCGAACGACACCAACCCCTTGTCCAACCAGACGGCGCAATTCTGCCGTCAATGCCATGGCGACAAGTCGAATGAGATGAACGGCAGCACGGCAGGAACCGTGTTGTAGCGCATTGAAAAGTTACTGCGGACTAGTACCGTGACCGCATGATTCGGTAACGACTGGGGCGTAGCGCTGGTCTCCAGACCGGCTGTTTTGGGGGCGTCCACGCCCGCACCTGTCCGGAGCAATTACCAGATTACGCGGTCGCGATACTAGGAACGACTCGTGCCCGGCAACACGCAAACGCTGGGCAACGCTTATTTCTTCAGGCCAAGAACCCTGTGCGCGCTCACCTGCGTAGTCGTACCGTCGGCATTGTGTGCAACCTGGTGACAGACCAATACGCAGGTGTTCTTGTCCGCGGGGTTGATCGGATTCGGAGTATGACTGTAGTAGATGGGAGCGCCGCCGTTCGAGCCCACGATACTCGCGTCAAAATCGACCAGCCTTTCGCCGGTGATGCTTCCACTGCTGGCTCCCACGCCGTGAGCGACGTGACAGGTGGAACAACTGAAACCGTCATTCAAGTGGTTGACATGCCCACTCCAACTTGCATTGCTTTGAACAATCGACAAGTTATGGCATTTGCCACACAGGGCGTAGGGTCCAATGATGCTCAGGTCGGGAGTCGGAAAGAGATTGGCAACGGTGCCGCCCGGTGTTGTGGGTGCGTTGAATTCATAGCGGCGCTCCAGAATGTGACTCCACTTTGACCCATGAGGACCGTTCGCGCCCGTGCCTCCGAATTCGCGATTGTCATCGCTGTTGTGGCAATCGGTGCAGAGAATCTGGGTGCCTACGGCCATGGATCGGTTGTTATTGACGCCGCCATTCTGGTTTAGCATGTAGCCCAGCAGGCTGGGTTGTGGGAGACTGCTGCTCCTGATATGCATGACGGGATGGCTGGAGATGGTTGGGCTGCTCGGCGCAAACTGCGAGATCACGTTCAGCGGATCACTCGCCGAAACGGCCCGCACCGGGAGGTATCCATAGATCGGCAGCACTTGTTTGCCGGCGCTGGTGCCGTGACAGCGCAGGCAGTTCTCATATTGATTGACGGCGGGCGCAAGGATGCTGGTTCCATCCGTGGCGCTGATGCCCGCGATGTCCTTCTGCGAGATGCGGATCAGCGGCGGGGGAGGAAATACCCCGACGACTTGGGACCCATGTCCGTTGTGGCAGTCCACGCAAGTGGCGTGACGGTTATTTTGAAGCAAGATCGTCGGGTTCGGTCCAAGGATGTCTTCAGCGGCATCGTGCTGACCGGTCGCGCCGGCAGCGCCGGGAAACGGATGCCCGACTTTGGGCGTGACGTACTCTGGGGCAACGTTGTCCTGGAGTTGCATCCCAGTGACGCTCGAGCCGCCGTTGTGGCATGCGAGGCAATCCAGTTCGTTTTGACCACGCAGCAGTTGGGCTGGCTGTCCGGCTTTGTGAGGCGCATGGCAAGAGATGCATGCGGCCGCGGCCACGGTGTGATAACTCCCGAGAGATGCCTGGGCCGAGATCTGATCAGCGGACTGGGCATGCGCGCTGGCGGACCAATCTGCCAGCGGGTTGACCTGGCCGCCGATTTGTCTGGTCGGATCGTGACAGGCCAGGCATAACTGGCCGCCGGAACTGTTCATCACCAGAAAATTCTGCGACACCTGATCTTTGGCTTGCACGTGCGGGTTATGGCACGAGGAGCATTCGACGTTTCCTCTGATCAACCTCACCGCTCCAGTTGTGTCGGCGGTCTTGCCGTTCGACGCCAGTGAAGCGACCAGATCGATATTGTCCTTGAATGGCAGCATCAAGCTGAACGGGTGAGACGATTGCATTGTGCTGCCGAAGACGTCTCCCGTGTACATCGCTCCGCGAGTGGTTACCTGGCCATAGGCCACGGTGGCACCGACCGCGACGGTGCCGTCATGACAGCTCAGGCATTGATTGCTGTCGGCGCCGAGGGTTGGCTGTTTGCCGTGGTTGGCTTCTGTGTTGCTGCCGTAGAACGTATAGCCCTGGGTGGTGAGTTTCTGGTTCCAGAGGCCGGCGTTCAATCCGGAGTGTGGCGCGTGACAATAAGCGCAAGCGTCGGGACGGGCGCCGGAGATGGGCGATGGGGTGCCGGGCCCCAGATTGTGCATGCCCAGCACATCGCTTGAGCCTGAGATTTGAGCAGGCAGGGTGGCCCCAGTCAGCAGAATCGTCAGCCCGGCCAGCAGAATTCTGAGCCTCACTCCATTCCCTCCCTGGCCGGCTTCTTCAAGCCAACATAGTGAAACACCTGGACGCGGCGGTTGAACGCATCCACCACAAAAACCCGGTCGTCATGGTCGATGTACAACCCTGAGGGCAACTGGAACTCTCCCGCATGTGTGCCCCTGGCTCCGAAGTAATAGAGCAGTTGGCCCTGACGGTTGAAGACCTGTACGACGCCCCACAAACCATCCACCACGTAGAGATCGCCCTCCGAGTCGACAGCGACGCCCTTCGGCCGAAACATCGCTCCTGGACTGTCGCCGATCTTTCCGATGGCGTACTTGAAGGCTCCGGAGCGGTCAAAGACCTGCACACGGAAGTTCATTGCATCCACCACGATCAGGTTCTCGCCATCTAACCGCAATTCAGTGGGGAGATTGAACTCGCCCTCGGCTTCGCCCGTCTTTCCGATGGTCTTGAGCACGTTGCCTTGCATGTCGAGGATGAACACCTCGTCGCGCAGCGTGTCTGTTACATAAATCCGCTTTGCCGCCGAGTCCACGGCAATTCCAGTGGGCCGTTTGAAATAACCCTCGCCGCCCTTCAAGCTGCCGATGGCACGCAGATACTTTCCGCTGGGCTCAAAGACAAAAATTACGCCCGCATCCGAATCGGTAACATAGATATTGTCCTCGGCATCGACCGCGACGCATTGCGGCGTCAGCATCGAGTCCTTGCTTTTCCCCTGGCGCTGGATGAACTTGTACTTGTGCAGCGCGAAATCGAAGATGTGCACACCCTCCGCGCCCGGATCGGTCACGATGATTCGTCCGCGGGAATCGGTGGCAATGCTGTAAGGACGCACCAGGGAGTGGAATTCCGGCTCTCCGGCGATCACATCCACCAGCTTGTTCCAGAAGCCGCGGTTCGGCTTGACCTCAGATTCCGAATTGAAACTCCGCTCCCAGCTGAGCTTGCGCCCGCCATCGAGCGACATCTCCCACAGCTCCGGCGCCGGCTTGGATTTCTGGGATGCCGAGATCGGAACAGGGAGCAGCGCGATGCCAGCCACGATCAGGGCTGCGCCCAGGCATTGACCCCGTTTCCCTCTCAAAAGAAGTTGAACCAACGCGATACCCCGATGAAGAACGATGATACAACTTCTGGTTGTGTGCCTGACCCGCTGAAGCCCTGCTCCAACCGGGAGAATCCGCTGTTAATGCCCAGCTTGCGGAACTGGTACTGGACAAGGGCATTGAATTCATTGTTCTGGTTCGAGGACGCTTGCGCGTCACTGGATGTGTTGCTGATCGACTTGGCATAAGCGGCAGTGAGCACGAGCCTTTTCACGGGAGAGCTCGACATCCCCAAGGAATAGCTATCTCCGCCGTAGAGGTTCACCAGGCTCGAGGGCAGAATGGGCGAGGGCACCGGCACAGGCACCAGGCCCGCCCCGGTGGCCAGCGCCTGCCCGTTTGCCTTGGAGTAGCTGCCGGAGGCTGTAAGCAAGACGCCATAACCCACACTCGCGTTGTAACTCTGGCTGCTATTTGCCGTACCCGCTTGCTCGGTCAACGCGGTTCGCGCGCCGCCGCCGCCCGCGCTGACATTGAACTTGCCCCAGCGCCGCGTTGCGTTGCCCGAGAAGTTATAGAACGAATTCGTATAGGTGACCAGCAAGGTCTGTGCGTTCTGCGCATAGCCGAAGGCTCCCGTCAGGCGCCATCCCAGGACTTCAGTGGAGTAATTCTCGTTCGTGGAAAAGCCCAATGTATCTTCGCCGCCCTGGTCTGCCTTATTGGCGGTTATCGTCGCCGCGCCGTTAAAGGTTCCATTATGGAGCTTGTGCGAATAACTGGCGCCTCCACCGTAGGAGGTCACCGCGTAGGTCTCTCCAAGGAAGGTCTGAGAGCGGCGCTCAACGGTGGCCGAGGTTTGCAGATTCGTGAAAGGGTTGTAACTGGCAATGGCCATAAGGTCCAGGGAATTGGACGACTCGTTCGAATCGATTCCCGGAATCACGCCACCGGCGGCGACTACCGATTGGATTAGCTGTCCGCTCAGATTGTCGGAGTAATTTGCGCTGGCCGTGAGTGAGACCGAACTGGCTGGGCGCACCGCCGCGAGGGCGTTGATTGTGTTAATGGCTCCGCTGGAGCTATAACCCAGGTAATCGCTGTTCCATGTGGATCGGTTAAAGCCGGCCGAAATCGAGCCCTGCATGGGCAGCAGGTGCGTGACATTGAGTCCGGCTGCGCTGTTGTCAGAGTGTGACTCGGTGTTCTGCTCGCCGGCCACCACCTGCGGAATCAACGAATGGCCGCCTCCCAGTGAATAATATGCGCCCATATTGAAGCCCGCCAGGCTATAGCCCGAATGGAGATTGAGCGAATGAAACGCGTTCTCCCCTTGATCGTTTGTCCCGTAGACCGAATACTGGCCGGTTCCGGCCTGGAAGCCTGCCGAGAAGCTGGGAGCATCCGGCAGGTTTTCGTTCCAGTTGATGCCAAACGTGTCGTTATTGCCATGAGTCACGTAGTTGGCGAGGCCCGGAACAGCGTAGTTTCCTTCGCTGTTATAGGCCTTGGAATAACTGACCGAGCCGGGAAAGCGGCTGCCGCCGAAGATGTTTCCTGTAACATTGACGCCGCTGGCATTGGAGATGGACTGGAAGTTGGAATTCGCCCGCGATTGGTTCAAATAAGGAGAGACATTAAAGGATAGAAAGTTGGGATTGTAAAAAGAACCGGTGAGCGTGGCTGCGCCCCCAACCGTCCAGCCGTGGTCCGAACTGGTCATGTTCCCGTAATCCGCGGTATATCCCGTGGCGATCGTGCCGCTCATGTCCGAGCTGGTTTCGCCGAGCCTGACCTGCGCGGCCACAGGCAAAGCCAGCAGCAGAAGCACTGTCTGCACAAACCACGCGACTCCAAAAAAAACCCTCACTATATGCCAGCCTCATCCTTTCATAGCCCAAGCGTGCCGCCATGAATCCCGTTCTCGTATCAGGTATCGCTTCAGCCATGCCGCCCGCTCATGGAATCGAGTTACCCGTCCTGGTCTGGGCCTCGAATCCAAGCTCCTTCCGCAGCCTCTTACAGCTCTTCGATCTTTGCGTTCTGCCTCAGCTTCTTGTCCAGCTCGGCACGAATCTGATTTGTCTTGTTCTGTTGCAGTTCTTTTTCCAGTTGTGCCTTCACGTCCTCAAACTTCGCCTTGCCCGCCGGGGTGTGTTCCTGGAGGCGGACGATGGTATAGGCCTGCTCGACTTGAATCACATCACTGATATCGCCCGTCTGCAAGGCGAGCAGCGCCTTCACAACCTGGGGCGCCAGTTCGCTGGCATCGACGGGCTTGTGCTGGCCCATCATCACGCGGTAATCGTCATCGGAGATCTTCTCCGCCAGGAGGCCGAATTCTTCCGCTGTCCTGGTGGCTTTCGCCTGGCGCAACGCTTTCTCCGCCCGCACTCGCCCCTCTTTCAACTGGTCGGCAGTGGCGTTAGCTGGTGGAAGAACAGAAATGGTCTGGAAGGTAAACGATTCCGGATGCTGGAAGCGGGCTGGGTTCTTATCGTAGTAAGCCCTGAGCTCTATCGCGGAAACCGTGCTCTTATCCTCGACTTCGGTCTTCAGAAAAGCCTCAATCAGCAGCGATCGCCGGATCTTATCCCGCAATAACTGCTGCGAGCCATGAAACTCGCTCTTCAAAAGCGCATTGAATTCATCCGGCGTGGCGAACTGTTTCCGGAACTCCGCCTCGGCATGTTGCATCTTCACGGCCGGCACCGCCATCTTCCGGCGCTCGGCTTCCTGATAAACCAGCTCTTCGAAGATGATCATCTTCAGAGCGCCGTCGCGGATCTGCGGCTCCAGATCTTTGGGAATCCCGTTGTGCTGGCGAGCATAGGGAAAAATCGCATATTCTTCGCGGACCAGATCGGCGTCGGTCAGCACTGAACCGTTCACGCGCGCTACCGGCTTGGCCGCCGCCGTCGACGACCCCGCCGCGGGAGCCGTCGGCTGCGAGAAATCCGTGGGCGCATGGGAGGCTACCTGGGCGCCGGCCGCCGCAAAAGCCATCAGCAGGAACCCGCAGATTGTAGGCTTGTAATTCAAGATCGCCATCCTGGTTCTAAAAAAAAGGGGGCAGGCTTCGCCCCCTTCTCAGTTGCGCGAACTGTTTAGAACACGGTTTTTGCGGTGCCGCCGTTCATTTCATTCGACTCGCCACCGTGGCACTGGCGGCAGAACTGCGCCGTCTGATTGGTCAGGGGGTTGCCGTCGGCCGGGTTGTAGGGAGCGCGAATGAAGAACATGGTCGCGTAAGTCCCACTCGGCAGGCCTGACTTCGCGCCGGTGGTTACTTTGACGACGTTCATCAAGTGCTGGTTGTGGCAGGTCGTGCAAAGGACCACGGGCTGGTTGCTGCTGTTGACGCCCGGCGAGACAAAAAATCCATAGTTCGTGACAAACTGGCTGGAAGCTGCCCCGGTCATCTGGACCGCGCCGGAAGCGCTGATGGTGCAATCCCAATCATAGGGACCGCCGCAACCCATTACGGCATTCATTCCCACCGGGTGGTCATTGAGGTAATTCCCGGCGGTGGTGCCGTCGTTGCCGAGCAGGGTCGGGATATTGTTGAGGGTGCCGTAGGTTGTAGGAAGGGTCTCATAGACCTGGTTCTTCATCATCGCGCCCTTCGCAAGGTTCCCGTCATGGCAACTCAGGCACATGAGCACGCCAGAGAGGTCGGGTGTCGTTGCGGCCATGCTGGATGGCAGGGTTTCGATATATCCGTTTCCGGTCGCTTTGCCAGTTCCGCCAAAGGTGAGAACCTGGCCGTACAAGCTGGCGACATCCTCGCCCCAGAGAGCGACATTGCCCGAGGTCGGGTCGGCGGTTTTGGCGTTGCCGTTGCCGTATGCGCCGCTGTGCGGTGCGTGACAGGCCGCACAACCGCGGCCGTAGTTGAGGTGAGCACCGAGGACGTCAGTCGCCGGCGCAGCGATCTGGGCCGCCGCAAAACTCGCGGCCGCCAGACACATCAGGGAGATTAGAAAAATCCGTTTCATTGATTTAGAGCCTCCTAGTGAACTCTCTTGCTGCTCGACTGGTCCGGGACGCCGACCTTACTGGTGTAGTTTCCGTTCAGCCTTCAGGCAGAACGTGTGCACGACTCATGCCGTTGCCGCGGGGCCGGGTCCATCTTCGGCTTCTGTTTGTAACTTGTTGTTGGGAAAGGAGTTCAATAGTTGGCTGCGTAGGGGGGTGAGACTTTGGCGGAGGTTCACCCTTTGAGGATGGGGGTTTTGGCCCAGTGACGTTGGTGAGAATCCTCACATCAACTGGGTCAAGT
>Ga0302320_10000453_pt1 | contig 97619 bp, 86 predicted proteins | sample Bog_T0_3_FD_202130 | JGI IMG/M metagenome (GOLD analysis project Ga0302320, IMG submission 202130) | Peat permafrost microbial communities from Stordalen Mire near Abisko, Sweden - Bog_T0_3 | ecosystem: Environmental > Terrestrial > Soil > Wetlands > Peat | place: Sweden: Abisko, Stordalen Mire... | reverse complement strand
CGTCCCGCAACTCAGCCTGACCCCTTATGGCCCAACAGAGATCCTGTAAAAGCCTGGCAAGAGGCGGTCCCCCACCCGCAGAATACCGGAGAGGTAGCGCCCGAAGTAGGCGTCGACCCCCTCCTGCCCGGACGGCACCGTCAGCACGGGCGGGCCCACAAGTCCGGCGGGATCCACGGCGACCAGGAATTCCATCGGCTGCCAGCTTCCGTCGCCCGGCGGCCGGGCGTCGTCGAGGGAGCGGGTGAACACATTCCGGCCCGTACCCGCCTCCGAGATTTCCACATACGCTCCGCGCGCCGGCAGCGGCTCCGGCCGGTATCCTGTCCGCCCGATCCCCAGGTAAGGATCGCCCGGCGGATTCTCGCCCAGGGCATCGGGCAGGCGCCCTGGCAGGGAGATCGGGGCCGGAAGGCCCAGGTCCAACTCGTCCCCGTTGAAGAACAGCTTGTCCGGGTAGCCGGTGAAGCCGCCCGAGGGGTCGCTGCTCGGGAGCTCCTTTTCCGCGCTGTTCCAGCGGGTCGGGAGGAACAGGGGCGTGCGGTCGAACAGGTCGGCCTCCTCCGTCAGCACGGAATCCGCGGGCGCCACACCGACGCTCGGGCGGGGCCCTGAGGGCGCCCTGTCCCCGGTCCCGGGCCCCGGCGCCCGAAACAGCAGCCCGGCGAGGAGGACGGCCCCGGCCCCGGCGGCGGCCGCCAGGATCCAGATGCGCCTCGGGCTCCGCTCGTTCGCCCCCATGGTCAGTTTCCGCGCGCGGCCGCCGGCTCCTCGGCCCCGACCACCACGCGGAAGCCCGCCTTGTGCGCCAGGTCAAAGATCCTCGAGAGGCTCGAGAGCGGGACCCCGGCGCTGGCCCGGATCAGGAGGGAGGGCCTCCGGTAGAGCTTCCCCTGGGCGTTCAGCCAGTCCTGGAGCTGGGCGAGGTTGAAAAGCCCGTCATCGGTGAAGATCTGCCCGGTCCGAAGGACGCTGATGTAGCACGTGGTCGGTGCGGCTCCCTCCCGGGCGCCGGCCAGCTGCGGCAGCTCGAAGTCCAGGCCGAGGCCCGGCGCGAGGACGAAGCGCGACCCGAACAGCGTGAAGAAGAGCGCGAGCACCCCGACGTTCACGTAGAACAGCGCGTCGAGGTCGCGCGGCTCCGGGCGAAGCCGTCCCGCAAGCTCCAGGGGCCGGGCGATCATGTCCCCGCCCCTCCCCCAGCGCCGCCCGACTTGTATTCAGCAAGCAGATACCTCATCGCCTCGTTGCCCGACCATTCCATGTCGCCCACGATCGCCCGCACGCGGCCGTTCAGGAAGTGGCGGGCGAGGTGGGCCGGGATCCCCACCATCAGCCCCGCCGCCGCGCTCAGCAGCGCCTGCCACATGCCCGAGGCAAGCGCGCTCGCCGTGGCGTAGTCCCGCTGGAACGCGAGGAAGGTGGCGATCATCCCCAGGACGGCCCCGAGCAGGCCGACCAGCGGCGCCACCTGGGCGATCGCCGCCAGGGCGCCGATCCGCCGCTCCAGGGCCGGGAGTTCGACGATCGCAGCCTCCTGTACGTGAAAGCGCATCACCTCGGCGTCCTCGCCGGCGTGCAGGAGGGCCGACTTCACGACGGCGGCTACCGGCCCGGGCGTCTCCTCGCAGACCGTCAGGGCCTCGACCAGGCGCCGCTTGGCCAGGATGTTCTTGATGCCGTCGAGGAACGCCTTGGATCGGATCTGGGCCCGGTGCAGGTACAGCGTGCGCTCCACGAAGATCACGAGCCCGGTCAGTCCGAGCGCGGCCAGGACCGCGATCATCGGGCCGCCCCGGGAGAAGAGGGTGAAGTCGAGAATGGACATCGGGGTGTTGGGTTATCGGTTCCTGGTCCCTGGCTGCAAACCGGAAAGCGGCGGTGTCACGGCTTCGCCTCCTGCGGCTCGAATCGCGCCAGGCGGGCGCGGGCCAGCGCTCCTCCGGGGAGATTGGCCTGCACGATCAGCTTCCAGGCGTCCTTCGCCTGGTCGAGCCTGCCCTGCGCCTCGCCGAGCTTGCCGAGTTCCAGGAGCGTGCGCGACATCCAGTAGCGGCCCCGTGCGCCGAGTTCCCCGGCGCGGGCCGGGTCCAGCAGGAAGGCTGTCACGACGTCCCGCCACCAGACGGCCTGGGCCTGCGCGGGGCTGCCGCGGCGCTCGAGCAGGAAGCCCAGGTTGAAGCCGGCCTCCGTGCGGACCTCGACCGGTGCGTCGACCCGGTACAGCAGATGCTCAAAGAGGATGCGTGCGTCGTCGCCGTGCGAGGGGTCCGTGGCGGACTGGGCGTCGTGGCACTCGGCCAGGGCAAGCTGGGCGAGCACGATGTCCTGGTGCTGCGAGAAGTTGTTCAGCAGCGACTCGTACACCTGCTGCGCCTGGGGAAACTGGTTGAGCTCACGCAGGAGGTCACCCTGCTTGAGTCGCGCGTAAAAGACGAAGTCCCCGCGCCGGTCGTTTCTCGGATATCTGCCCACCAGGCTAACCAGGCTCTCGATCAGCTTGTTGGCCTCCTCCAGGTTCTTGTCCTGGCCGAGCCGCTCCGCCTGGAGTGCCGCCTGGTACAGGGCGTAGGGTGCGTACGGGCTGTCCGGAAAATCGTCCGCAAACCTCGTTAGGAGGGCCTGCGCCTCGACGACCTTGTCCTGCTGCGCGTAGTAGTTTGCCTCGATGATGTACGAGTCCTGCGAGGCGTCGGCGCGGGGAAACTCCGTGCGCAGGCGCTTGAGGATGCCGAGGGCGGCGGCCTCCCGATTCAGGGCCAGGCTGGCCTGCGCCTGGAGCAGCTCCCCCGTGCTCTCGATCTCGGTGCCGAGTTCTGGAGGCAGGCCCCGCAGGAGGTCCTTCAGGGCCGCGACCAGGAGGAGCGTACGCTCGGGCTGCCCCGCGTCAAAGGAGAGCCTGGCCTGGAGCCAGGCCATGCGCGCCTTGAGCTCGGCGGGCAGCGCACCCGCCGCGGGCGCACCCTCCGACGAGGGCTGCAGCAGCCGGTTCACCCGGGCGTAGGCCTCGGCTGTCTTGCCGTCCAGCTGGAGCGCGCGCTCCAGGTTCCATTCGGCCTGCCAGCGGTCGATCGTGTCAAAGGCCGGGTCGCGTGCAAGGTCGTCGATCACTCCCTCGGCGGCCTCGAGGGAGCCCGCCTTGATCTCCGACTCCACCCGCTGAAACATCAGCTCGCCGGGCCGCACAAACGCCGGGGGCGTTCGCACGGCCGCCGCATAGCCGTCCGCGGCGGTGCGGTAGTCCCCGGCCCGAAACCAGGCCTCGGCAACCAGCACCCCGAGTTCCCCGCGCAACTCCCCAGGCGGCATCTCCGCCCCGGCCTTGTCCGCATGGTCGGCCGCGGCCCGGTAGCGGTGCTGCTCCCAGGCGAGCGCCGTCAGGACGCCAAGCGCGTGCGCCTTCAGCGGCGAACCGGGGAACCGCTCGAGAATTCCGGAGGCGTCCTCCTCGGCCTGCAGGTAGTCGCCGTCCCCAAGGGCCGAGGTCGCACGAAAGAGCAGAAGTGCCTCGAGAATCGGGTGCGGCTGAGGAGCCGAGATGAGCTTGTTGAGCTCTGCGCGGTACCCGGTCCGGCCCGGGCCCTCCCGGGATGCGTTCGCAAGCAGCTGAAGGGCCATCCGCTGGCGGTCCGGGTCGTGTCCCGTCTCGAGAAGTTGGACCAGCGCGTTTCGGCCGACCGAATCCACTCCCCCCGCAATCAGGCCAAGGAGAAGGCGGAAGTCGTCCTGGCGGGCGCGCTCCTCCGCAGGAAGAGCGACCAGCTCCCGCTGAAGCACGGCAACCGCCTCGCTCCTTCGCCCGGCCCCGGCGAGCATCACGGCGTACGTCCTGGCGAAGTCGTAGCCCGTGGCGGTGCCCTCAAAGCGCTCCTGGTTTTGCCTCGTCTGCTCAATCGTGTCCTCGTTTGCCGGGCCCACGCGGAGGCGCTCCTCCTCGCGGGCAAGCCCGAATCGGGCGCGCACCAGCTCCGTCGCGGCGGCCTTTTCGGCCTCCTCGTAGAGGCCCGAGGCCTGGATGGGACTCCCCGCCCCGGAGGCGAGGAGGCCTTGAAGGTAAAGGTGCCAGGCTCGATCCGCCGGGGTCAGGTCGCCCGACCGCACGGCGTCCAGCTCGGACCTTGCCTCCCCAGTCCGGTGCAGCTCGGCCGCGACCAGTGCGGCGCGAAGATGCCAGGCCGATCCCCGGAGGCCGATGCTTCCCCGGAGTACTTCGTCCGCCTCACGCGGCCGGTCGTCGTCGAGGAGCGCGGTGGCGAGGGCCAGCGCAAGCTGGGAGCGGTCGGCCTCCGACGCCGCGAGAAGCTCGCGGTACAGCCCGGCGGCCGCATCCGGGAAGCCCATTTCCTGGGCCCGTTGTGCCGCGAGCAGGGTCAGAGTCCGCTCGCCCGGCGACGGACCAGAGGAAGAGTCCATCAGCGGAACGGGCGGATTCAGGGGATCCTGGGCACGGGCCGGGGCCGCCGCCAGCGGCAACAGGATGAGAAGTGGGCAAAGGCGCATTCGCGGGGGGTGGACGGCGGCCGCAACTGTGCCGTGGCGACGGAACACAATCAACCGCATTTGGTTGAGTCTCGCCGTCGGGCCCGGGGTTCCACATGACACACCGAAAACAGTGCCGGGGCCATTCGGAGATGCATGGCTCATGCAGGCGTTTCGAGGTAGGGACGGGCGGCCCGCCAAGCCTGCCCTGAGTTTATCGATGGGTCCGGGCATATCTGCAGGCCCATTCGTAGGCCCGGACGCCCGGGCCGGGCGTCCCTACCCGATTTCAGTCAAATGGTCCCGGCACTCCAAATAATCCCGGCGTTGCAGTCCCGCAAACTTGGGTTAGGCTCCCTTCCCTCCATGTCTTCCGACCTCACCGAGCTCTACCAGCAGGTCATCCTCGACCACAACAAGCGCCCGCGGAACCGGGGTCGCCTGCCGACCGCGAACCGTGTGGCCCACGGCGACAATCCGTCCTGCGGGGACCAGTGCAGCGTCTACCTGCGCATGGACGGGGACCGCATCGCCGAGGTCTCGTTCGACGGATCCGGCTGTGCGATTTCCCAGGCAAGCTCCTCGCTGATGACGACGCGGATCAAGGGCAAAACGGCGGCGGAGGTCGAGGCCATGTACCGCGAATTCCACGACATCGTGACGACGGGCCAGGAGCCCGGGGAGATCAGCGACACCGCTGCGTTTGCGGGGGTGCACGCCTTCCCGGCCAGGATCAAGTGCGCGACCCTCGGGTGGCATGCCGCCCTCAACGCGCTCAAGGGGGACCCTGTCCCCGCAACGACGGAGAGCCACACCGACTGACAGGGCGCCGGACCCATCCACACCCTGCCCATGCCTTCCTGGGAGAAAATCCGCGGCGACTTCCCCGCCCTGCGCCAGCAGGTCAACGGCAAGCCCCTGGTCTACCTCGACAGCGCGGCGACCACGCAGAGGCCCCAGGCCGTGATCGACGCGCTCGACCGCTTCTACAGCCGCGACAACGCCAACGTGCACCGCGGCCTGCACGCGCTCTCCATGCGCGCCACCGACGCCTACGAGGGCGCGCGGGCGCGGGTCGCCAGGTTCATCAACGCCGCGGCCCCCGAGGAAATCGTCTTCACGCGCGGGACCACGGAATCCATCAACCTCGTGGCCTCAAGCTGGGGCGGCGCCAACCTCGGACCGGGCGACGTGATCCTCCTCACCGAGATGGAGCACCACAGCAACCTGGTCCCATGGCAGCTTGTCGCCGCGCGCACCGGGGCGAGCCTGCACTACGTGCCCGTGACGGGCGACGAGGGGCTGCTCGACCTGGGCACCCTGGACAAGCTCCTCACGCCGGAGGTCAAGGTATTCGCGTTCACCCACGCATCCAACACGCTCGGGACCGTGAATCCGGTCGCGGACCTGTGTACGCGCGCGCGAAAGGCCGGAATCGTCACGGTGATCGACGCGGCGCAGTCGGCCGGGCACATGCCCCTCGATGTCCGCGCCATCGACTGCGACTTCCTGGCGTTTTCCGGGCACAAGATGGGGGCGCCGACGGGCATTGGCGTCCTCTATGGTCGCCGCGCCCTCCTGGACGCAATGCCCCCCTGGCAGGGCGGAGGAGGGATGATCGCCAGCGTCGGCTTCCTGGAGAGCACCTGGAAGCCCGCGCCGGAGCGCTTCGAGGCAGGCACGCCGAATTTTGCGGATGCAGCCGTGAGCGCGGTGGCCTGCGACTACCTCGACCAGATCGGCCGCGCGGACATCGAGCGCCACGACGGGGACCTTGCCGTGCTCGCCTACGAGCGGCTCTCGGAACTTCCGGGCATACGGCTGCTGGGGCCCCGGCCGCCCGTCCACCGTGGAGGGGTCGTGAGCTTTGCCTTTCCCGATGTGCACGCGCACGACATCGTGACCTTTGCCGACCAGGACGGGATCGCGCTGAGGGGCGGCCACCACTGCAACCAGCCACTGATGAGGAAGCTCGGGCTCACCGGCACGGCACGGGCGAGCTTCTACGTGTACAACCGGGCCGAGGAAATCGACACCTTGGTCGCCTCCCTGCGGCGTATACTGGCCTTCTTCCGGTGACATGGCCCGCCTCCCGGCAGCGAGTCTCGCCCTCCTCCTGTTCCTTGCGGCATGCGGCTGCTCGCAGCGGGAGACCCAGGCCGAGGCGGCGCGGCGAAACCTCACGCTGCTCGTGGGAAACGGGGCCGAGCCGCAGGACCTGGACCCGCATGTCTGCACGGCCTTCACCGATTCCAACGTCCTGACGGCCCTGTTTGAGGGACTGACCTGCATTGACGAAAAGACCGCGCAGCCCGTTCCCGGGGTGGCCGACCGCTGGGAAACGTCCCCTGACGGCCTCACGTACACCTTCCACCTGCGGGACGGGGTCAAGTGGTCCAACGGCGACCCGCTGACGGCCGGGGACTTCGTCTACTCCTTCCACCGGATCCTCGCCCCGCCCCTCGCGAGCGAGTACTCGTACATGCTATACTTCATTCGAAATGCGGAGGCATTCAACGAGGGGAAGATCCGCGACTTTGACGAGGTGGGCGTGAAGGCCGGGGACGCGCAGACCCTCGTCGTCCGCCTGGACCATCCCTGCCCCTTTCTCCCCGCGGTCGCCGCCCACCAGTCCTGGTTCCCGGTGCACCGGGCGACGCTCGAGAAGTTCGGCGCCGGGGAAAGGCGCGGCACCGCATGGACCCGCCCGGGCAACCTGGTCGGCAACGGCGCCTTTGTCCTTTCGCAATGGAGCCCGAACGACCGGATCGTGGCCGTCAGGAATCCCCGATACTGGGACGCGGCCAACAACCGGATTCAGTCCGTCGTCTTCTTTCCGAACGACAACATCGCGAGCGACGAGAGCGCCTTCCGGGCGGGACAGCTGCACGTCACGTACGACCTCCTGCCGGACCGGATCGAGCACTACCGGCGCGAGGCGTCGCAATTCCTGAGGGTAGACCCGTTCCTAGAGAGCTACTTCCTGCGCTTCAACGTGACCCGGCCGCCGCTCAACGACCGGCGCGTCCGCCAGGCGCTTTCGCGGGCGATAGACCGCGCGGCCATCGCGCGGGATGTGCTCTACGGAAGCCGCATGCCGGCAGGCGCCCTCACGCCGCCCAACACGGCCGGCTACACATCGCCCGCGCAGGTCCCCACCGACTTTGCCAGCGCGAGGCGGCTCCTCTCCGAGGCGGGTTACCCGGGCGGCAGGAACTTTCCGCGCCTGGAGCTCCAAATGAACAACGACGCGATCAATTCCAAGATCATGGAGGCGATCCAGCAGATGTGGCGGCGGGAGCTCGGTATCGAGGTCGTGCTCGTCAACCAGGACTTTCGCGTCTATCTCGACAACCAGCGCACGCTTGCATACCAAATCTCCCGGTCCCGATGGGTCGGCGACTATGACGACCCCAGCACCTACCTTTACATGTTCAAGAGCGACAGCGGCAACAATGAGACAGGCTGGGCCAACCCGGAGTACGACCGGTTGAACGACGAGGCCGACCGCGCGCCCGACACGGCGACCCGCTACGCCCTGTTGGGGAGGGCGGAGGCCCTGCTGCTCGAGGACGCCCCGATCGCTCCCATCTTCTTCGGCACGCGAACCTACCTCGCCCAACCCTACGTGAGCGGCTGGGATCCTTCGCTTCTCGGGCTGCACCGCTACCAATATGTCGGATTCAACCCCTAGATTGCGCCGCAGGTTGCGGCGATTCACCGCGGGCTGCGCCCTGGCGCTCGTCGCCGCCAGCGCCGCATTCGCCGACGACGTGAGCTTTGTCCGGGTCTGGCCCGGCTGGAAATCCGGCGATCTGTTCATGCGGATTTCCGAGTATTTCGGGAGCCCCGAGGACTCGGGAGGGCGCATCATCCTCCGCACCCATCCCGGCGAGAGAACGGGATGCTACTTCGTGGCACGCGTGCGCAACAAGGGTTCGGCCGAGGCCGGGGCAACTTTCGTGTTGCGGTTGATCGCCCCCGACAGCCCCGACCCAAAGACCTTTTCCTTCGCGGCCGATGTGCCGCCCGGCGAGCCCATCTACGAAATCGGGCTGACCGGGCCGGACTGGCCAGGCCGAAAAGTTCATCCCGTTGCCTGGCAGCTCGAGCTGCGTTCGGCCGACGGAAAGACGCTCGCGACCTCCCAAAGCTTCCTGTGGTCGAAGTGAGCGATGCCGCGGCGTGGTCGGCGTGGTCGGCGTTTTCGCCGCGCCTTCGGCTTGAACCCGCCGTCTTTGTCGAGCTGCTCGATGGCGGACAGGCCTTCCGGTGGACCACGAAGGGGGACGGGATCTGGCTTGGCCTCTGGGACCGCCATGTCGCCAGGGTGAGGCTGAACCCTTCGAACCACCTGGAGTGGTCTGTTCCTGGGACAGCGACCGCCGCGGACGAGGTTGCGCTGGCCGGTTACTTTGATGTCGCAAGCGACGCGGCCGTGCTCGCCGACCGGCTCCCGTGGCGCTCGGACGCCCACCTGGCCCGGTGCATGGAGTCGCTGCCCGGGCTGCGCATCCTCCGCCAGCCGTTCGGCGAGACGCTTCTTTGTTTTCTCTGCAGCTCCGCCAAGAGAATAGCGCAGATCAGGCAGATGGCGTCCCTCATGGCCGAGCGAATGGGCAAGCCCGCGGGGGCGCGCTTCCGGCGGCTGCCCTCGTGGCCGGAGCTCGCCGCGGCAACCGAGGACGAACTGCGCGGCTGCTTGCTCGGGTTTCGGGCCCGTTACATTCACCAGACCGCCCGTTTCCTGGCCGCCCACCCGGGCTGGCTCGAGGAGACCGGGGCCCTGCCCTATCCCGCTGCCAAGGAGCGCCTGTGTTCCCTTCCCGGCGTCGGAGAGAAGATTGCCGATTGCGTGCTGCTCTATGGCGGCGGCCGGCTCGAGGCCTTCCCCGTCGATGTGTGGATCCTGAAGGCCATGGAAAGGCGTTACGGGCTGTCGGGCTGGAGCCCGCGGCAGGTCGCGCACTTTGGCAGGATGCATTTCGGCCCGCTTGCCGGCCTGGCCCAGCAATATCTTTTTGCATGGGAGCGGAAGGCCGGGTAGACACCCTTCACAAGCGATGGCCACTCCTCCGACCCTGTCCGTCATCATCCCCTGTTACAACGAGGCGAACACCATTCGCACGCTGGTCGAGCGCGTCCGTGCCGCACCGGGCCCGCAAAAGGAGATCATCATCGTCGATGACGGCTCACGGGACGGGACCCGGGACATACTGCGCACGCAGATCGCGCCGCTGGTCTCGAAGATCATCTTTCACGAGGTGAACAGCGGCAAGGGAGCGGCCCTTAAGACCGGCTTCGCCGCCGCGACGGGCGACATCGTGGTGATCCAGGACGCCGACCTTGAATACGATCCCCAGGAATACCCGAGGCTCATCAAGCCCATACTGGAGGGCAAGGCCGACGTGGTCTTCGGCTCCCGCTTCATGGGTGCGGAGGCGCATCGCGTGGTCTATTTCTGGCACATGATGGGAAACAAGTTCCTGACGCTCCTCTCCAACATGTTCACCAACCTGAACCTCACGGACATGGAGACCGGCTTCAAGGTGTTCCGGCTCGATACGCTGCGAAAGATCGAGCTCCAGGAGACGCGCTTCGGGTTCGAGCCCGAGATTACCGCAAAGATCGCACGCCTCGGCGTACCGATCTACGAAGTGGGCATCAGCTACTCGGGGCGGACCTATGCCGAGGGCAAGAAGATCGGATGGAAGGATGGCTTTCGCGCCCTCTGGGTGATCCTCAAGTACAACCTGTTCAGGTAAGGGGTCAGGTTGACTGAAACCGGGTGGGGACGCCCGGCCCGGGCGTCCGGGCAAACTCACTGGCCCCTCAAGGTGCCGTTTGTTGCGTCGCTGCCGACTGCTCCTTCGAGCTGAGTATCTTCTTCAGCGCCGGGTAGGCCATGACCACGACCAGGGCCGCGACGAGGATGAGAATGAGGGTCTCGACCAGGGTCATACCCCGGTCCCCTTTGCGCGGGAAGTTCATGGCAGTACTAGTCGCCCCCGCCGCAGTCGCTGTCAATAGAAGGGGTCAGGTTGAGGTTTTTTGACCTGCGCTGCGCAGGTCAAAAAACTCAACCTGACCCCTTTTTCTTTGCCCGCTTCTTCGGCGCTGCGAGCAGCTCCTTCACCGAAAGGTCGACCGCGTCCTTCCAAAGGTTCTCAATGCCAAAATGGTCGCGCATCTCGGGCAGGAACAGGTGGACCATGACGTCGAAGGCGTCGACCACAACCCAGCCGCTCTCCCGGGTCGCCTCCAGCCCCACCAGGTGGACATCGTCGGCGCTGAGCTCCTTCTCAAGCTCCATGCGCAGGGCCCGCAGATGCGGCTCTGAGGATCCGGTCGCCAGAACCAGATAGTCGGTGATCGTGGACTTTCCCCTGACATCGAGCACCCTGAGATCCTCAGCCTTCTTTTCCGCGAGCGCCCGGCAGCAAAGCTTGACCAGTTTCCTGCTCGCGATCGGCTTGGATTTCATTCCTCCGCCCGATACAGGCCTTTTTCGCGAATGTAAACGATCGTCTTGTGCGGCATGAAGTATTCGAGGGAGAGCCCGCGACGGATGCGCTCGCGCAATTCCGTCGAGCTGATCGCGAGAAGGTGGCCGTCGCAACGATGGAGGCGCAGGCCGGGTATCGAGGGCCGGGCCCTTACCGGGTACCCCGGGCGCTCGAGGAAGATGAACTCCACGAGGCCGGCCAGCTCGGCGATATCCTTCCACTGCTCCAGGCGCGGGACCTGGTCGCCGCCAATGATCCAATACAGCGTGTCGTTGGGATGAAGCGCCCGAAAGTGGCGCGCCGTCTCGACCGTGTAGCTTGTGCCGCCCGAACTCGCCTCGAAATCGGTGATTTCAAAGCGGGGGTCCGAATCGATCGCCTCCCGGAGCATCGCGATCCTGTCCCCGGGGGAGGCGTGCTCATCCCCCGGCTTTAGGGGCGCCCGGGCGGCCGGGACGAATAGAAGCCGATCGAGCGTGTGCTGCTCATAGGCGTCCTGGGCGGCCATGAGGTGGCCGAAGTGCACGGGATCAAAGCTCCCTCCGAGAAAACCGATTTTCACTGGCGAGCCAACCTGCTCCCGCCCCCCTCCCCGGGCAAGACCCATTTCCCCCTATCTTGGCTGTGGGCCCGATTGGTTTCGGGTTGGGTCTCCGGAGGTCGACTGTATGAGGCATCCCCATTTCCTGCCCATTGTAGTTTTCCTGAACCCTGATAGGGTGGCCCGCGTCTACACACGTTATGGCACTGGCCACAGAGCTCTTCGACTATGCGCTCCCGCAGGAATGCATTGCCTTGACGCCCGCCGAAAAGCGGGATCGATCCCGACTCCTTGTCGTCGACCGTGCGGTTCAGTCCATCACCCATGCTACCTTCTCCGACTTGCCGGCCTTCCTGCGCGCCGGCGACATGCTGTTCCGCAACAACGCGACGGTGATACCGGCGAGGCTCCTTGCCCAGCGCCCGAGCGGCGGCCGGGTCGAGTGCCTTCTCCTGGAGTCCGCCGGCGGACCAAGCTCCCAGGGCGAAGTCTGGCGCTGCCTCGTCAAGCCCGGACGGAGGCTCCCTGTCGGGGCGAGCTTTGCGCATCCCGAGGCCGCCTTCATGGGCGAGGTCGTCGAAAGGGAGGCGGACGGCGCCGTGCTGGTCCGGTTTTCGGTGCGCGACGGCGATACGGTCGTTTCGATGGCCCGCCGCTGCGGGGAACTCCCCCTGCCCCCCTATCTCGGGCCGAGGCGCGCCGAGCACAGGGCGCTCGACCGCGAGCGCTACCAGACCGTGTATGCCGACCCGGCGAGACCGGTGGCGGCCGCCGCGCCCACGGCCGGCCTGCATTTTACAGCGCCCCTGCTGGCGTCCCTTGCCGCCCGGGGCGTGCGATCCCTGGACCTGACCCTGAACGTGGGGTTGGGAACGTTTCAGCCGATTTCCTCCGACTCCATCGAGTCCCATAGAATCCACCGCGAGCACTATGAGATGCCGGTGGATTCGCAGTGCGCCCTATTTCCCCCGATCACCGGGAAGCGGGTTGCCGTCGGAACGACGGCCGTGCGCGCCATCGAGGACTTCCTTGCGACCCAGGCCGCCCCGCGCGATGAGACCCATTTTGCCGAGGCCGGGATCTTTCTGTTCCCGCCGGCCACGTTCCGCGGCGTGGACGCCCTGATCACAAACTTTCACCAGCCCCGCTCCACCCTGCTGTGCCTGGTTTCCGCCTTTCTCACGCCGGGCTCGGCAGGTGGCATCGCATGGCTGAAGGAGATCTACGCCGAGGCCATCGGGCTTCGCTATCGCTTTTTCAGTTACGGCGACGCCATGCTGATCCTATGACCGCGGACGAGATTCAGGCCTTGATCGAGGAGGCGACCTTTGACCATGCCATGGGCGATTCCGACGCAGCGCTCGCCAAGCTGGCCCGAGTGGCCGAGGCGGATCCGGGCTCGTTCGACGCATGGCATGCGCTCGCCGAGGTAAACTTCGCGCTCCGGCGGTATGACGCCGCGGTCGCCGCCGGCGAGCGCGCGCACGCCCTCCGCCCCGACGACCTTTTCATCAACACGACCCTTTCGCGCGCGTGGATGGAGAAGGGCGACAAGGCCAAGGCCGAGCACTTCGGCGCCCAGGCGAAGATCCAGGGCTGGAAGGCGGAGTTGAAGGGGGAGAAGAAGGATTGAGGGATCGAAGGTAGGGCGAAGTCGCTGCGGCGTTGTCGGATCCACCTGAGCCCTGGATAGGTCTTCGAAGGTCGACTGTGTGAAGCTTGGTGAACGAAAGCGACCGGAGAAGACCTATCCAGGGCTCAGGTGGACCAACAACCAACCAACGCCCGGCTTGACCTGCAGGCGTTCCGGCGGAACATTCCCCCACTGCCGCGGCTGTAGTTTAGCGGTAAAACTCCTGCCTTCCAAGCAGGTATCCGGGGTTCGATTCCCCGCAGCCGCACCAAAACTTCGCGAAGCGAAGGTTTGGTGCGCCCTGAGCCCCCCGAGAGCCTCGGGGTAAACGAGGCCGAAGGCCGAGTCGAAGGGCGGCTCGTCGGGAAAGACTTGCCCAACCCTTGATCCGCCGGAGAACGGCGCGGTTCCGTTGGCTCGCAACTGACATTCGCGGTCCAAAGGAACATTCTCTCCGGATCTGATCAGCCAGTTCGCGACGGCTTCTCAAGTTTGCGTATGCGGCTCAAACTCACAAGGCGTCTCCGTGAGCAGCAGCGACCATCAAGCCGCAAACGACTGCCAATCCCAGCGAGACCGCAACATAACTCAATCCGAGAATATAGGTTACCCATGCAGGGCATTTCGACTTGTTGATGATCAAGAAAAGCGGGGCAACCAAGGAAAGGCCATAGAAAGCAATGAACAGCGTCGTTTCATGGATCCGTGCATGAAAGTCGTAGGCCAGCTCGACGGAAAGAGCCCCGAGAACCAGTGGACCGACAAACGCCGCGTAGGCCAGGAGCAGTTTCAAGCGGGTGTCCATTTCTGGGGATTGATGCGATTTCTATTGGCTACTCTTGGTTGTAGCTTGCTCCGCGAGGATAATCAACCCTGGCCGAGATCGCTCTGGTTGAGATGACCGCGCGAGCCGTGCCAGAACCTTGCAACGCCTACGGTGTGGGAATCCGCATCGATCCCGTACACAATCCGAAACGGAGGCAAAACCAACTCGCGAAGTTCCGGAAGACCAAACTCTGGAACCATGCGACCCAGCGTCGGGAAGACCCCCAAAGTCTTCGTCCTTTCAACCAAGGCGTTCGCCAGGCGAACCGCGGCGCCCGGTCTGTCGACCGAGATGTGTACCACAATGGCGCGCAAGTCGTCGATCGCCCGCGGAGCGAGAACTACCTTGTATTCCATGAGGCGATCGTCTTCTCGACCGCCTCAATCGGAACGCCTTCGGCACGCTCTAGCTGTTCAAGCCCCTCCCTGACGCCGGCCATGAAGTCGACCTTCTTCGCGATCGTCCGCAAGGAAACGTCATCCGGCAAGCGAGTGAGGAGATCCGACACGAGCTGCTTGTTGCCCATGGCGTCAAAGCTAGTTTGTGGATTGCCCGTGGCAAGACCGGCGGTGGTATTTTGGGGCATGAATTGCTCCTAACATAGTAGCAAGCGCCATTACCCCGCCTAGGAAGAGGCGCGAGGGGTTTGCCGCCTTGGAAGGCCGTTGTGCCTGCCAGCCGCGGAGGCCGGGATTGTTGCCGAAGGCTGCGAAGCGTAGCCTGTCCGAGGTGGAACCGTGAAGGCAGTCGAGTGATAGAGCTGCTGGTAATTCCATTCAGCCGCTCAGAGCGGAGCAGCCGAGCCAAGGAGTCATTTCCTCCGGGCTGGGTTCCCAGGCACTCAGGCCTTCAGAGGCAGCAAGCACCGAGCGCCGGCCGGCGAGTATTCCCGGACGGGCGGGCCGCCTGTCCCTACCTCCGAACGGGGGCCCTCAATGCTCCTGGTGGCCGTCGACCTTCTGTCCCTGCATGATGTCGAAGGGGTCGCTCTTTAGAAGCGGGGCGTATTCACCCAGCTTCGTGAGCGTGAGCGTGAGTGCATCGCCGTCCTTGGCCGCGCCGAACACCATGCGCCCGGCCGGGAGTTCGACCGACCAGACGCAGGTTGCGATATGATATTGGTCGTCGAAGTCGACCCACTCGACCCGGAATTGACACGGCCCGGGCCGGCCCTGGGCCCAGCCGTCGCCGCTGCCCACAATGTTGCCCGTGCTCCAGATGCTCATCTTGCCTCCCGCCCCGGTTGAGGGAAACAGGACCGAAGTGGCCCCGCCAGGCGGCGCCGCGTCCCCGGCAAACGCCAGGATCGAGAGCGCCAACGACAGGAGGATGGGGCGGATCACGGGAATACCCTTCTGCTGTTCCTTCGCCCACCCTCCCTATCGGCCGCTTTGAGGCTGGCAATAGGAGCTTCGAAAGGCCTCAGGGTATGCCCGGACGGGCGGGCCGCCCGTCCCTACCACCCGTCATCCAATCACTACCACCTCGTGGTCGGCGATCGGAGCTATTTCGAAATGGACCCAGCCGTCGTCGATTCGCGAGTTCAACGTGTCGTTGTAGACGATCGAGCGAACCCGCCCGCCCTTGATGTCCGCTGGCAGCCGGACGGCCACCTTGAGCGGGCCGACCGGGATCAACTCGTGCACGGGCGAGCGCCAGGTCCCGGCGCTTGTGAGGTTCACCAGGTGCAGCACGAGCCTGCCGCCATTGCCCTTCGCACCGGAACCGCCTCCCGCACTCGGCTGGCGGTACAAGTGGACGTCGATCAGGCCGGGGCCGTCGACCTTCAACGGGATGTCGTCCTTGGCCGCCCAGCGCACCACGTTGGCCAGAAGGTTCCCATGGTCGGGCTGGTTCTCGCGCGCGAATCGCCGGTCGATGTCGGCCGGCATGTAGGCGATGCGGCCTCCCTCGGGCGACTCGCGGAGCACGATCCCCGGAATCCTCGTCAAAGGCTCCCTCATCCATGCCGCCTCAACCGGCATGTTCGGCATCGCCGGCACAAAAGTCAGCGGGACGAGCCCGCCGGGATCGAGGTCCAGGGGCTCAAGCATGCCGCCAAACCCAAGGATGTCCGTGTCCTCGAATCCTCGCAAGATGACATGGCGGGCGCCACCCGTCCCCAGGGGGCCGGCACCACCCGTCTCATCGGCACGACCCGGCTCCAACCTTAGGTACGTCTGCGTGAAATCCCGGGCCCATGCCGTGCGCCGGGCCTCGTTCCGAAAGGCATGTCCGGACGGAACATGCGCTCCGAAGCGGTCCGCTAGGGCAAAGTCCCGGCGCAGCACGCCGTCCAAGTCGAAAAGTGAGCTCGGTCCCGTCGCCACGATGCTCCCTCCCCCGGCCAGGAACCGCCTCACCGCCGAAACCTGCGCATCGGACATGGCCGCGAGGCCAGGGAGTATGATCACCCTCAACCCGAAGGCTCGCGAATCCCTTTCGAGATCATCGATGTGCACCGGCAGGCACGGGATCCGCGCGCGGACCAGGGCCTGCGTGAATCCATTCCAAGGCTCGTCGACGAGGACGCCGCCGTTGTCCCTTCCGAAGAAGTCCATATTGCGCTGCGACCAGAGCATCCCGACCGATGCAACCGGCAGGCGGTTGACAAGAAACTCCTCATGGTCGCGATGCCACCTCCACAGGGGCTCCGCGGTCTTGAACATCCTGCGGTCCTGCCTCTGGGATCCGATGTGGTGCCACCATGGCTGGACGCCGCCCGCAATGCCCTCAAGGACCCACATACGCGCCTCCGGCTCGGGCTTGGAGGCAAGCCTGAAGCCATGCTCGGCCGCGTTGTACATCGCCATGCTTTCTGGAACGACCTTCTCCCAGCCGGCGACGCAGCGGAGCCGCTTCCCAACCTGCCCATTGTGCTGGAACCCTTCCAAATCGGAGCGCCGCTGGTCGTCGAGCATGATCATGTCCGCGCGCCGGAGGATTTCCCTGTCGTCCCTGAAAACCCTGGACTGCCAGCTCTGCGAGCCCGCCATCATGCCCACCCATATGCAATCCTTCCCGCCCGCTTCGCGGGCGACGCTGTTGAACAGGTCCCAAATCTCGATCCGGCGCTCATAGTTCCAACGAATCCAGTCGCGGTACAGGGGGTCGTTCCAGTCCGCCGCAGGCGGAATGTCCCGTCCTGTCCTCTCATGAAACCTCTGCCGGCAGTTCTCGCAGAAGCATGGCTGGTCGCGCATGGGGCCATTCCAGTTGTTGTCGGTGAAGCCCTCGGGGCGGTAGCCGATCGCGACCTCGCGCAGGATCGCGGGGATGTGCTCGGTGTAATACGGGCTGTTCACGCACGCGACGTAAAGGTTGGTGACCCGGTAGGGATTCCCCGAGCCATCGCGCGCGAACCAGTCGGGGTGCGCCCCATACATGTCCCCTCCCGCGCGGTTGGAGTCCATGCGTGCAAACACTGCCAGCCCGTCCTCATGCGCCGCCCTGAGGATCTCGCCGAACAGGTCCCGGCCGCCCAGGAATTCCGCCCTCCTGTGGAACGGCACCTTCGTTGGATAATAGGCGACGATTCCCCCGGCGTTGACGACGACACCCTGGACGCAGGTGCGCCGCCAATGCCCGCGCCACCAAGGAAGGTCGAAGCGCTGCGGGTCGATCTCAGTCAGGTTGGTCTGCCCCCACCTCATGGTTCGGCGAAACCACGGGCCGGCCGGCACGACCCCTCCCGGACCCCCGGTCGTTTCCGGACTGTCGCCCTTTCCGAGGAGCCTGTGACCGGCGAGACTCACTGCGGCGGCCCCGGCGGCCAGCCTCTTAAGGAACCCGCGGCGGGACGAGTCGGGTTGGGGCGCCTCGCTCATGACCGCTTGAATTCTCCCCGGGCCTATCGGGCCAGGGCCTGTTTTACCCAGACCCCGAAATGCTCTGTCGGCGCATAGTCCCATCCCGAGATCAGGCATGGCCATGCCGTGGGATGGAAGTCCCAAGCGCTCCAGCTCCAGCCGTGGGCCTCGAGGGCGGCGAGCATCTCCCGGTTCCAGCGCTCGTCATGATAATTCGAGCCTGGCGGAAAGGGCCACTTGGCCTCGATGGAGCCGAATTCGGTGACTATGACCGGAAACTTTGCCGCGAGCGCCTCCATGCGGACCGTCCACTGGGGAATCGTCTCCCTGCCAATGCCGGCATAGGCATGCGGATAGGGATGGTTGGCGTAGATCACGCCGTTCCCATCGGGGTCGGAGAGCGCGTGCCCCTCAAGGATGCCCCGCGTCTCGTAGGACCAGTTGATGCCTCCCGCCACGGCCACATTCCGCGCTCCGGTCGATCGAATGGCGTCGAGGATCGCCTGAAGCCCGACGGCCTGGTACGAGACGGTCACCCCGGTCTTCTTGTCAGTCTCCGTGACTGGGCCCCCCTTGGACCACTGGTCCCAGGTGATGTGCGACGGTTCATTGTACAGGTCGAACAGGACCGCCGGGTTGCCGGCATAGACGGGAGCCAAACTCTTCCAAAACACGACGCTGTTGGCATCCGGCAGGTCGTGCTGCCCGATATTCTTCCCCCACTCGCCGGCATCGGACCAATGAAGGTCGAGAAGGATGTAGGCACCGTGCGAGGAGCAGGCGTCGACCAGCTGCGCGACGAGGCCCCGGTAGGCCGCGCCGCCGTCGGTTTGCTCGGGTGCACGCCCAAACCAGCGGTCCTGCGAGAGCGGCAGGCGGATGAAGTTCGCGCGCCACCCCGTCACGGCCGATCGGACGGTCTGAAGGATGTGCCCTTCCCCGTCGCTCGAAAACTCCATGCCCGCGCAGTTGACACCCCGCAGCCGGACCGGCTGGCCGGCAGCGTCCAACAGGACGTTGCCCTCCACCTTCAGGTCCGGCGGGGCGGCGGACAATGCAGCCGGGCCGAGGAGCCCGAGCCCAAGGAGAAGGTGGAACAATCCCGGCGAGGTTCGCATCATGATGGGGCTTGTCGCCAACCATGCGCGAAGGTACGACATCCGCAAGCGATCCCGCTAAAGTCACCGTGGAAAGGTTCGATGTCTTACAGTGTATGACAGTCCGATGCCTTTGCATTTGCCTGGCTGCGGCCCTTTCGGCGCACGCCGGGACACTGCGTGTTGCCCTGGTCACCAAGGGCAACTCCAACGAGTATTGGAAGACCGTTCACGCCGGGGCGGTTAAGGCCGAGCGCGATCTTGCCGCCGCGGGCACGGCGGTGCAGCTGCTGTGGGCCGCACCTCCAACCGAGAGCTCGGATGCCGAGGAGGCCGGATTGATCAACGGGTTTGTCGCCGACAAGGTGGACGGCATCGTTCTTTCGCCCACGAACGTCCAGGCGCTCGTCCCGCCGGTCAAGGCCGCCTTCGACGCCGGCATTCCGACCGTCGTGATCGACTCGGGATTGAACGATGCGTCCCAAGTGAGCTTCGTCGCGACCGACAACTACAACGGCGGCATGGTCGCCGCACGCCGGATCGGCAGCCTGCTGCACTGGCACGGCCGCGTGGTCCTCTTCCGTTTTCTCAGGCATTCCGCCGGGACAAACGCCCGGGAGAGCGGCTTTCTCGACACGATAGGAAGCCAGTTCCACGGCCTCACGGTCATCGATTCCAGCCACTACTCGGGCGCAACCTATGAGGACGCCAAGAAGTCGGCCGCCGCCCTGCTCTCGGAGTACGGCGCATCCACTGATGCGATCTTCTGCTCCAACGAGATTGCGTCCACAGGGATGCTCAGGGCCCTGAGGGAAACGGCCCTGGGAAAGGGCAAGACAAAGCTCATCGTGTTCGACGCCAGTACCGACACCCTGGAAGGGCTCCAGTCCGGAGATGTTCAGGGAATCGTTGTGCAAAACCCCTTCCTGATCGGGTATGTGGGAGTCAGGACGTTGGTCGACCACCTGCAGGGCAAAGCCGTTGAACAGACCATCGACACCGGCTGCCGTCTGGTGACGCCTGAGAACATTTCGACCCCCGAGGTCGCGGAGCTCCTGCACCCGCCGGTCGACAAGTACGTTGAGTAGGTAAGAGGGCATTTCAAGGTAGGGACGGGCGGCCCGCCCGTCCGGGCATGGTCGCAGGCCTATACGCAGTGCCTCGGCCCGTCTTGAATGGGCCCGATTCGTCCTCGGTTTTGGAGTGACTCTGATGTATGCCCGGACGCCCGGGCCGGGCGTCCCTACCAGGTTTCGGTCAAAAGGACTAAGTACCTGACCCCTTTCCGCTTGTTTCCCGCTTGCGCGGAGGTTGCACCCCGGCAACCCTCGGCGGAATCAGCGGATATGCCCAAACGCACTGATCTTACGTCCATCCTCATCATCGGCGCCGGCCCCATCGTCATTGGCCAGGCATGCGAGTTTGACTACTCGGGCACTCAGGCCTGCAAGGCGTTGAAGGAGGAGGGGTACCGGGTGATCCTGGTCAATTCCAACCCGGCGACGATCATGACGGACCCAGAGTTCGCGGACGTCACGTACATCGAGCCCCTGAACGTCGAGTTCCTGGAGAAGATCATCGCCGCGGAGCGGCCGTCGGCGGTCCTGCCAACGCTCGGGGGCCAGACCGCGCTCAATCTCAGCATGGAGCTCTACAAGCGGGGCATCCTCGCCCAATACGGGGTCGAGATGATCGGGGCCACGGCCGAAGCGATCGCGAAGGGGGAGGACCGCGAGCTCTTCAAGCAGGCGATGATCAAGATCGGACTCGACGTGGCCAAGTCGCGGACGGTGCACACCGCCGACGAGGCGCGGGCCGCGGCCGAGGAGATCGGCATGTTTCCGCTGATCATCCGGCCGTCCTTCACCCTCGGCGGCAGCGGTAGCGGGATCGCCTACAACCGGGAGGAATTCGACCGGATTGTGGCCAACGGGCTCGACATCTCGCCGGTTCACGAGGTCCTGGTCGAGGAATGCCTGCTCGGGTGGAAGGAGTTCGAGATGGAGGTGATGCGCGACCACAAGGACCAGTGCGTCATCGTGTGCTCCATCGAGAACTTCGACCCCATGGGGGTCCACACCGGCGACTCGATCACGGTGGCCCCCACCATGACGCTCACCGACAAGGAGTTCCAGTGCATGCGGGACGCATCCTTTGCAGTTATCCGGGAGATCGGCGTCGACACCGGGGGGTCCAACATCCAGTTCGCGGTGGATCCGCAGACCGGCCGGATGGTGGTGATCGAGATGAATCCGCGCGTCTCCCGGTCCTCCGCCCTTGCGTCCAAGGCCACCGGGTTCCCGATCGCCAAGATCGCCGCCAAGCTGGCCGTGGGTTTCACGCTCGACGAGCTCCGCAACGACATCACCCGGCTGACCCCGGCCAGCTTCGAGCCCACGATCGACTACGTCGTGACGAAGATCCCCAGGTTTACCTTCGAGAAGTTTCCCGACGCGGAGGCCACGCTGACTTCGTCCATGAAGTCGGTCGGGGAGGCAATGGCGATCGGCAGGACCTTCAAGGAGTCCCTTCAGAAGGCCCTGCGCTCGCTTGAGATCGGCGCCCCTGGGCTCGGGGGCGGAAGCGGCCGGGCCGGCGACGGGCAGCCCGACGAGGCCTTGATCAAGAACCGGCTCGGCACGCCGAACGCCGAGCGGGTCTTCTACATCCGCCACGCGTTCCGCGCGGGCTGGAGCGTGGAGCAAATCCACGACCTGACCAGGATCGACCCGTGGTTTCTGCACCAGCTGCGTGAGATCCACGAGATGGAACAGGCGCTGAGGGCCCAGGAACTGGCCACGATTGCCACACCCCTCCTGCGCCGGGCAAAGCAGTTCGGGTTCTCGGACGCGCAGCTCGCCCACTTCTTCCGGAGCGAGCTGACGATCGTGCGCAACGAGCGGAAACGGCGGGGCGTCGGGACGACCTACCGCCTCGTCGACACCTGCGCCGCAGAGTTCGAGGCATTCACGCCCTACTACTACTCAAGCTACGGGGACGAAAATGAGGTCATCGCCTCGCTCAAGCCGAAGATCATGATCCTGGGCGGGGGGCCGAACCGTATCGGCCAGGGCATCGAGTTCGACTACTGCTGCGTGCACGCGAGCTTCGCGCTGCAGGAGATCGGGTTCGAGACCGTCATGGTGAACTCGAACCCCGAGACGGTCTCCACGGACTACGACACAAGCGACCGGCTGTACTTCGAGCCCCTCACCCTGGAGGATGTGCTCGAGGTCTACGAGCAGGAGAACTGCGAGGGGGCGATCGTCCAGTTCGGAGGCCAGACGCCCCTCAACCTTGCTGCGGGGCTCAAGGCCAACGGCGTCAACATTATCGGCACCTCACCCGAGTGCATTGAAATCGCCGAGGACAGGAAGCTTTTCGCGGGGATCCTGGGCAAGATTGGCCTGAGCCAGCCCCCGAACCGGACCGCACTCAGCGAGGCCGAGGCCCTGACCTGCGCCAGCGAGATCGGCTACCCGGTCCTTCTGCGCCCCTCGTTCGTGCTTGGCGGCCGGGGGATGTTCATCGTCTACAGTGAGATCGAGCTCAGGAACGTGGTTCGGCAGGCCTTCGACGTCATGCCCGGGCGTCCTGTCCTCATCGACCAGTTCCTCGAGGACGCCATCGAGCTCGACGTCGACTGCATCAGCGACGGCGAGACCAGCGTGATCGGGGGCATGCTCGAGCACATCGAGTATGCGGGCGTCCACTCCGGGGACGCAGCCATGGTCATGCCCCCGCACACCCTCGGCCCTGCCATGCTCGACACCGTCCGCGCGGCCACGCACGCGCTCGCCCGGGAGCTGCGCGTCATAGGGCTGATGAACATCCAGTTCGCGATCAAGGAGGACAAGCTGTACGTGCTCGAGGTGAACCCCCGGGCGTCGCGCACCGTGCCGTTCGTGTCGAAGGCGATCGGTGTCCCTTTGGCGAAGCTCGCGGCCAAGGTGATGACCGGAAAGAAGCTCGGGGACCTCGGCTTCACCCGCGAGCACGTGCCGAACCATTGGTGCGTCAAGGAGGCGGTGTTCCCCTTTGTCCGGTTCCCGGGCGCCGTCATTGCCCTTGGGCCCGAAATGCGATCGACCGGGGAGGTCATGGGGCTCGACGACGACATCGGCCTCGCCTTCGCCAAGGCCCAGGCGGCCGCCCGCCCCGGCCTTCCCACCAAGGGCAACGTCTTCCTGAGCGTAAAGGATTCGGACAAGCCCCGCGCCGTGGACATCGCCCGGGATCTGGAGAGGCTTGGGTTTACCATCTACTCCACCAGCGGAACCGCGCGCTTTCTCGCCGAGAACGGAATCGCCGTGAAGCGGCTCGCCAAGATCAGCGAGGGAAGGCCGACCGCGGTCGACATGATCAAGAACGGCCAGATCGCCCTGGTGATCAACACGCCGGGTGGGATGATCCCGCGGCGGGACGAGAACGCCATCCGCTCCGCTTCCTACGCCCACAACATCTGCCTGATGACGACCATCACGGGGGCTCGGGCCGCCGTGGGCGGCATTCAGGCCATGCAGGAGAAACCGATGCGGGTGCGGCCGATCCAGGACTACCGCGGAAACGTCAGGATCCTGTGAGGACCTCCCGATGGGTTCCCCCACGACCCTGATTGCGCTCCTCCACGGTCCCGACCAGCCCGGCCTGGTGGCCAGGGTGTCCGGCTGGATCTTCGAGCGCCGGGGCAACATCCTTCATGCCGACCAGCACCGGGACATGGAGGCCGGCGTGTTCTTCCAGCGGGTCGAGTGGGAGTCGGCCGGGGATCCCTCCGCGGAGGAGGCGGACTTCCGCGCTTTCGCGGCGTCGCTTCGCATGGCCGCGCGCGTAACCTCGTCCGCGCACCGCTCCCGGGTCGCCCTTTTTGTCTCGACTGCTGACCACTGCTTTCACGATCTGGCCCTGCGCTGGCGGGCGCGGGAGTTCTCCGGGGACCTGGTGGCGGTCGTCTCCAACCACACGGACCTGAAGGACGCGGCTCGCGGTTACGGACTGCCCTACCACGCAATCGACGTCGATCCGGCGGACAAGGCGGCCGCCGAGCGCAGGCAGCTGGAGCTCCTGCGCAGCCTGGACGTCGAGCTGGTGGTCCTCGCCCGGTACATGCAGGTGCTCTCCCCCGGCTTCCTGGCATCCTTCGGACGTCCGGTCATCAACATCCATCATTCGTTTCTGCCGGCCTTTGCCGGGGGCAGGCCGTACCACCAGGCCCATGAACGGGGGGTGAAGCTCATCGGGGCGACCGCGCACTATGCCACCGCCGAACTCGACGATGGCCCGATCATCCAGCAGGATGTCGCCCGCGTGACCCATCGGCACAGCGTGGCCGACCTCGTGCGCAAGGGCCGCGACCTTGAAAAGTCGGTCCTGGCGCAGGCGGTGCGCTGGCATCTGGACAGTCGCGTCCTGGTGTATGGGCGGAAGACCGTGGTGTTCGATTAGCAGGTACTGGGTCCATTTGGGTTCTGGATGGGCCCTCTCCGGTCGCTTTTCGTTCGCAAAGCCTCACACAGTCGACCTTCGAGGACCCATCCAGAACCCAAATGGACCCAGTACCCCCCGTTAAAGAGGGTTTACAGGTGGGGGCCGTTTTGCTCTGCTCGCACCCCCTCCCCTTTCATCATGCCCGATCCCGCGACCTCCCCAGGCTCCAAACAGGCAGCCGGTAACCCGACCCCCTCCGCCCCCCGCGCGTCGGGAGGCCTTCTTCTGACCGAGGAGCGCCTGCACCAATTCTGGCTGAATAACCGCTCGTACATCACCCTATTGATCGCCCTGGTCAGCCTTGTGGTACTGGCCAAGTACGGATGGGAGCACTACCTTGAGCAGCAGGAGACCGAGGTGCAGCAGGCGTACTCCGGGGCGACCACGGTAGACCTCCTGCGGAAATTTGCGGCCGACCACCCGAACCACATGCTGGCCCACATCGCGGAACTTCGGCTCGCGGACCAGGCCTATGCCGCGGGACGGCTTGCGGAGGCCCGGGACGACTACGGGCACGTCTCGCTTTTTCTGAAGACTGGCCCCCTGGCCGCCCGGACCCTCCTGGGGCTCGGCGTGTCGCAGATCCAGACCGGGGAAACGGCCGAGGGCGAGGCCACGCTGAAGCAGCTGACAGACGACAAGACGGTATACGAGGCCACCCGCGCCGAGGCGGCCTACCAGCTCGCCAGCGCCGCGGCCGCGGCCGGCCGTCATGAGGACGTCGAGAAATACGCCGCCCAGCTCATGCAGATTTCGCCGAACAGCCCATGGACGGAGCGCGCCTTTGCGCTCGAAACCGAGACGGCCCCCACCCGCCCGGTCAACCCGCAGGCAATTTCGATCGGTAAGTGACCAAGCCTCTTTCGTACCTCCTGGACTTCGAGAGGCCGCTCCGCGACATCGCGAAGCACCTGGACGAATTGCGGCAGCGCTCGATCGAGACCGGCGAGGACCTGTCCAGGGAGATACGCACCTCGGAGCGCGGGCTCGAGACCCTTCAGGAGTCGATCTACTCGGGCCTGACTCCCTGGCAGAGGGTCCAGATAGCGCGCCATCCCAAGCGCCCCTACGCACTCGACTATGTCGCGGCGATCTTTGAGGGATTCCAGGAACTGCACGGGGACCGCCAGTACAGCGATGACCGGGCCCTGGTGGGGGGCCCCGCGTTCTTTGAGGGGCGGCCGGTGATGATCCTCGCCCAGCAGAAGGGCCGGGACACCAAGGAGAAGATCGCCCGCAACTTCGGGATGCCGCAGCCCGAGGGCTACCGTAAGGCGCTTCGCCTCGTGCGCATGGCCGAGAAGTTTGGACTGCCGGTCGTCTCGCTCATCGACACGCCGGGGGCATTCCCCGGTGTGGAGTCCGAGCAGCGGCATGTCTCGGAGGCGATAGCGGTCAACCTGCGGGAGATGGCCATGCTCAGGACTCCGTCGATATCGGTGGTCATCGGCGAGGGGGGCTCGGGCGGGGCGCTCGGAATAGGGGTGACGGACCGCGTCCTGATCCTGGAAAACAGCTACTACTCGGTCATTTCACCGGAGGGATGCGCCGCCATTCTCTGGAAGGACGGGGCCGCGGCGCCCCAGGCGGCGGAGGCGCTCAAGCTGAGCGCCGGCCACTTGAAGGACTCAGGCGTGGTCGACGAGGTCATTCCCGAGCCGCTGGGAGGGGCTCACAACGACCCCGAGGAGACCGCCTTGGCGCTCAAGGGGGCGCTGCATCGCCACCTGCACGAGTTGATCGGGCTCGACCCGGACCGGCTGCTCCAGGCCCGCTATGACCGCTACCGTAACCTCGGCGTCTACGAGGAGACCGGCGCGGGCAAGTCCTGACCGCGCACCGCCCTCCAGACCGCAAGGCACCCCCCGATCAGGGTGGCCAGCTCCGCAAGGGGCACCATGTTGGGTCCGTCGCTGATGGCATGGTCGGGATCGGGATGCGTCTCGATAAAAAGGCCGTTCGCCCCGGCCGCCAGCGCCGCCCTTGCCAGGGGCCCCACGTACTGTCGCTCCCCGCCGCTCCGCCCGTCCCCCGCCCCGGGCAGCTGGACGCTGTGTGTTGCGTCAAAGACGGTCGGGCATCCGTTCCTCGACATGATCGAAAAGGACCGCATGTCGACGACGAGATTCTGATATCCAAACGTGGTTCCCCGCTCTGTCTGCCAAATCTCCTTCGCCCCTCCATGGCGGAGCTTGGCGACGACATTCGCCATGTCGGACGGCGAGAGGAACTGGCCCTTCTTGACATTCACCACCCGCCCGGTGGCCGCCGCCGCAAGAAGCAGGTCGGTCTGCCGGCACAGGAAGGCCGGGATCTGGAGCACATCGCACACTTCCGCGGCGGCCTTGGCCTGCGCAAGGTCGTGCACATCCGTCAGGACGGGAAAACCCCATCGACGCCGCACGACCCCCAGGAGCCGCAGCCCTTCCTCAAGCCCCGGCCCGCGCCCGCCCGCCACCGAGGTCCTGTTGGCCTTGTCGAACGAGCCCTTGAAGACGATCCTAAGCTCGGGATGGGCCTGCCCGATCGCGGTGAGGGCCTCCGCCACCTCACAGCAGACGCGCTCGTTTTCCAGCGAGCAGGGCCCGGCGATGAGCAGGAGCCTGGCGGGGTCAAATATCATTTTCCCTTTCTCGAGTGCCTGATGGCCGCCGACACGAAGGCCGCAAACAGCGGGTGCGCCTTTGTCGGCTTGGACTGGAACTCGGGATGGAACTGGACGGCGACAAACCAGGGATGGCCCTTGACCTCGATGATCTCGACAAGGTTCCGTCGTGGATTGATGCCGCTGACAACGATCCCGGCCTCCTCAAGGCGGTCGACGTAGGCATTGTTCACCTCAAAGCGGTGGCGGTGGCGCTCGCGGACGATCGATACGCCGTATGCCTTCGCCGCGATGGTGCCGGGCTTGAGGGCGCATTCATAGCTGCCGAGGCGCATGGTCGCGCCCTTGTCGGTGATCCTCTTCTGGTCCTCCATCATGTTGATCACGGGATGCGGGGCGCGCAGGTCAAACTCGGTGCTGTTCGCCCCGCGCAGGCCGAGCACATTCCTCGAGAACTCGATGACGGCTATCTGCAGGCCGAGGCAGAGCCCGAAGTAGGGCACCTTGTTCTCGCGGGCGTAGCGGGCCGCAGCGATCTTGCCGCGGGTTCCGCGGTCGCCGAAGCCGCCCGGCACGAGGATCCCGTCCAGGCCCTTGAGCCGCGAAAGCCCACCCTTGGCCTCAAGGTCCTCCGCGTCGATCCGCCGCACCTTGACCCGACAGTAATTTGCGATGCCCGCATGGGTCACCGACTCGTACACCGACTTGTAGGCGTCCTGGAGCTCGATGTATTTTCCCACGACCCCGATGGTGACCTCGTGGCGGGGGTTCAGGATCCTCCGGACAATCTGGTTCCAGACATTCTGCCGCGGCGCGCGATTCTTCAGGCCAAGGATGTCGAGAAGCAGCTGGTCGATGCCCTCCTTCTGAAGGGCGAGCGGCAGCTCGTAGATGGAGTGGGCCACGTCCCGGCACTCGATCACCGCCTTCACCGGCACGTTGCAGAACAGGCTCAGCTTCTCGCGCAGGTCGGCGTCGAGCGGATGGTCGCAGCGGCAGACCAGGACATGCGGCTGGATTCCGATCTCTCGCAGCTTGGCAACGGATTGCTGCGTGGGCTTGGTCTTGAGTTCGCCGGCCGCGACCAGGTAGGGGACCAGCGTCACGTGGATGAAGGCCGCGTCGCGGGGCCCGGCCTCGTGCGCGAACTGGCGGATGGCCTCCAGGAACGGGAGCCCCTCGATGTCGCCGGTGGTCCCGCCGATCTCCGTGATGAGCACGTCGGCGTCCTGGCCCCCGGCCTGGATCCGGTGCTTGATCTCGTTCGTCACGTGCGGGATCACCTGCACGGTCTTGCCAAGGTAGTCCCCGCGGCGCTCCTTCTGGATGACCGTCTCGTACACCTGGCCCGACGTCAGGTTGTTCAGTCTCGAAAGCCTGCCATCGGTGAACCGTTCGTAGTGGCCGAGGTCGAGGTCCGTCTCCGCGCCATCCTCGAGCACATACACCTCCCCGTGCTGGAACGGGCTCATGGTGCCCGGGTCGACGTTCAGGTAGGGGTCGAACTTCTGCATCCGTACCTTGAGGCCGCGCATCTCCAGAAGCGCGCCCAAAGCCGCCGCAGTAAGCCCCTTGCCCAGCGACGAAACCACTCCGCCGGTGACGAAGATGTATTTCATCTTCTGGAATTAATCCACGGCGCCGGGTCGCGCAAGAAAAAGCGCCTACCGTACAAGTTCGCGCAGGGTCAGGATCGTTCCGCCGACGAGGACGGCGATCAGGGCAATCCAAAGGCCGACCCGAAGGAGCTTGAGCAGGATCCAGACGACGAACACGGCGACCACCGTGCCGCAGGCGGCCACCAGCCACCGGGGATAGCCCCTAAGGGAGTCGACCGCGGCCTGGGGAAGGTGCAGATCCATGCTGGGAGTGAAGATTGGCGCGCCGCCCGTTGCAAAATGAATTGCACAGCGCAGCGGCGGGGGCCCAACTCGACCCATGCAGTCCAAGCCCCAGCTTCTCGCCTGGATCACCTGTGACGGCGTTCACATCGATCCCAGCTCGGGGAAGCACACCCTCCTGGGGGCGTTTTCCAACATCAAGGCAAACCGGTTCCCCGTGACCCATCCGTTCATGGTCTGGTTTCTGGCGCTCACCGACTGCGCCCAAGGGAAGCATCAGCTGCGAATCCTGATGGGGCTGAACCCTGCCGACCTCCAGCCGCTCATCGAGAGGGAATTCGAGGCCCAGAGTCCCTTGCACAGGATCAATCTCATCAGCGAGATCAGGAACCTCACCTTTCCCGAGCCCGGGGACTACTCCCTGCTCATCGAGGTGGACGAGGAGCACCTGCTGGTGACCAACCTCACGGTCTCGGCATAGCATGAAGGACGGCAAGGAATTGGACCTCGTCGGCGTCGGCTCCCCCATCATGGACCTGCTCGCGCCCGTGCAGGAGTCCTTCCTTTTGAAGGTCCGCGGCGGCAAGGGCGGCATGGTCCTGGTCGACGACGGGGAAATGGCCCGCCTGGTCTCCATGCTGGAGCTGCCGGCCGCGCTGGCAACCGGCGGATCGGCGGCAAATGCCACGCTGGCCGCCACGCGTCTGGGGCTGAGAACTGCCTTTGTCGGCAAACTGGGAAACGACGAAACGGCCAGGGCCTACCGGGAGCGGTTCGAGAGGTTGGGTGTCGACACCAGCCGCTTCAAGGTTGGTACTCTCCCAAACGCCCGCTGTCTCGCGTTGGTGACGCCGGATGCGCAGCGCACGATGCGCACCTCCCTCGGGGCCGCGATGACCCTCACTCCCGCCGAGGTGACGCGTTCGGATTTTTCCGGGTGCCGCCATGCGCACATCGAGGGCTACTTGGTGTTCAACCGGTCTCTCTGCAGCGCCGTGCTCGACGCCGCCCGGGCCGCCGGCTGCACCGTGAGCCTCGATGTCCCATCCTTCGAGGTGATCGCCGATTCCCGGGACTGGCTGCTGGGCCAGTTCAGGCGCGGCATGGACGTCGTCTTTGCGAATGAGGACGAGATCAGGGCGCTGTTCCCGGGGCACTGCGGCGACTTCGGTGAGTTGGCCCTCGAGCTTGCCTCCCACGGCGTCACTGCAGCCGTCAAGCTCGGCAAGGACGGGGCTTGGATCGCCCGAGGCAAGGAGCTTCACAGGATCCTGCCGGTTCCGGTGGCGGATGCCAGGGACTCGAACGGCGCCGGCGACGCATGGGCCGGTGGCTTCCTGTTCGGTTACCTGCGCAACCAGGCTCTCCCCGTGTGCGGGGCGATCGGCTCGGTGCTGGGCGCCGAGACGGTCCGCCACCTCGGCCCGCACATCCCCGACACCCTCTGGCCCGACCTCCGCCGCCGCGCCCTCTCCTTTTTGGTGGCGTAGACAGCATTGGAGGGGGCCGTTTGACTGAAGCCGGGCAGGGACGCCCGGCCCGGGCGTCCGGGCAAACATCGGCGCCCTCCGTAGTTCCCGGACGGGCGGGGTTCATTCAAGACTGGCTCGAGAACTGCGGATGGACCTGTATGCGGATCCGGACGGGCGGGCCGCCCGTCCCTACCTAAAGACGCCTGCTTGAAACAGTCCGCCCAAACGGCCTTCAAGCCGACCTTGCCTGCGCTTGCGCGGGGGACGGTTTCATGGTCTCCTTGCCGCTTATGTCGGACGACCTGAGGCAGCTCGTGACCGGGATTGCGCAGCGCGCGCGCGCTGCGTCCCTCGTCCTTTCCAGCGCGCCCTCGGCGGCCAAGGACGATGCCCTGCTGCGGCTGGCCGGCCTGATCGACGGTTCGCACCCCTCCCTGCTTGCGGCGAACAAGAGGGACCTTGATGAGGCCGCTGCGAACGGACTCACCGAGGCGCAGATTGACCGTTTGACGCTGACTCCCGCCCGGCTCAAGGCCCTCGCCGAATCCGTCCGGGAGGTCGCCGCCCTACCCGATCCGGTCGGCGCGGTGCTCGGGGAATGGACTCGCCCCAACGGCCTTCGCATCCAAAAGGTGCGGGTGCCGATCGGAGTGATCGGGGTGATTTACGAGGCGCGCCCCAATGTGACCGTCGATTGCGCCATCCTTTGCCTCAAGGCGGGAAACGCCGCGATCCTTCGCGGCGGACGGGAAATCTTTCACACAAACACCGCATTGGCGACCCTGATCCGGCAGGCGGTCGCCGAGTCGAGCCTGGCGGACCATGCCGGCTCGAAGGAGTCCGGACGGGAGGACAACCCGGTGCTGTCCGCCGTCCAGTTGATCCCGACCACGGATCGCGCGGCCCTGGATACCCTGCTCAAGCTGGACACCCTCGTTCACTGCATCATTCCCCGCGGAGGCGAAGGCTTGATCCGGTTCGTGGCCGAGAACAGCACCATTCCCGTGATCAAGCATTTCACAGGGGTTTGCTGCGTGTACCTGGACCCAGGGGCGGACCCGTCCATGGCCGAGAGCCTGGTGGTGAACGCCAAGGCCCAGCGCCCCGGGGTCTGCAATGCGGCCGAGCAGCTGCTGGTTCACTCCGCGGTCGCCGGCCTTCTGCTGCCGCGAATCGCCTCCGCCCTTGTCGCCCGCGGCGTCGAACTCCGGTGCGACGGTGCGTCCGCCGCGATCCTGGCGCGCGCCGGAATCGCGCACAGGGATGCGGCCCCCGCAGACTTCAAGGCGGAGTTTCTCGGGTTGGTCATGGCCATCCGGGTGGTCGATTCCCTCGAGTCGGCGATTGCCGCCATCAACCGCGACGGCTCCGCCCACACGGATGCCATCGTGACCCAGGACGAAGGCGCGGCGCGGCGCTTCCAGGCGGGCGTCGACAGCGCCGTCGTCCTGTGGAACGCAAGCACCCGCTTCAACGACGGCTTTGAATTTGGGTTCGGCGCGGAGATCGGCATCAGCACCGACCGGCTCCACGCCCGGGGCCCCATGGGCCTGCCGGAACTCTGCACCTACAAGTACCTGGTGACCGGCACGGGGCAGGTGCGGTGAGTGATGGCACTCAATCGTGCAATCCGAATTTACCCATCCTTCCATTGCGATCGCGTGAGCAGTCGACGAACAATTCAATGTCCCGGTAGTCCACCTTGTAGCTGGTCGCCCACCCGGAGCCATCGGCCTTGCGTTCGATGAGCCTCACGTCGAGAACCGGCCCGAGACTGGCAAGGCTCCTGAAGTCGTCCTTTTCAAGTTCGCCTTTCAACTCGGCCTCCAACGAAGCCGTGAAGGGACCGTTTCCGATGCGGTGTTGAGCGAGGCTTTCGACGATCCCCCTGACCTGCGCGGCCAGTGCCGGGTCAGGGTCGTCCAGTGCGGGTATCGGCAATGCCTTCAATGCCGGCACAAAATCCCCTGCGACAGCGATGGCCGTGTCTTCGAGGACGCGGCCGCCGATGTTGGCCATGATGACAACCGTGATCCGGTCATCCAGGAAGCGGTCAAACTCGCATACGAAGCCCGGGACCCCTCCACCATGATGCAATCGACGATGACCCGGCCTTGGGTCAATAAACCATCCAAAACCATAGGGGTACGTGGAACCGTCGTTCAGCGTGACGGGCGACCCCATCGCGGCCTTGCTGGATTCGTTCAGGATCGAATCAGAATATAGTGCCGCGTCCCATTTGGCAAAATCCAGGACCGTTGAAAGAAATGCACCACTCGGACGCACTGCACGCCACACTTCGGCGTTGGTGAATCCGGACTCTTCGGAGGAATAACCGCTCGCGCGGTTGGGGACGATGTCCTCCATGGTCGTTGTCCGCGTCCGGGTCATTCCCGCACGCGCGAATATGCGGTCGGCAATGAATTGATCCCATGGCCTGCCGCTTGCCTTGCGGATGATCTCCGCCAGACAATAGTAGTTGATGTTCGAATAGGCCCAGTGCTCTCCCGGCTTGAAGCGCAATGGCAGGGCGAATGAAGCCCTTAGGAAGTCGGCGTCAGACTGAACTTTGAACGGATCGAAGCCTGGAAGGTCCCTTGCGATGCCGGAGGTATGGCTGAGCAGTTGCGCGATGGTGATGCCCGCCCACGACGCCGGGACCCCATCGATGTATTTTCCCATGGGGTCATTCAGCTGGAGCCTTCCGTCCTGAACGAGAGTCATGACCGCAGCGGCGAGGAACTGTTTGCTCACGGAGGCGATCCTGTACACCGTTTCCGGTGTCGCCGGAGTCGACGTTTCGAGGTTGGCCATGCCGTAGCCCTTTGCCTTGACCAGATCCCCGTTTCGGATGACTGCGAGGGAGAGTCCGGGAATGTGCTCCCACGCCATCAGGGCAACCATGGAGTCGTCGATTGGATCGGCCAATGCCAACATCGGCGGGAAGGCAAGGAGCGCGGAGAACGCCATGTGCCGGAATGCCATGGGTGACCTAGGGCCTAAATTGATTTCAGCAGGCGCTCAATCTCGGCTCGCTTTGCGACGAGCTCCTCAAGCTGCCTTTTTGCCCCTGCGAGCACGGCCGGCGGCGCCTTCCCGGCAAATGACGGATTCGCGAGTCGGGCCTCGGTCCCGGCAATGTGCTTGGCCAGCTTCTCGAGCTCCGCGCCCAGGCGCTGCCTTTCTGCTGCCGGATCCACTGCGCTCGCCAGGTCGAGGTACAGGGTCCCCAGCGGGGTGACGACCGCGGGGGCGCCGTCCACGGAATCCCTGCGCTCAATGCCTGCCGCGCCGGCCATGCGCAGGAGCTTGGCATGGTTTCCCTGGACCGCCTCCCAGGCTGAATCCGGCGCCGCCACGAAGAAGCACACGTCGCGCCGGCTGGCCAGGTTGTGTGCCGCCTTGAGCGCCCGGGCCTGGGAAACAAATTGCTGGAGGTTGAGGACGGACTGTACCGCCTGGACATCAAGCCGCCTCCCCATCCTGACAGTCAGGTCCGCCTCGTCGAAGCCCGGAGAAAATTCCTCAATGAACTTGCCGGCCGGTCCATAGCCAAGGAGCGACCAAAGCTCCTCCGTGATGAAGGGCATGATCGGGTGAAGCAGCTGAAGCACCTGCCTTAACACCAGGTCCTGGATCGCCAGGCAGTTTGACTTGGTCTCGGGAGACTGGAGCTTCGTCTTAGATATCTCAACGTACCAGTCGCAGAAGTCGTTCCAGAAAAACGCGTACAGCGACTGGGTTGCCCCGGCGAACTCAAAGGTATCGAAGGCCTGCGAGATGTCGTCGGAGAGCCGGCAAAGCTTGGCCAGGATCGCCTCGTCGTCGGCATCGAACCTCGACGGCTCAAGCCGGCCCACGGTGGCCTGGAGCGACGAATTGTCCTCCATGGGCCCGCTCATCTGCCGGAAGCGGGCGGCGTTCCAAAGCTTGTTGCAGAAGTTCTTTCCGCCCTCGATCCGGTCCTCCTGAAACCTAATGTCCTGGCCCTGGGGTGCGATGGATATGATCCCGAAGCGAAGCCCGTCGGCACCGTATTTTGCGATCAGGTCCAGCGGATCGGGCGAATTGCCGAGCGACTTCGACATCTTGCGGCCCTGGCTGTCGCGGATGATCCCGGTGAAGTAGACGTCCCGAAATGGGATCCTGGAGGCGATCTCCGCTTGGCTGAGCGGTCCCTCCCGCCCCGGCCCGGCAAACTCCAAACCAGCCATGATCATCCGGGCCACCCAGAAAAAGATGATGTCGGGACCGGTGACCAGCGTCGCGGTCGGGTAATAGTACGAGAAGCCCGCCTTCTCCATTGCGGCGGCGTCGGGCCAGCCCAGGGTCGCAAGCGGCCAGATCCAGGACGAGGCCCAGGTGTCGAGCACGTCGTCCTCCTGCTCCCAGTTCTCCGGGTCGGCGGGTCCGTCCATTGAGACCAGCACCTTGGACGGGTCCCGGATTTCCGCCTCCGTAAGCTCCTCCCGGTCCAATCCCTTCCTGTACCACACCGGAATCCGGTGGCCCCACCAGAGCTGCCTGCTGATGCACCAGTCCTGGATGTTCTCCAGCCAGTGCAGGTAGACCTTGCTCCACCGCTCCGGGTGAAACTTGATGAGCCCGAGCCTCACCGCGTCCCTGGCCTCCTCGACGCGCGGATAGCGCAGCCACCACTGCCAAGTCAGGCGCGGCTCGATCGGCACGTCGGCGCGTTCCGAATAACCGACGTTGTTCTGGTAGGGTTTCTCGCCCGCAAGCGCGCCCGAGTCCCGGAGCATTTCCACGGCCTTCTTTCGCCCGGCAAATCGCTCCAGGCCCGCCAACCCGGGCCCGGCGAGCTCATTGAGCACGCCGTTCGATTGGAGCACGTCGATGACGGGAAGCTGGTGTCGCTGCCCGATCTCAAAATCCACCTTGTCGTGGGCCGGGGTGATCTTGAGCGCCCCGGTACCAAATTCCCTGTCGACCGCCTGGTCCGCCACAATCGGGATCAGGGCCCGGTTCAAGGGCCGCCAGACGCGCAGCCCGATCAGGCCGGCATAGCGGGGGTCGTCCGGATGGACCGCGATGGCAACGTCCCCGGGGATGGTCTCGGGCCTCGTCGTCTCGACCTGGATGTGCTCGCCCGGGCGCCCCTCGATCTCGTAGCGGACCGCCCAGAGGTGCCCCTGCACGGGCTTCATGATGACCTCCTCATCGGAAAGCGCCGTCTGCGACGCCGGGCACCAGTTCACCATGCGCTTGCCCCGGTAGATGCGACCCTGCTCAAAAAGCCTGCAAAAACCCGTGAGGACCGCGCGCGAATACGTCGGGTCCATGGTGAAATGGGTGCGATCCCAGTCGCAGGAACAGCCGAGCGCCTTCAGCTGCTCAAGGATGATCCCCCCCTTTTCCCGGCGCCAGCCCCACACCCTTTCCAGGAACTTCTCGCGGCCGAGGTCGCGCCGGGTCTTCTTCTCCTTGCGCAATTCCCTTTCCACGACCGTCTGGGTGGCTATGCCCGCATGGTCCGTGCCGGGGATCCAGACGGCCGAAAAGCGCTGGCCTTGGAGGCCCGTCTTCGACCGCGCCCACCTGATGAGAATGTCCTGGATCGTGTTGTTGAGGACGTGGCCCATCGTCAACACGCCGGTCACGTTTGGCGGGGGAATCACGATGCAGTAAGGCGATGGGCGGCCCTTTTCCGGGCGCCTGCCGTCGTCCGGGTGCCCGGTGAACGCGCCGGCCTCCAGCCAGGCGGCATACCACTTCCTTTCGACCTCTCCCGGCTCGTAGCTCTTCGTGATCTCGGACATGCTTGAAACGCGGAGACAACGTCCCGGCGGGCCCTGATGCAAGTCTGGACGGAGCGACGTAATGGTCTGCTCGGCAAGAAAAGATCAAATTTGATCGCGGCTCGCATCCTCCATGACTTTACCCTAGCTTGGTTGGAACAACCCCATGCCTGAATCCATTCGGCAGCACGCCGCAGAACGACTCGCCTTTGTGCACGGCGCACCCGCGTCCGACCGGCTGACCGCATGCAAGGTGTTCCTGAAGGAGGAGATGGCGGCCCTGCGCGAGCGCCACGAGGCGGGGGCCCCGGGACTGCAGATCGCCGGCGAGCGGTCCCAGATCATGGACGCCCTGCTTTCGCGGCTCTTTGCCTATGCGCACGCCTCCTATGAGCCGGACGAGGGGGAGGACCCCATCACGGTGGCGCTTGTGGCCCTGGGGGGCTATGGGAGAGGCGAGCTTTCGCCGTGGAGCGACCTTGACCTCATGTTCCTCTTCCCGGCGAAGACCAAGCTCCCCGCGGTCAAACGCTTCCAGGAATACCTGACCCAGGAGGTCCTGTATCCCCTTTGGGATTGCGGCCTCAAGGTGGGCCACTCCATCAGGACGCTGGACCAAGTCTTTGACGACGCCCGGGAGAACATCCAGACAAAGACGGCGCTGCTTGAGGCCCGGTTCATCGCCGGCTCGCAGGGACTCTATGATGCCTTTGCCCAGGCCTACCGGATCTTCTACACGGGGGAGGCCCCCAAGGCCTACGTTGCGGCGCGCCTCGAGGACCAGGCCCACCGCCGGGCAAAGTTCTCGGACACGGTATTCAACCAGGAGCCCGACGTGAAAAATGGCGTCGGCGGCCTGCGCGAATACCAGAACGCACTCTGGATGGCCCGGGTGAAGCTGGACATCGCGACCATGGACGAGCTGGCTGCACAGAACCACATCAAGCCCGAGGACGTGCAGGAATTCACGCGGGCCTACGATTTTCTCCTGCGCGTGCGCAACGAGCTTCACTTCCTGAGTTCGAGGGCCACGGATGTCCTGAGCCTCGACATGCAGCCGAGGATCGCCTGGAACCTCGGCTACCACCAGCCGGACCTGCTTCAGCGCATCGAGCGCTTCATGGAGGACTACTACCGGGCGGCGAAGTCGGTGTACAGCATCTCCAAGCTGCTGGAAAGCCGGCTCGCGCTGAGCATCGCGAGCTCCCGGCTTTCCATTCGCGACGTGCTTCGGGCGACGCGCCTTCAGCGCCGCCAGCGGATCGACGGGTTCGTCGTGCGCGGACGGGAGCTGGCGGCGGAGGAGCCCACGGTTTTCCGGGATGACCCCGTGCGGCTGATCCGCGTTTTTCGCCACTGCCAGCAAAGCGGCTTCACGCTGGATTTCCAGCTGACCGAGCTGATCCGGGACTCCCTGGACCTGGTCACGACCCTGGCCCAGTCCCCGGACGCGGGCATCTGCTTTCGGGCGATTCTGTCCGAACGGGGTGCGGTGTACCCGACGCTCGCGCTCATGCACGACCTCGGGGTTCTGGGCCGCTTCATCCCGGAGTTCGACGCCCTTACCTGCTTTGTGCAGCACGAGTTCTACCATCGCTATACCGCTGATATCCATACTCTTGCGACAATCAACGAGCTGGACAAGATCTTCACGACGGCCGAGCCCATCACCGAGAAGTATCGGACCGCCATCCATGAGACGGCGGAGCCTGAACTCGCCTACGTGGCCCTGCTCCTGCACGACATCGGCAAGGCGCTTGGGATCAAGAACCACTCCGAGGCCGGCGCCCGCCTCGCTGAGCCCATCCTCGAGCGCCTCGGCGTTTCCACGGAAGGACGCAACTTGGTGCTGTTTCTTATCAAAAATCATCTCACAATGGCACGATTCTGGCAGAAGCGTGACCTTGATGACCCTAGGACAGCTGCGGCATTTGCAGAGTTGGTCGGGAGCGCGGAGCGCCTCCGATGCCTCTACGTGCACACGTTTTGCGACTCCCGGGGAACCTCAGCCGACCTCTGGAACAGCTACAAGGACACCCTGCACACCTCCCTTTATCTATCCACGCTGGACCGGCTTGAGCATGGGGCGGCCCTTGATGCCGGATTTCAGGGAAAGAAGAAGATGACCCAACAGGAACTAATCTCCAAGCACATGCCGGGAATCAGCGACGATGAGATCGCCGCCCACTTCAGCCTTCTCCCGGATCGATACTTCATCCACACGGATTCGACCGAGGTGGCACTTCATATCCAGATGGTGAACCGGCTGCTCACCTCGATCACCGCGGCGGACTCCGTGGGGTCCCTGCGCCCCGTCATCGAGTGGAGGGACGACATCAACCGGTCCCTCACGGTGGTGAACATCGTGACCTGGGACCGGGCCGGACTCTTTTACAAGCTGGCGGGGGCATTCAGCGTGGCGGGCCTGAACATCCTCGGAGCCAAGGTGATTTCGCGCACCGACCACATTGCCATAGACACCTTCTACGTCGTCGAGCCCGGGCGCGGCGTGGTCCAGAGCGCGGCCGCCCAGGAGACGTTCGCCCGTACCATCGAGGCTGCGCTGGTCGCAAACAAGGACCTCTTCCCGGAAATTGGCGCGCAGGCGAAAAAGCTCGCCGCCACCCGCTACCTTTCCCCGAGCAACGGGGAGGCCCTGCAGAGCTCGTTTCCCCCGACCGTGGACGTCTATCACGAGCTTTCGATGCAGCGCACCATCGTCGAGGTCCAGGCCCGCGACCAGCTTGGCCTGCTCTACCGCCTCGCCAAGACCATTTCCGACTTTGGCTTTGATATCACATTTGCCCGCATCGGCACCGAGCGGGGCGTCGCCATCGACACCTTCTACATCGAGAGCGCCGCCCACGAGCCGTCCAGCGGCATCGAGGCGTTGAAGGCCCTGCGCGACTCCCTCGCCGAGGTGATCGCCCCGTCCGCCCAGCCCATCGCCTCTGGGAAGTAGGCTATTGGGTTTTGTTGCCATTGGGGACGGTTTCCCCATAGGTGACCTCCCGTGGACGAGAGCCCAGCCGAACCAGCACCAGGCGTCTTGTACGCACTGGCGTCCCTGGCGTCCCGCCTGGACGACCCGGGACGAGCGCTGGAGGGGATCCTGGCGCTCGTGAGCAGGGAGTTTTCCGCCGACAGCGGCTCGATCGCGCTCATGAATCCCGAGACCGGCCGGCTCGAGACCGAGGCGACCTTCGGCCCCCCCGCGGGCGGGGACCTTTCCCTCCTGCCGGGCCAGGGCCTTCCCGGCTGGACTGCCCTGCATGCAAAGTCCGCTCTCGCATCGGTGGCCCCCGTCGACCCGAGGTACCGTGCGGCGAGGCCCGAGGTGCAAAGCCAGATGTCCGCGCCCATGCCTGCCAGCGACGGCCAGGTCCTCGGGGTGATCACGCTGGACAGCGAGCGGCCCGGGGCCTACAGGCCGGCGGACCTTGCCCGCTTCGAGCGACTGGCAGCCGAGGCGGGCAGCGTCATGCAGCGGCTGTGGCAGCTCGATCACCTGCAAGGCAAGGCGCTCCAGCTTGAGACGCTCCTCGCGACCGGCCAGTCCCTCGTCTCCAAGCTCGAGCAGCAGGAGCTCTTCGACACGCTCACGCGGGACACCCGCCATATGATGAGGGCCAGGGCCTGCTCCCTGTATCTCTGCGACCCTGAGAAATCGGTCGTCCGCCTGCGCTCCTTCACGTCGACGGCGATCCCTCCGCCCGCCCTGGGCGAGCTGCCCCTCTCCTCGTGCCTGGTCGCGACCGCGATCCGAATGCAGCACCCCGTCGAGTTTGCCGATATCCAGACGCCCGGCTACCGGGAATTCCAGGACCTTCCGCCCGACCCCAGCCTGCGCTCGGTCCTCGCGACCCCTCTTTCTTACGAGGGTGCGACCCTGGGCGCGCTCGTTGTTTTCACGGACCGCTTGCACCGCTTCGACAACGACGAGAGGAGGCTGTGCACGGCGCTCGCAAACCTCGGGGCCGTCGCCCTCCAGAATTCCCGCCTGTATTCGCGGGTGTTCCAGAGCGAGGAATCCCTCCGCAAGAACGAGCGGCTCACCACCCTCGGGCTGCTCGCCGCCGAGATCGCCCACGAGATCCGGAATCCCCTGACGGTGCTCAAGCTCCTGCAGGGGGGCCTGGGGCTGGACTTTGCCGAGGACGACCCCCGGCGCACCGACATGCGCGTGATAGGAGAGAAGCTCGACCAGCTCGAGGCGATCGTCACCCGCGTCCTCAGCTTTGCGAAGGCCCCCTCGAGCCTGCATACACGCTGCTCGCTGGCCGAGATCGTGGAGGACACGCTCGTGCTCATGCGGCTGAAGCTCGCTCAGGGAAAGATCCAGGTCCGCCTCGACCCGTCCCCGCGTCCGTTGGTCGTGGACGCCCACAAGGGCCAGCTTCAGCAGGTTCTGCTCAACCTCCTGATCAACTCGATGCAGGCCATGCCCCACGGCGGCGAAATCACGCTTTCCCTCAGGGCGGAGGCGGGTGACCAGGCCGGAATCGGAGTGCTCGATGTCGCCGACACAGGGCCCGGGATACCGGCCGGTCTCGGGGACCGCATCTTCGATTCCTTCCTTTCCGGCCGGACCGAGGGCACAGGGCTCGGCCTCGCCATAGCCAAGCGGATACTGCTCAGCCACCATGGCGACATCGTGCTGGTTTCCACGGGACCGCAGGGGACGACCTTTCGCGTCACGGTGCCCCTGGCGCGGAACTGAGCCACATGCCCCTGTTCTCGAAAAGGACCGTCTGGGTCGTGATCGCCGCCCTCGTCGCCGAGGGCGTCGCGATCGTGGCTCTGCACTCAAGGATTCCCAGGGCGATTCGGGCCCTGACGGCCCTTGCGAACCTCGCGGCGGCGGCCGCCCTCTGGCTGCTCCTCCGGCAAAGGGAAAGGAGCTGACCCCGCGTCAATCGGTACTGGGTGTATTTGAATCCCGGATGGGTTCTCGGAGGTCGACTGTGTGAGGCTTTGCGAGCGAAAAGCGACCGGAGAGGACCCATCCGGGATTCAAGTGCACACAGTACCCCTCAATCCTCCAACTCGACGTTCCAGTAGGCCAGGTCGAGGAAGTCCTTCCACATCTCGCGGTGCTGGTTTCCGAGGACCAGGGAAATGACCGGCCTCCACTTGGGGCGCGCAGGTTTTCTCACCAGGCGCAGGCCCGCCTCGTGCGGAAGGCGGCTCGACTTGCGGGTGTTGCAGCGGATGCACGAACAGACAATGTTCTCCCAGGTCGTGCGGCCGCCATAGTGGCGCGGGATCACATGGTCGAGGTTCAGCTGCTCTCGGGGCAGGGACCGACCGCAGTATTGGCAGGTATTCTTGTCCCGCTCGAAGACGTTGTTGCGCGTGAGCTTCAGCTCCTTGCACGGGAGCTTGTCGAAGAACGTGAGGAGGATCACCCGCGGCAGGCGAATCGTGCGGCTCGGCGTATGGACGGACTCAATCGCGGCCAGCGGCGGATTGCTGCTGGAGAAATCGAGCCAGTCGAGCATGGAGAACGTCCTGAAGTCGTCCTCGTGGTGGTGGACAACCTGCGCGTGGCCCCGGGCAAGCAGCCCGAAGGCCCGGCGCGCGCCGATGACGTTCACCGCCTGCCATAGGCGGTTCAGGACAAGCACAGGCTGGTCGAGGGCGGCCTCCATACAGGCCGACGGAATAACGGCACAAAACCAGCTATGTCAAGCGGCGCACTTTCGCTCTTGCCCGCCGCCGCACCCCCAGCATCTTCAGCCCGTTCTTTCCCGCGTCACGGCCCGGTGACAACCGGGCCCGGCCCCTTCCAAGGCCGCAGCCGCGACGCGAGGCCCGCAGGACAGGCGGCGCCGTCCCCTCCTTCAACATGCAGCCCAAGACCCCCACAAGGTCCTTCAAATCCATACTCTTCGGCCGATCCCGTTCCATTACGGACGGCGACCTCTTTCACAAGGTATCGCTCATAGCGGTCTTCGCCTGGGTCGGGCTGGGCGCCGACGGGCTCTCCTCCTCCTGCTACGGCCCCGAGGAGACATTCCGGGCCCTTGGGGAGAACACGCACCTGAGCCTGTTTGTGGCGCTCGCCTCGGTCATCACGATCGTGGCGATCTGCGCAAGCTACTCCCAGATCATCTCCCTTTTCCCATCCGGCGGCGGCGGTTACCTGGTCGCCAGCAAGCTCCTTTCCCCAGGCTGGGGCGTCATCTCGGGCTGCGCCCTGCTTATCGACTACGTGCTCACCGTCACCATATCGGTGGCCAGCGGCGCCGACGCCCTGTTCAGCATCCTGCCCCCCGGGGTCCAGTCGCTGAAGCTGCCCTTCGACTTCGCGTGCCTGATCGGCCTCACCTTCCTGAACCTCAGGGGCGTGAAGGAATCCGTCCTCGTATGGGTGCCCATCTTCTTCGTTTTTGTCGGGACCCACGCCTTCGCCATCATTTACGCCCTCGTCACCCATGCATCGGGACTCGCAGGCGTCGCGACCGCGACGGGCCAGGAGGTGCACTCCGTCAGTTCCCAGCTCGGGTACTTCGCCCTGCTAGCCCTCCTGCTGCGGGCCTACAGCATGGGTGCCGGCACGTACACGGGCATCGAGGCCGTCAGCAACGGCCTGCCTATCCTTCGCGCACCCCGCGTGCGGACCGGGCGGCGCACGATGATGTACATGGGCATTTCTCTCGCGCTCACTGTCGCCGGGCTCTTGGTCGCCTACCTCCTGTACAGCGTCGTGCCCGTCGACGACAAGACGCTCAACGCCGTATTGTTTGACAAGATGAGCGCCCATTGGCCGGGATGGCTTGGAACCCCTTTCGTCCTGACGACGCTCTTCTCCGAGGCAGCCCTCTTGATCATCGCCGCCCAGACGGGCTTCCTCGACGGCCCCCGGGTGCTTGCGAACATGGCCATCGACCATTGGTTCCCCACCCGCTTTGCCAACTTGAGCGACCGGTTTGTGACCCAGAACGGCGTCGTCATGATGGGCCTTCTCGCTATAGCCATGATGCTCTTCACCCTGGGGTCGGTGGACACCTTGGTGGTCCTTTACTCCATCACGGTCTTCATCACCTTCTCCCTCTCGCAGCTCGGCATGGTGATCCATTGGTGGCAGGAGCGGAAGGCTGAGCGGGGCTGGCGGCACAAGCTCGCGATCAACGGATTCGGCCTGGCCCTCACGTTCTCGATCCTGGTTTCGCTTACGATCGTCAAGTTCGGCCAGGGCGGCTGGGTGACCCTGCTGGCCATGCTCCTGCTGGTGCTGGCAGCCTTCGCCGTGAAGCGCCATTACAGGGGCGTAGCGGCCCAGCTGGGCCGACTTGAGCTCATCGTGGAGGCCGCCAACCACGACGTCGCGACGCGGCCGTGCACCGGAGGTGACCCCGATCCCAAGGCCCGCACGGCGGTCGTCCTTGTGAACGGCTACAATGGCCTCGGACTCCACACGGTGCTGCACATACCGGTCATGTTCGGAAACACGTTCCAGAACCTCCTCTTCATCGAGGTCGGCGCCGTCGACGCCGGCAACTTCAAGGGCGCGGGCGAGATCGACTCCCTCCGCGTCCACACGGAGGAACAGGCTGCGCATTACGTGGCCTGGGCGCGCTCGCGCGGCTACGGATCGAAGGCGTACACGAAGGTAGGGAACGACGTCATGGGCGAGGTCATGAACCTCGCCGAGCAGGCGTCGGAGGAGTTCCCCAACCGGGTCTTCTTCGCGGGGCAGTTGCTGTTCACCAATGAGACCTACCTCACGCGCTTCCTCCACAACCACACGGCGCTCATTTTGCAGCGCCGCTTCTACCTCGCCAACCTGCCCTTCGTCGTGCTGCCCATCCGGGTGGAGTGAGAGAGCGTGTCGTTGGGCGGATCGAGGTAGGGACGGGCGGCCCGCCCGTCCGGGCACACTTGCCGGCCCATACGCAGCCCCTCGGCCCGTCTTGAATGAACTCAATTCGTCCTGGGTTTTGGAAGGGCCGAGGGTATTCCCGGCCGGGCAGGGACGCCCGGCCCTACCGTTAGAAGGCAGTCCAGCGCCCCTTCCTAGGACTCTTCGTTGTTGTCGAACGCGTCCGGTTGCGCCGTCAAAGGTACGCCGTTCCCGGGCGAACAACCTTCTGCCCAAGGGACCCGACTCCATCCCCTTTTCGCTCCGCACCGTGCCTGGGTAGGTGCTGAACGATTGACCGAAGGGTCAACTGCGCCATATTGGCTGCCGTCGTGAGGGTCCAAAGACTTTCGGTCATCCTTTGGTTGGTGTGTCTTGTGGGCGTCCTCGTTTCCATGGTGCTGCTTAATTCCGGATCGCCGGACAAGATGGCCACCCACTTCGACGCAGCCGGACATCCCAATGGCTGGATGACGCGATCCTCCTCCGAAGGATTCTTTGCTGTCTTCGGGGTTGGCTTTTCCGCATTCTTTATCGGCATAACGTACGTCATTCGGCTATTTCCGTCCTCGACTATAAATGTTCCGAATTCGGAGTACTGGCGCTCCCCGGAACATTTCGGAGAAGCGTGCGAGTTCCTCTTCGCCCATTCGTTCTGGCTAGGAAGCTTTGCCCTTCTTTGGGCTGGAGCCATGAACTACCTTATCGTCGTTGCGAACCGATCCAACCCTCCCCTCTTGTCGACGCCCTGCGTTTGGACCCTTTCCGGCCTCTTCCTCGCAGGAACCATTGCATGGGTGGCCGGCATTCTCCGCTTCTTTGGTCGGGCTCCCGTGGAGAAGCCGAGTGCGTAGACGGGCTGGCGTTTGGGGTCAGCCTCGGATTGCGAAGGCCGGATGGTACTACCCCCAAGGCAGATGTTGTGCCTGCCCGGCCACGGCGGAATTCTGGTATCGCCGAAGGCTGCGAAGCGCGGCCCGCCCGCGAGGGAATTCATCGGGCGAATCGAGCAATGAACAATTGAGAACTCGATTCGGCCAATCAATGCGGAGCAGCCGAGCCAACGGGTCATTCTCCGCCGGGCCGGGCGTCTTGGCACTCAATCTGCCGGTGAGGTAGTACCGGAGGACTTCGCCCAGACCAACGACTGCGAACGGCTTGGAAGTTTGCCCGGCCGGGCGCGCCGCCCGGCCCTACCTTACCTGAAGGGTGTCGCCCTCGAATGTGAGGCCGAGGTCGCGGACGACGACGGCCTTGCGGCTGCCGTCCTTGGTGACTCGGCCGGCGAGCCACGCGTCGTAGCCCGCCGCATGGGCCGCCTTCAGCGTCGAATCGGCCAGGCCGGGTGCGACGAAGGCTGCGAATCCGACTCCCATGTTGAAGGTGGCATAGGCCTCCCGCCGGGAGATGGGGCCGGCCTCCATCAGGAAGCGGAAGACCGGGGGCGGGGGCCGGACGCAGTCAATCTCGTAGACGAACGGCTCCTCCAGCCTCATGAGCTTGCGCCAGCCGTGGCCCGTGACGTGCGCCAGGTAATTCAGCTTGAGGCCCCGCCGCTGGCACTCGCGCACAAACGCCACGTAGATCGTCGACGGGGCGAGGAGCGCCTCGCCGTAGGTCGTGCCGTCGGGCAGCGTCGTCTGGTAGCCATTCGGCAGGCCCTCCGCGATCCTGCGGCAGAGCGTGAGCCCGTTCGTCTGGACGCCCGAGGACGCAAGGAAAAGGATCGCATCATCCTCGTGGACGTCGCCCATGACCCGAAGCCCCTTCGGCGCGATCCGGCCGAGGGCCGAGCCCGCAAGTACGATCGCCCCGGGCTCGACAAGCCCCCGCAGGGCCGGCGTCTCTCCCCCGCCCCACACGGCGCCCGCCGCCCGGCAGCCCTCGGCAAATCCATCGACCAAGTCCTCGGCGCGCTTTTCGTCGGCAAACCAGTCGGAGTCGCCCACCGCGGCATGCATGGCCATGGAGACCGGCAGCGCCCCGCAGGTCACCAGGTCGTTGACGATCGTTGCAACGGTGTCGATCCCGATGCCCCAGTAGTGGCTTTTCCCGGTGAGAGCGTGGACCGCGTCCGCAACGAGGTTCTTGGTGCCGAGCCCCTCCTCCACATGCGCCAGGTAGTGGTCGCCCGCCTCGATCAGATAGGCGCTCTCGCCGCGCACAGAGCCTGGCTCGCGCAGCCCGTGGCCGGCCAGCTGCAGGCTTGTGGACTGTGCCGCCCGCTGGCAGGCCCTCTTGAACGCGTCGAGCCGGTCGTACCGCACCCCCGAGGACTCGTAGGAGAGCGACACGGTCAGTAGCTCCTCCCCTCGTTCTTCTCGTAGTAGTTCACGTAGGCCTGATTGACGACCCGGTAGCCGCCGGGCGTGGGGTACTTGCCCGTGAAGTACCAGTCGCCCGTGTTGCGCGGCACCGCGGCATGGAGACTCTCGATCGTCTGGAAGACGATCTCGATCGGGCCGTGCCATTCGACCCCCTTGGGCCGGACGCGCTCCGCGATCTTGGCTGAAATCTGCTCGGGGGTGAAGGGATCGTAGATCTTGCGGACATGATTCACCGGGCTGTCGCCGAGGGGCTTCGCGACCTCCTCGCGGCACCGGTCGTAGACCTCGGCCAGCAGCTCGCTTCGCCCGCTCTCCTTCAGCAGCTCCACCGCGGCCTCAAAGGCGATGAACTTCCCGATCTGCGACATGTCGATGCCGTAGCAGTCGGGGTACCGGATCTGCGGGGCCGTGGAGACGATGACGATCTTCCGCGGGTTCAGCCGGGACAGGATGCGGAGGATCGAGCGCTTGAGCGTCGTCCCGCGCACGATCGAGTCGTCCACACAGACAAGGTTGTCCCCCGGCTTCACAGAGCCGTAGGTGATGTCGTAGATATGGCTGGCGAGCTGGTTGCGGAGGCTTTCCTGGCCGATGAAGGTGCGCAGCTTGACGTCCTTGCTGACCACCTTCTCCCCGCGCGGCCAGTTGCGCAGGATGAGGTCGTCGAGCAGGGGCTCGGTGAGCCGCCCCTCGCGGCTCGCCTCGAGTATGGCGGCCTTCACCTCGTCGCGCCTGCGCTCGCGCAGCGCCGACATCAGCCCGTAGTAGGCCACCTCGGCCGTATTCGGGATGAAGCTGATCACCGTGTGGGCCCAGTCGTGGTCGATCGCCTTGAGCACCTGGTCCGCAAGGCCGGCGCCCAGCGCCTTGCGCTCCCGGTAGATGTCAAAGTCGTTGCCGCGGGAAAAATAGATGCGCTCGAACGAGCACGAAGCCTGCGGCAGCGGCGCCGTGAACGGCAGCGAGACCACCGAGCCTCGGCGCTTGATCACGACCGCGTGCCCGGGCGGGACCTCGCGCACGTCGTCGAGGGCAAGGTCAAACACGGTCATCAGCGGGGCGCGCTCGGAGGCGAACGCCACCACCTCGTCGTTCTGGAAGTAGTGGCAGGGCCGGATCCCCGACGGGTCGCGGGCGATGAAGGAATCCCCGTTTCCGATCAGGCCGCAAAGGACGTATCCGCCGTCCCACTTCTGCGAGGCGCGCATCAGCACCCTCGTCAGGTCCAGCTCCTCGCTTATCCTGCGCGAGAGCTCCTCGCCCGCGACGTTCTGCTTGCGGAGGAGGCGGTAGATGTCCTCGTGCTCCTCGTCCAGGAAGAAGCCGATCTTCTCCAGGACCGCCTGCGTATCCGTCGAGAAGATCGGATGCTGGCCCATGGCGATCAGGCTCTCGTTCAGCTGGTGGGTATTGGTGAGGTTGAAGTTCCCGCAGAGGGCGAGGTTGCGCGTTGCCCAGGGGCTGCGCCGGAAGAAGGGGTGACAGGAACTCAGGCTGTAGCCCCCGCTCGTGCCGTACCGCAGATGCCCCAAAAGAAGCTCGCCACCAAAGTCGAAATGGCGCTTCACCGTTTCCGGGAATTCGGGATGGATCAGGCCCTCGGCGACCTTTTCGTCGTAGCTCGCAAGCAGGTTCTTGAAGATGCGGTCGAGCGAGTTGGACTTGACGTTGCGCTCGCGAAACATGAACGGCTCGCCCGGGGGAACGTCGAGTTTGACGCATGCGACGCCGGCGCCGTCCTGGCCGCGGTTGTGCTGCTTCTCCATCAGGAGAAAGAGCTTCGTGAACCCCCAGAGGGGGGAGCCGTACTTCTCCTCGTAGTACGACAGCGGCTTGAGAAGCCGGACCAAGGCGACGCCGCATTCGTGGGTGGGAAGGTCGGACATGGGTCAGGGCGCCGGAAGGCGGCCAAGCGTGAGTCTATGGGGTTTTGACGCCGGGCGGACAGCCTTCATTTTACTCAAGCCCGGGCCTTCTCATCGCGACCTCGATGCTCGTCTCCCAGCCCGCGCGGAGGTCCGGGACCGGCCAGGACGCCTGGAAGCGGGACGTCGACACGGCCAGCGCGCCGGAGCCGTCGGTCCTTCCGATCTCGCGGGCCGGCACCCCGGCCTCGGTGGCCGCGGCCAGCACGGCCCCGGCATCCCCGGGCCGGAGGGCGAGAACCGCCCTTCCCTGGCTCTCGCCGAAAAGAAGCGCGTCGGTCCTCGGCACGGCCACGCCCGTCAGGTCAAGCGCAGCCCCGACCGGCCCACCGGGCCCGAACAGCATCTCGGACACGGCCACGAGCAGGCCTCCCTCGCTTAGGTCATGGGCCGCCTTGACCCGGCCCGCACGAATCTGGCCCAGAATCAGGGTGTCCAGCCGCTTCTCGCCGGCCAGGTCCAAGGCCGGGGCGTCGCCGGTCTTCAACCCATGTACGATCCCCAGGAACTGGCTTCCTCCCAGCTCCGTCGGCGCGCCGCCGAGCAGAACCAGGCTCAATCCCGGCCCCGGGACAAACTGCCGCGTCACGTGCGCCTCATCCTCGACGAGCCCGACCACCGCGACCGTCGGGGTCGGGTCGATGGAGCCTTCGGGGGACTCGTTGTAGAGGGATACATTGCCCCCCACGACCGGGACGTCGAAGAACCTGCAGGCGTCGGCCACGCCACGGACGCATTCGCGCAGCTGGAAAAAGCTCTCGGGCTTGTACGGGTTCCCGAAGTTGAGGTTGTCCGTCATGGCCAGCGGCACGGCGCCGCTGCAGGCCAGGTTGCGCAGGCATTCCGCCATGGCGATGAGGGCGCCGCGATACGGGTTGAGCGCGCAGTAGCGGCCGTTGCCGTCGTTGCTGATTGCGATGAACTTCTCGGCGTCGCCGAGGCGAAGGCGCACGACCGCGGCGTCGCTTCCCGGCCCGACGACCGTTCCGTGCTGGACCATGTGGTCGTACTGTCGGTAGAGCCAGCGCTTGGAGGCTATGGTCGGGTGCGAAAGGAGCCGGGGCAGCGCCCCGAGTGCGCCGGCCCGGTCCACGTCCGGCAGACCCGCGCCCTCCGGCGTCCAAGCCTGCGTCGTGGCAAGCCCGGCGGGCTCCCGCGCCTCGCGCGTGTAGATCGGCGCCTCGTCGGTCAGCGTGCCTGCGGGAATGTCGGCCACGGTCGCGCCGCCCTGCCTCACCACCATCCGACCCGTGTCGGTGACCGAGCCGATGTTCGAGGCGTGCAGGTCCCACTTGGCAAAAATCTCCTCGATCTCCCGCTCGCGGCCCCTCTGGACGATGACCAGCATGCGCTCCTGGGATTCAGAGAGCATGATCTCGTACGAGTTCATGCCGGTCTCGCGCTGGGGCACGCGGTCCAGCTCGATCTCGATGCCCGCGCCCCCGCGGCTCGCGGTTTCGCAGGTCGAGCAGGTAAGGCCGGCGGCCCCCATGTCCTGGATCCCGACGACAAGGCCCGGGACCGCCATCATCTCCAGGCAGGCCTCGATGAGGAGCTTCTCCATGAAGGGGTCCCCCTTCTGGACGGCCGGGCGGTCCGCCGCGCTCTCGGCACTCAGCTCCTTGGACGCGAAGGCCGCCCCGCCCAGTCCGTCGCGCCCAGTGGCCGCGCCGACATAGAAGACGGGGTTGCCGACCCCGGTGGCGCGCCCGAGGCGAATCTGGTCGTGGCGAAGCGTGCCCAGGCACAGCGCATTGACCAGGGGGTTGCCCTCGTAGCTCCGGTCGAAATAGACGTCGCCGCCGACTGTCGGAACCCCCACGCAATTGCCGTAGTGCGCGATGCCGGCCACCACCCCGCGCAACAGGCGCTTCGTGGCCGGTGACTCAAGCTCGCCAAAGCGCAGCGAATTGGTGAGCAGGACCGGCCGCGCCCCCATGGTGAAGATGTCGCGGATGATGCCTCCGACGCCGGTCGCCGCCCCCTCGAACGGCTCGATCGCGCTCGGGTGGTTGTGCGACTCGATCTTGAAGGCGACCGCCCACCCGTCGCCCACGTCGATGATCCCGGCGTTTTCCTCGCCGGCCTTCACAAGCACCCGACCGTACTTCGCGGCGGGGGATTTCCTTTCCGTCGGAAACCCCCTGAGAAGCGGCCGGGAGTTCTTGTAGGAGCAGTGCTCGGACCACATGACCGAAAAAATCCCCAGTTCCGTGATCGTGGGTGGGCGGCCCAGGCGCCGTTCGATCAGGGCGTACTCCTCCGGCAGAAGGCCGTGCTTCTTCACCAGCTCGGGCGTGATCGGCCGGTTTAGGATCGGGTCTGGATTGGGCGGTAGGGGATCCGGCATCAGTCTAGGCGGATTTTTGGGCCAGCAATTCAGGAAACCGAGTCGCGAGCACGGCGCGCGCAAAGGCGAGGCCGTCCTGGCTCGGATGGAACCTCTCGAAGGCGCGGTCCGGATGCGGCATCAGGCCGAACACGTTTCCCCGCTCGCTCCGGATGCCGGCAATGTCGGCGATCGAGCCGTTCGGGTTGCGGTCGTAGCGCAGGAGAACCTGCCGGTTGGCCTCAAGCCGGGCGAGGCCGGCCTCGTCAATTCGGTAGTTGCCCTCGCCGTGGCCGATGGGCAGCCGGATGGCAGCCCCGAGTACCCGGGGATTGAGGGTCTCCGAGCTGTCCTGGACCTTCAGTTCGCAGGTGATGCAGCGATACTCAAGCGAGTTGTTCCGAATGAGCGCGCCCGGGAGCATGCCCGCCTCGCACAGGATCTGGAATCCGTTGCAGACGCCGAGCACAAGGCCTCCCCTGGAAGCGAAGGCCTTCACCGCAGCCATCACAGGCGAGAACCGGGCGATGGCTCCGCATCGCAAATAGTCCCCGTACGAGAACCCACCCGGAACCACCACGAGGTCGGCGTCACCCACCGAGTCCGACTTGTGCCAGACGTAACGGGTGGGAATCCCCAGCCCGCTCGCAAAGAGATGGTAGGAGTCTTGGTCGCAGTTCGATCCCGGGAATTGGAGGACGGAAATCTGCATCAGCGGCCGGTCACTGGATCTCGTATCGAAAGTCCTCGATCACGGGATTGCTCAGCAGGTCGCGGCACATCTTGTCGAGCCGCGCGCGCAGCTCGGGCGAGTCGGAGGCGGAGGCCTCGATCTCAATGAGCTTGCCCACGCGGACGCTCTTTAGGCCGTGGAAGCCAAGGCTCTCAAGCGCATGGCCCACTGCGGCCCCCTGCGGATCGAGCACGTTTCGCTTGGGTGTTACCAGGACGTTGATTTTCACGGGTCCTTAAAAGGTGACAATGACGTCGTGAAGCCCAAAACGGTCAAGGGTTTTTGATGGATCCGCCCTTGTTTCTCGGGTGAAACCTTGCGTGCTGCTCCACCAGACGCCCCGACTCGACGGCGGTGTAGATCTGGGTCGTGGCGATGCTGGCGTGTCCCAGCATTTCCTGGATGGCCCGGAGGTCGGCACCGCCGCTGAGCAGGTGGGTTGCAAAGGAGTGGCGCAGCAGGTGCGGTTTCACCCCCTTGCGCAGACCGGCCCGCTGGGCGTGCTTTCGGACGATCATCCAAAGCATGACCCGGGAGAGCCCTGCGCCCCGGTTGCTCAGGAACAGCTGGCTGCCGGTGCTCGGCCTCACGAAATGGGGCCGCCCGGAGGCAACGTAGGCCGACAGCGCCTCGCACGCGCGGCGGCCCACGGGGACCACCCTCTCCTTCGAGCCCTTTCCGAAAACGCGAAGGAATCCCCGATCGAGGTCGACCTGCTGGATGGCGAGGCCCGCGAGCTCCGACACCCGGAGCCCGCTGGAGTAGAACAACTCCAGGAGCGCGCGGTCGCGCAGGGCGGCCGGGCTTCCCCCCGTGGGGGCGGCAAGGAGCCGGGCTACCTCCCCGGGCGAAAGGGTCCCGGGCAGGCGGCGGGCCAGCTTCGGGCCCACCAGCAGCTCGGTGATGTCGTCCGGGCGCAGATGTTCGCGCACGAGGAAGCGCGAGAACGTCCGTAGCGCGGTCAGCTTGCGCGCGACGCTGGCAGCGGCGAATTTCCTGCCGCCAAGCGACTGGATCCACTCCGTCGCCTGGGAGGCCGTCACTGCGCGCCAGTCGGCGGCGCCGGCTTTCGCGAGAAAGGCTGCCGCCTGGTCCAAGTCCCGCTGGTAGTTCTCCCGGGTGTTCGGGGAGAGCCCCCGCTCGAGGTCGAGGAAGGCCGCAAACGCATCGATGTCCGTGGCGAATGCCGGCGGGGCCGAACTCGCAGTCTGGACGCGACGCTTTGGCATGGTGCGCCCGGCCGGCGCGCCGTCAGTAGCGGCGCCTGAAGGGGGGAGGAGGAGCCGCGTTCATCTCCTTCATCCGGAAAGTGATCCTGGCCTTCTCAAGATCGTATGGGCTCATCTCCATCTTCACGGTGTCGCCCGCGGCAATCTTGATGAAGTTCTTCCTCAATTTCCCCGAAATGTGAGCCAGGACCACATGGCCGTTGGCCAGCTGGACCTTGAACATGGTTCCTGGCAGCACAGCCACAACCTTGCCCTCAACTTCAATGGCGTTGCCGTCAGCCATGGGCGGGTCGGTTCCGGGTCGGGGTTGGGTGTGTCATGAGTCCGGTGCGAAGATAAGCCCCTTGAAAGGCTTGAACGCGGCGGGCAAGTCAAGGCAATAGGACAATATAGAACCTATGGGACTTATAGGACATATGGCCCGCGGCCGGGCATAGGATCTATGATGGGCGCATCGCCAAGGGCCTGCTAAGGTGGTGCTTGCCGGAGGTGGGCTTGCCCTATTTGTCCTATTGGTCCTATAAGTCCCACTGGGTCGCGGTTGTCGTGAACTCCTTCCACTTGCCACGCCACAGCCGCGACCCCCGACCCAGCCGTGCCCTGCCCATTCGAAAAGCGCTTTCCCTCGCAACTCGCCCGCGACGACGCCTTCTTCATGAGCCTCGCCTACAACCAGGCGATCGACGCATGGCGGGAGGACGAGGTGCCCGTCGGCGCAGTCGTCGAGGTGGACGGCGAAGTCGTAGCCTCCTCGCACAACCAGGTCGAGGGATCCAGCGATCCCACGGCTCACGCCGAAATGCTGGCGCTGACCCAGGCCGCAGCCAGGCGGGGCGACTGGCGCCTGGACGGGGCCACGGTCTACGTGACCAAGGAGCCGTGTCCGATGTGCTCGGGGGCCATGGTGATGTCCAGGGTGCGCCGCGTGTGCTTTGCCGTGCCCGACCCAAGGATGGGCTGCCTGGGGGGAGCGACAAACCTCAACGGTCTGCCGCAGGCCAACCACCGGCTGGAGATCACCGCCGGAGGCGTGCTCGAGCAGGAGTGCCGGGAGCTTCTGCAGGAATTTTTCAGGCTCAAGCGGGCGGAGGAAAAGACAGAATAGGGCCCACACCCCATGGCCCGGAGAGTTGACTGGCCGTTATACCCGTGCAAGTTACGGTCTCTCAAACGAGTCAACCCTCCACACATATCCATCATGGCCTACGAACTTCCCAAACTACCCTACTCCTATAATGCCCTCGAGCCGCACTTCGATGCGCGCACCATGGAGATCCATTACACGAAGCACCACCAGGCGTATGTCACGAACGCCAACAATTTCCTAAAGGACCTTCCGGCTGTCGCCGCCCTGGATGTGAACAAGCTGATCGCCGACCTTACGGTTGTGCCCGAGGCAATTCGCGGGGGCGTCCGCAATAACGCCGGCGGGCACAGCAACCACTCGTTTTTCTGGACGATCCTCGGGCCCGGCAAGGGAGGCACCCCGAAGGGCAGGCTAGCCGACGCCATTGCGGGGACCTTTGGATCATTCGACAAGTTCAAGGAGGACTTTGCGAAGGCTGGCGCGACCCGGTTCGGATCCGGCTGGGCCTGGCTCGTCGTCACCGCGGACAAGAAACTTGCGATCGGATCGACCGCAAACCAGGACAGCCCCATCATGGGCAAGGCCGTCGCCGGAATCGAGGGAAAGCCTGTCCTCGGCCTGGACGTCTGGGAGCACGCGTACTACCTCCACTACCAGAACCGCCGCCCGGACTACATCGCCGCGTGGTGGAACGTCGTGAATTGGGACGCTGCAGAGGCGAACTACCTGGCGGCGTTATAGGGCAATGTAGGACCAATGGGACATATAGGACGTATGGCCCGCAGCGGGCATAGGACCTATGATAGAGCCAGACCCGAGCGTTTGCACCGGCATGCCAGCGCATCTACCTTCAGTTGCTCCGGCCCTATTGGTCCCATAGGTCCTATAGGTCCCACTGGGCCGCGGGTGTCGTGAGCCCGGTCTACCTCCGGCGCCCCTACCGCGGTCCCCCTACGGGCTCCAAACGTCCGCCTGCAGCGTCGGCCCGAAGGTCGAGGGGCTGATCGGCACGCTTTTTCCCGTCTCCGTGTCGAGGATGCACACTCGGCTAGCGTACCCCGTGCGGGCCGTATACACGAGGTGACGACCATCGGGCAGCCAGGATGGCTCGAGGCCGTCGAAAGGCGCGTGCGAGACAATCTTGGCTTGGCCGTCGGAAAGCGTGAGGACCGCAATCTGGTAGTTGCCGCGGCCCACCCTGGCCGTGAAGGCAATCCTGTCGGGATTGCCCCGGCTCCAGTCAGGCTCGGCGCAGTAGCTGCTAATCCCGTGCGTAATACGCTGCAGCCCCCCGCCGCCCGCCGACATCATGTAAAGCTGAGGGCCCGGCGAGGATGTGAACACAATCCGGCTCCCTTCGGGGGACCAGCACGGCGAGGCCTTGTCCGACTCATAACGGGTCCTGCGTGCAACCTCACGCCCCTCGGCGTCGCTCACGTAAATCTCCGAGGTCCCCTCCCCCGTCAGGACCATGGCGACATGCCGGCCGTCAGGGCTGAATCGCGCCCCATCGTTTGTGCCCCGAAAGCTCTCAAACGTCATCCGCTGGTACGAGGAAAGATCCATCAGGAACAGGTCGGGGAAGCCGGAGTGGTAGTAGCTTGTGTAGACGATCTTCTCTCCGTCGGGAGCCCACCTTGGCTTGAGGGCGATGGCCCGGTCGTTCGTTATCTGCCTGACCTCGCCGAAGAAAAGGTCGCTTGTGTACACCTCCTGGTGGCCCGTGCGCTCCCCGATAAAGGTCAGCCTGGAGGCGAAGTACCCGCGAAGCCCGAGCCCGTTCGTCCGAACGACAGCGGCGTCGGCCGCGCGAAGCAGCGCGTTGCGCTCGCTTGTTCCAGCCACCATATCGGACCAGGTCTGGTCCCCCTTGGCCACATCCACCCTCACCTGCCGGAGGCCCGCCGCCGAGAAGCGGATATCGTACAGGTAGCCCTCCGCTACCACATGGTAGCGCCCGTGAGAGTCGAAGGCCTGCAGGGCCAGGCTGTTGAGCGCGGGCGAGTCCGCGGAAACCCGGACCGGGAGGGTACGGCCCTCCGCGACGACCTCGACCGAGCCGATGTCGCGCTGGGCAAACGCGGGCACGGCCGTTGCGGCAAGAATTGCGAGAATAAGCGGGATGTTGCGCATGGTTTGCAGCATGGTAGGTTTTTATTTGCGCACAAACGCCGCACAACAACTCTTTTCCGACTTCGCACCGAAACGCACCCATGACACCCGAACAGATCAAGGAGCAGCTGAGGCAGGTCAAGTATCCCGGCTTCAGCCGCGACATCGTGTCGTTCGGACTGGTCCGCTCTGTCGAGTTCTCCAATGGAACCGCCCACGTCGGGCTCGCGCTGACGACCAGCGACCCCCAGGTTCCCAGGCAGCTGCAGGCGGAGGTCGACCAATGCCTGCGGAGCCTGCCCGGCGTGCAGCGGGTGATCGTGGACGTTTCCGTGCAGCCTGTCCGATCGCCTCCCGCGACAGGCGGGAACCTGGCCGGGTCGGGAGGGGCCCCAAAGAGCATCCGGTATGCAATTGCCATCGCTTCCGGGAAGGGAGGGGTCGGCAAGTCGACCTTTGCCGTCAACCTTGCCTGCGTCCTCGCGCGGATATTCAGCTCCCGGGGCCTGCCAGGCAGGGTCGGCCTGCTGGACTGCGATATCTACGGGCCGAGCGTGCCGCTGATGATGGGCCTTCAGGGGCGCCCGGAAATCGAGGGCGAGGGGGCGGAGGCCCGGCTCCTGCCCATGGAAGGGTACGGGGTCAAGGTGATGAGCATGGGCTTCCTCGTCGACGACAACACCCCAGTCGTCTGGCGCGGGCCCATGGTCATGAAGACCATCCAGCAGTTCGTCCAGAATGTGCACTGGGGCGAACTTGAGGTGCTTGTGGTGGATCTGCCCCCGGGAACCGGGGATGCCCAGCTTTCCCTGGTACAGACGCTGCCGCTGGACGGGGCCGTCCTGGTAACGACACCCCAGCCTGCGGCGGCCAACGTCGCCCGCAAGGGCGGCCTGATGCTCCAGAAGGTCAACGTACCTCTGCTCGGCGTAGCCGAGAACATGAGCTGGTTCACGGACCCGGCCGGCGTCCGTCATGCGCTTTTTGGCGAAGGTGGCGGCCTAATCACCGCCGAGAAGCTGGGAACCACCCTTCTTGGCCAAGTTCCCCTTTTCCCCGAGCTTCGCGAGGGAGGCGACCTCGGCCGGCCCATCGTCGTCGGCGATCCCAACAGCGCGGCGTCCACGGTATTTCAGGCCATAGCCGAGAACCTGCTGGCCCAACTGGCCCGTGCTGAGCGCAACCCAGTCTAGGCAACCGGCGCGGCGACCCTTGGCGTCGCGGTCGACGCAAGCGGGGAAGACTTTTGTGCCAATTTGGCAAAATTGTCTGCATTGACAGCTTCGCGCAGGTCGCTCTCATCTTACTGCCCGCCGCCAAGCCGCTGCATGACTTCCCAGCCTAAAGAGACGGACTCCTCGTCACGCGAGTTCGTCAAGCAATCCACCCTTTACCAGGAGTTCCTGGCGGAACGTGAGGAAATCCTGAAGCACAAGTGGCTGGAATCTGAACGCCTGGGATACGATGTTGGATTCGAGAGGGCCTTGCTTGACTGGATCCGCAAGCATCGGGAGGGCTGGAGGGCCGCGCGCCGCCAGCAGCTCGGTCAACCGGTTCCCCGCCCGCCCAGCGCCCAGGCGCCCGAGATTGTCGAAAGCGAAAAGAAGTAGAGGCTCCCCGAGGTAGGGACGGGCGGGAGCATCCATTTGGATGGCCCGCAATCTGGACGGCCCGCGATCGGTGGTAGGGACGGGCGGCTCGCCCGTCCGGGAATGCTATCACCCCTGTTCGTAGCCATCGAGCCCGTCTTGCCTGGGCTCCATCCGTCAAGAGTTCTTGAATGAGCCAAAGGTTTACCCGGACGGGCGGGCCGCCCGTCCCTACCCGCGCGCTCTAATGTCAACGAGACCGTTCGACTCGGCCCTTCGGGCCTCGCTCAGGGTAGGCCCTCGGCAGCCTCGGGACCTACTTGATCTCCTTGTGCAGGGTGTGGCGCCGGAGGAAGGGGTTGTACTTCTTCTTCTCGATGCGCTCGGTCACGGTCTTCTTGTTGCGGGTGGTAAGGTACCTGGAGGGCGGCTTGCCCTCTTTGGCGGCCTCTGTGCATTCGAGTGTGACGGTTTCTTGCATGGTCGTAAAGGGTTGAGGGGTCAGCAGAAAGGCCAAGGTTGCCGAAGGCAATCGAAAAACTGGATAGGGAATAGGACGAATGGGTCCTATGGGACCTATGCTTCGCCTGCGCAGCTGGCCTGAATGCTTCGGCGTGGTCCAAGCTCTTGAAAATAGGTCCTATGGCTTGAGAAGACTGCCCTGATGGAGAGCCGGTCCGGAATTCCTCTCCCTAAAATTGGTCCGATACGTCCTATGGGTCCTATACTGAGCAAGAGAAGATGAGCAGCTCGTGAGCCCCAACGGCTCACGAGCTGCTCATCTTCCTCTCAGTCAAAGGCAGCATGACCCCCCGGCGGAACAGCGTCACCTGACCCGTGCTCGACGACACGATGATCGCTATACAATTGGCTGCCACGCTGATGGCCGCAGCCGCCGCGTGGCGACTGCCCAGCCCGCTCGGTAGGTTATGGTCGCTGTCCGTCGCCTGGACCAGGCTGCCGGCCGACTCGACGACCCCGTCGCCGCGGATGATGAAGGCACCGTCGATGGAGGAAAACTCCTTGACCGTCTCGTCCATGAACGGGTTCAGGATGTTCCTGTCCTCCTCCTTATACCCGTAGAATGGATTGAGGACCAAGGGCTTGGTAAGCAGCGCCACCTTGTCCGTGTCGCCGACCACAAAAAGGCAACCCACCGGCCGGCCCTCGCGCCCCTCGACGGCCAACTCGGTGGCGACCGCAATCACCCGCTCGAGCACCTCCGGCTTCACGTCGTCGGGCAGCAGGTCGGCGGCCGCGCCGGTCAGGAGCGATTGAAACTCCCGCTCGATGTCGACGACCACAACCGTGTCGAATTGGTTGCTGCCTGCCATCCCTCCCACACAGCAGACCCTTTCGTTGAATTTCACGACCCCGCGGGTGAGCGCGACCAGGATTGCGCTTCGAAGCTGCGCCAGGCGTTGCGTCGAGAACGATCGTACCTGGATCGTCTCGGTGAACTCCCGATTGTCGTCCCCCGCCCCGATCGCGTTCCGCGTCACAAGGATAGTCTTGTGCTTTGCGCGCAGGACACCCGGCTCGATTCCGCCGACAAACGTGTCGGCAAAGACCATGATCGCCCCGCAGTCGGCGCCACGCGCAACGCACTCGGCCTCCCGAAACATGAGTCGGTTGATCCGGTTCTGCTGGGTCTGCACCGGCCGAATGCCCCCGAACCGCCCGGTCAGGCGCTCGTACAGGGCATCGAGGCCGGGCGCGTTGACCAGGCTGGCGACCAGCTCCGGTTCGCGGATCTGGCGCGCGATCGCCGCCAGCACCTGCAGGTAATCCCGCGCTTGTTCCCCGGCGATAAGCATTACGATCAGGTGAACTCGCTCGTCGGCCATCGAGCCATCATAGCGTATGCCGACCCGGCTTCGCCCGACTGCTAGGATGTAGCGCCTACTCATCTTCACCCTCACGTGCGGCAGCGCCACGCCAAGGCCGAGGTAGGTCGTCATGGTGCTCTCGCGGGCGAGGAGGCCCTTGAGGACCGCCTCCCCCTTCAGTTCCGGGAACTTCGCAAGGGACACCGCCAGGAGCTCCTGCAGGGCCCCCTCAAGGTCGACGCTGCGCAGGTCGACCAGGCGGCTTCGGGCGATGATCTTGTCTAGCCGCATGGGCAAAGGAAGAACTCAGGCAACCGGAAGGGCCGTTCACTTCTCCCAGTCGAGGGCACCCTTTTTCACCTCGTACAGGAGCCCGAGGCCCAGGACCCCGATGAAGAAGAGGACGGGACCGAGGATGGGAACATGGCCCGCCAGGAACTCGCGGTAGATGAAGGTCCAGGGCACGAGGATCACGACCTCCAGGTCGAACAGCATGAAGAGGAGCGCCGTCAGGTAGAACTTCACCGAGAAGCGGGTATGCGCAACGCCGGCGCCCTGCACGCCGCATTCGTAGGCCGTGTCCTTGATCTTCGAGCGGCGGGCCCGCTGGCCGAGGAGATGGCTCGCTGCGATGATGCCGACGGTGATGGCCGCGGCCAGGACGGCCTGGATCAGGAAGGGAAGGTAGGAGATGGGGGTCATCGGAATGGCACCCTAGACATGGGCGCGTGGCCGCCCCCGAGACAAGAGGGAATTTCGGGGCCGGGACAGTTTGGCGAAAACCTGGGGACGCGCGGCCGGTGTGTTCAACTCCCGTAGGTCAGCGAGCTTGCTCGCGCCTTCCCGGAGCGCGAGCAAGCTCGCTTACCTACAACGGACCGTCCGAATCACGGCTCGTCGGGCCGGCCGCTACGGCCCCACCGGAATAATGACCGAGTTCTTTGTCTGGGCGGAGCCGACCCCGAGCATCTCCGCAAACTCCAGCGTCCGGATGTCGTCCGAGATGTCCTCAAACCCCTCCCTCCTGCGCCAGTAGTTCATCCGCGCGCGCATGAGGGAGTCCATGATCACCGGGTCGTCGCTCAGCCACACCAGCGGCTCGGACCGCGTGTAGAGGGAGTTGAAGTACGGCCCCCCGATGAACTGGTAGATCTGCAGGCTCGCGATCGTGCAGATCCAGGTCTGCCGCAACTCCGGGATCGCGCTCATCTCGGCGACGGCCGCCGGGGCGTTCGCCGGGGACCGGAAGAACCGCGCGGTGTTCGACGCGTTCCAGAGCGTCGCGTTCACGAGGGCCCCGTTCACGCCGAGCACCGGGTGGTCCGTGTACATCGGGAGGTTGATCCAGAAATCCGCGTCCAGGAAGAGCGGGGTCGCGAGGAAGCTCTTGCGGTCCTCATCCTTGGTCGAGGTGTTGGGGACCCCGCTCGTCTGCTGCGCGGCAAACACGGGGTCAAAGCGCTCGGGCAGCGGGCTCTCGTAGAACCACACCGGGTCGTAGTACCGGCGGGACTCGAGCACGTACACCTGGTTCGCCTTGAAGGGCGTCTCCCCCGTCACCAGCGACGGCAGGTATCCGGTCATGCGCAGGCGGAGCTGGTTGAGTCCGACCAGGAAAAGGTTCTTGTCCTGGAATCCCCGCCGCTCCAGGGCGTTCATGACGCCCCGCACGAGCGGAATCGGGGTCTCCAGGCCGGGACCCGAATCCGAGTAGATCTTCAGGCCCACCTTCTTCTTGAGGCCGGGCTCGAGGGGATGGTGGAGCGCCTTCTCATAGGCGGCAATGAGCCGCTCCACAGCGGCGTCGTAATCCGCCTGGTCAAAGCTGGGCAGCCTCGCCTGCCACACCACGGCCTTGGGAGCCTTGGGCACAGGAGGCGTGGCCGGCGCCTCAACGGTATCCAGGGCGCCCGCGCGCACGGCTGCAAGCGCAAGGAGCGCACCACCAAGGCCAAGGGATCGAAGTCGGGTCATGGAAAGGATGTGTCGCCGGGAAACCGATAAAGTTTCCTGAAATCGGTCCGGCTGCATTTGAAACCCGCCGAACTTGACAGGGGGCCGAACCGGTTGAAAGTGCATTCTTTCTGCTGCCGCGCCTGGCTCCATGCCCGTAATCAAACCCACCTGCGTCCGCGACCTCAAGCTGCGGGTAAGCGTCGCCGACGTCGTTTCCCGCGTGGTCGCCCTCCGCAAGTCCGGCTCGCGGCTGAAGGGCCTCTGCCCGTTCCACAGCGAGAAGACCCCTTCCTTTCATGTGGACCCCACCAAGGGGTTCTACAAGTGCTTCGGATGCGGCAAGGCCGGGGATGTCATCACGTTCGTGCGGGACACGGAGCAGCTCTCCTTCACCGAGGCGGTCGAGGCCCTCGGCCAGCGCTTCGGGATCCCGATCGAGTACGAGGCCGGCGCTGGGCCCACCAAGGAGCAGCGCTCGCTGCGCCAGGAGATCTTCGACATCCATGAGCAGGCGGCGGACCACTTTTTCGACACCTTCACGGCGAAGGGGGCCACGGGCGACTTCATGAGGTCGTACTGGACCGAGCAGCGCCGGTTTCCCTTGGAGCTCGCGCACGAGTTCAAGGTCGGGGCCGCCGGTCCGGACGACTCCGGACTTGCGGCGCGCCTGCTGAAGCTCCGGTACTCGGAGGCGGCCCTGCGCCAGTCCGGGCTGTTCTTCACGAGGGAGGGCTCCGTGCTCTCCCAGGGCTCGCTGAGGTCCCGCTTTCGGGGGCGGCTGATGATCCCGATCCGCGATCACCAGGGGCGGATCGTTGCGTTCACGGCCCGCCAGACCGCCATCACCCCCCAGGACGACCCCGCCCGGGAGGCGAAGTACGTGAACTCGCCCGAGACGCCGATCTTCACCAAGGGGAATCTCCTGTTCAACCTGGACCGCGCCCGCACCGCCGTCGGCGACGGGCACCCCTTTGTGCTCGTGGAGGGCCAGCTCGATGCCCTGCGCTGCTGGCAGGTGGGTCTCCGGACCGCGCTCGCGCCCCAGGGAACGGCCATCACCGAGACCCAGCTCTCGCTCATGGCCAGGTACCACACGCAGGTGGAATGCTTCTTCGATAGCGACATCGCCGGCCAGAAGGCCGCGCTTCGGCTGCTTCCCATGGCCCTTCGGGCCGGCCTGGAGGTGCGCTTCCTCACGCTCGACGGCGCGGGCAAGGTCGACCCGGACCTGCTCTTCCTCGAGAAGGGGCTGGCAGCCTACGACGAGGTGCGGCGTGGATCGCTGAGCGCAATGGCCTTCGCATGCCGGGCCGCCCTGCCGCTGCCCGGCGATGCCTCGCCCGAGGGAAAGAGCCGGGCGGCCCAGGCCGTGATCGAGATTGTCGCCTCAGCCCAGACCGAGGTCACGAGGTCCGAGTTTCTCGCGGAGGCGGCCCGGCATCTGAGGCTGCCCCAGTCGGCCCTGGAGAAGGACTACCGGGGGTTCATGGCCCGCCAGGGCCGCCGCGGCGCCGCCGACCGGCAGGATGCGCCGCGGCCCCAGGGGGGCGATTGGGAGAGCGCCCACGCGGACTCCGACCTCGAGTCCCCCAAGAGCTCCGAGCGGGACCTGCTTCTCATCTGCCTCCACTACGAGTTCCTTGGCAAGCCCCTGAGCGCAGTCCTGCCGAACGAATGGATCGACATGAGCGAGACCGCCGGTGTTCTTCTCAACCGTGTCCTGGGTGAGTTCGAGCACGACACCTGGGCCGGGCGCGACCACCTGGACGGGCTGCTCGAGACCGCCGAGGAGAAGGCCCTTGCGGCCTCGCTCCTCTTCGACAACCCAGGGATCGACGATCCCCTCAAGGTCGCACAGGAAGGGCTCAGGCGGCTGCGCGCGCGCGCGCTCGAGCCGCGCCTCCGCCAATTAGAACTTGCCTTGGCCACAGTCGGGGTCGACAGTAAGGTCGACCCAATTTCACTCTTGAAAGAGCAATCCGAATTGCGCCGCCAGCTGCAGCAGCCGCTGGTTCTCGCGATCCCGGCGTGATCTTTTCTCACCCATTTCTCCCTCCCAACCACACAACATGCCGCGCAAAGAAAAACCCGCCGTGACCCCCCAAGCAGAGGCCGTCGAAGCCGTCCTCGCCCGAAACGGGCGCACGGATGCGCCGGAGGGAGCCGCGGCGGGCGGAATCAACGAGAAGATCCGCCAGCTGATCCGCCTCTCCAAGGAGCAGGGCTACCTCACCTTCGACGACATCAACGAGGCGCTGCCCGAGTCCGTCGAGAACCAGGAGGAAATCGACAACGTGCTGTCGATCCTGCAAAACCTCGAGATTGAGATCCTCGAGCCCGACCAGGTCGAGGACTACAAGCAGCGGCAGGAGGAGGCGGAGGAGGAGGAATCGAGGTCGTCGCAGAACGACATCCTGGACGACCCGGTGCGGATGTACCTGAAGCAGATGGGGCAGGTGCCGCTGCTCACCCGCGAGCAGGAGGTCGAGATTTCCAAGCGGATTGAAAACGCCGAGCTGAAGGCGCAGGAGGCGCTCTTCCACGCCTCGGCCGTGGGCAAGTACATCGGCACCCTGGGGGCCAAGCTCCTCAACCGGGAGGAGCGCTTCGACCGCGTGGTGATCGACAAGAAGATCGAGAGCCGCGACGCGTATTTCAAGACGCTTCCCCGCCTGGTCGAAAGCACGCAGAAGGCGAACCTCTCGACGGCAGAGTCGTGGGACGCGTACGTGCGCTGCCGGTCGGAGCCGGAGCGCAAGAAGCTCCTCGCCCGCTTCAAGAAGCGGGAGGCCGCCCTGCGCGCATACTTCCCCAAGTTCTTCTTCAAGCTCAAGGTCTACGAGGAGTACCTTGAGCAGCTCAGGCCGGTCGTGGACACGATCGAGTCCCTCCAGAACCAGGTGGAGCGGGCGCGCCAGCCCAAGACCAAGAAGGACGCCGCGATCGACACCAAGGCGATCCAGGCCCGATTCCGGCAGATCGAGATTTCCCAACGCATAGCCCCCGCCGCGCTGCTGGACATCCTGCGCCAGACCCGCGTCCACGTCCGCGAGGCCCACCAGGCGAAGACGGAGATGGTCGAGGCGAACCTCCGCCTGGTGATCTCGATCGCCAAGAAGTACACGAACCGCGGCCTCTCCTTCCTCGACCTGATCCAGGAGGGCAACATGGGCCTGATGAAGGCCGTGGAGAAGTTCGAATACCGCCGCGGCTACAAGTTCTCGACCTATGCGACCTGGTGGATCCGCCAGGCCATCACGCGCTCCATTGCCGACCAGGCGCGCACCATCCGCATCCCGGTGCACATGATCGAGACCCTCAACAAGGTCATGCAGGTGCAAAAGCAGCTGCTCCAGGAGTACGGCCACGAGCCGACTCCGGAGGAGGTGGCCGACGAGATGAACCTCCCCGTCGAGCGCGTCCAGCAGATCATGAAGATGGCGCAGCAGCCGATTTCCCTCCAGTCGCCCGTGGGCGACGGCGATGACACGAGCTTCGGCGACTTCATCGAGGACAAGTCCGCCGAGAATCCGTACGACATGACGGCCTACTCCCTCCTGAGGGAGAAGATCATCGATGTGCTCGACACGCTCACGGAGCGCGAGCGTCGGGTCCTATCCCTTCGCTTCGGGCTGATCGACGGCTACAGCCGCACGCTCGAGGAGGTGGGCAAACAGTTCAAGGTGACGCGCGAGCGCATACGCCAGATTGAGGCGAAGGCCCTCCGCAAGATGCGCCACCCGACACGCATCCGCCAGCTGCACGGCTTCTTCAATGCGGAGCAGGTCGACAACGTGCAGAACCTCCTCAAGCTGGTCACCGCCGCGAGGATGCCGGGGCGCCCGATACCGAGACTCTGACGGGCTGCTAACAAACTGACTGCAAACGGGCTGCCGCGCTTTCCGCTTTACATGGCGGAGCGCCGGCCTACCGTTCTTCCATGGCTATCCCATCCGCGATTTTTGCCGGGATTTTAGGCGGCCAGGAACTGTGGCTCATCCTGGTGATCGTCCTCCTCCTCTTCGGCGGCTCGAAGCTGCCCTCGCTGGCCCGGGGACTCGGCCAGTCGATCAAGGAGTTCAAGAAGGCCAGCAATCCCGACGAGCCGGAGGCCAAGGCCGGCGAACCCAAGAAGACCGAAACGCCTCCCCCGACCCCGGGCCCGAATTGAGCATGGCCAATCTTTTCGGTTACTTCTCCAACGACATCGGTATCGACCTCGGCACCGCCAACACGCTCGTCTACGTGAAGGACAAGGGCATCGTGCTGCGCGAGCCCTCCGTGGTCGCACTGGACACCGCCACCAGGAAGGTCCGGGCGGTGGGAGACGATGCCAAGCGGATGCTCGGCCGGACCCCGGGAAACATCACGGCCATCCGCCCGATGAAGGACGGCGTGATCGCGGACTTTGACGTGACCGAGGCGATGCTGCGCTACTTCATCCAGAAGGCCAGCCAGAGCTTCCGGGCCCCGCCGCGCGTTGTGATCGCCGTTCCCTCGGGCATCACTGCCGTGGAGAAGCGCGCCGTCATGGATTCTGCGACCCACGCCGGAGCCCGCAAGGTGATCACCATCCCGGAGCCCATGGCGGCTGCCATCGGCGTCGGCCTCCCGATCGACGAGCCGACGGCAAACATGATCGTCGACATCGGCGGCGGCACCACGGAGATCGCGGTCATCTCCCTGAACGGGATCGTGTTTTCCAAGTCCATCCGGGTCGCCGGGGACGAGCTGGACGGCGCGATCATCAATTACATGAAGCGGGCCTACAACCTGCTGATCGGCGAGCGCACGGCGGAGGAGATCAAGATCCGCGTCGGCTCCGCCTATCCCCTCGACGAAGAGCTCACGATGGAGGTCAAGGGCCGCGACTCGGTCGCCGGCCTCCCCAAGACGATCCACATCATGTCCCAGGAGATCCGCGAGGCCCTGAGCGACACCGTCGCCGTCCTGGTCGACGCCGTGCGCTCGACCTTGGAGCGCTGCCCCCCGGAACTGTCTTCCGATCTCGTCGACCGCGGCTTCGTCCTGGCGGGCGGCGGATCCCTCCTGCGCGGCATCGACCGCCTCCTGAGCGAGAAGACGGGGCTGCCCGTAACGGTCGCCGACGATCCCCTTTCCGCCGTCGCCAACGGGACCGGAGCCGTGCTCAACGACCTGTCCTGGTTGATGCAGAACGTGTAGCGCAATGCGGGCCACGGGCGGTGGCTTCGCCGGCCATCGTGGCTTCCAAAAGCCTGCCAGAACATGCCTGCAAAGCGCTTCGACCAGGCCCGGCCCTTCGCCACGCTGGCCATCATGGGCATCGCCTGGCTGGCGCTGCCGGTTGTGATGAAGACCCTGGCGCGGGCGAGCTTCTTTGAGCTCACGGCACCCATCACGGTCGCCGCCTCGCACGTCCGCGACCTGCAGGAGTTCTGGTCGCTGCGCGCCCATTCAAACCGGGAGCTGATCGAGGCGGGCCGGGACTTGGCGCGGGTGAACGCCTCGTACGAGCTTGCAATCGGGCAGAACGCCGACCTCCAGACGGAGATCGGACAGCTCGAAACGGAGAGCCGCCTGCCGCCGCGGCCCGGCTACCGCCTTGAGCCGGCCCGCGTGGCACTTCGGGATTTTTCGGGCTGGTGGCAGACCATGGTCATCCGGAAGGGACGCAATTACGGGATCACGGTCGACGCCCCGGTCGTCTTCACCGGGGGCGTCGTCGGGCGTGTATCCAAGGTGGGGGCCTACACCTCCGTGGTCGAGCTGATCAGCAACCCCGGGGTCCGGATTGCAGCGGTCATCGAGGGAGACACCCGCCCGATCAGCTTTAGGGGCGGCATCAACCCCACCTTTGGGCCCGCAGAGGGGGTGATCGAATTTGTGCCGCTCGACATCTTCGCGAGGCCCGGCGCCACGCGGCGCCTCGTGACGTGCGGGCTGGGCGGGATTTTTCCCCCGGGCCTGACCCTGGGCCAGGTGGTGGGCGTGGACGCCAGCACCGACGGCCTCTTCAAGACCGGCCATGTCGCGCTTGATCCGCGGCTTTCCGAGCTCACCGAGGTGACCGTGCTGGTCCCGGTGCCGGGCCAGCAGCCATGAGACGCTTCCTGGCGGTCCTCCCCACGATCCTCCTCCTCTGGGCCCTGGTCGCCCAGTTGAACCACGAGCTCGCGCCGGCGCACGCGACCTTGTTCGTCGGGGGGCTTTTTGTGACCTACACGGCGCTCACGTTTCCGCTCGGCACGGGCCTCGCCTCGTCGTTCGCGGCCGGCCTGGTGCTGGACGCGAACGCCCCGGTCGCCTTCGGCACCCACGCCCTCCTGTTCGCCGCCGCCCACGCCCTGCTCCACGACCTGAGGGACCGCCTGCCCCGGGACGACACGGTTGGCCGCGTGGTCATCGCCCTGCTCGCAAATTTTGGCCTTTTCCTGGCGCTGTCCTTCCTCGAGGTGCCCCTGTCCCCCATGGCGTCCGGTGCCTGGCCCAGGCTCTTCGCCGACCTCCTTTGGTCCCAGGTGGCGCTGTCCCTGGCCGGACCGTGGTTCTTCTCGCTCCAGCACCGGACCCTGATCCTGGCCGGGGCGGAGCCGGAGACCCTGGACTAGCCGGGTGCACAAGAACCAAGATGAGCGAGGACCCGAACCATCCGTCCGGCCGCCCCGGGAGCCTAGTCGAGTCGCGTGGCGGCAAGGACCCGCGCGTCACCTTCTTCCACGGCCTGATCGCGGCCCTGCTGCTCTACCTCGTGTGCGGGCTCTCCTACCAGCAGCTCTTCAATGCGCAGATCCACCACGCCACCGAGCGCCACCAGGACCAGAGGAGGGTGGTCACTCCGGGCCCGCGCGGCAACATCTACGACCGCCACGGACGCCTGCTCGTCTCAAACCGGCCGCGGTTCGCCGTGGTTCTTTACCTTGATGAGTTGGCCGACGAGTTCCGCCGCGAATACATCCGGGTCCGCAACAACTACCGGGAGACCGGCGACAGGGACCTGCCCACGTCGGCACAGATGGAGCAGATCGCACGCGTGAGCGTGGTCCAGGGCTACCTCGACCAGGTGAACGCGATTCTCGGGGCGGACAACAAGGTGAGCGCCTCCTCGCTGCGCAGCCACTTTGCCCATGAGCTACTCCTCCCCTACCCGCTGCTGGACGACCTGTCCGCAGAGGATTTTGCGAAGCTTGTCGAGCGCCTTCCCGTGCGCTCTCCCCTCGAGGTGACCTACACCAACGCCCGCTACTACCCCTACGGCGCGGCGGCGGCGCACACGCTTGGCTTCGTCGGGCCCGACCAGGACGTCGAGTCGGGGGACCTTCCCGGCGCCGACCTTACCACCCTCAAGATGACAGGCATGATCGGCCGCGACGGGCTCGAACGACGCTTCGACGACCGTCTCCAGGGCGAGGCGGGAAGCACGATCTTCCGCGTCGACCCCTCGGGCTACGTCGTCCATCCGCCCCTGGAGAAGCGGCTCCCCGTGCAGGGCGGCAACCTCACGACAAGCCTCGACATTGACCTGCAGGTGGCCGCCGAGCAGGCGCTGGGCGACTACACCGGCGCCGCAGTGGCCCTCGACCCAAACACCGGCGAGGTTCTTGTCCTGGCGAGCAAGCCTGATTACAATCTCAACGATTTTTCGCCCCATCCGAGCGCGGCGACAGTCGCCGACATCGAGAAGCGTGGCGCCTGGCTGAACCGGGCGGTGAACGGCCTGTACCCGCCGGGCTCGACCTTCAAGGTGATGACGACCGTGGCGGGCCTCCTCACCGGCGCCATCGACTCCGAAACGTCGACTGCCACCTGTGACGGATCGATGCTGATCGGAGGGCGCATCTTCCGGTGCGACAACGGAGACGGCCACCACGGGACCCTGGACCTGAGGGGGGCTATTGCCGAGAGCTGCGACATCTTTTTCTGGACCTACGGGCTGAGGACCGGCGTGGAGGCCATCGCCGCGCAGGCCCGGCGGTTTCACCTGGACCGGCCAACCGGCATCGACCTGCCCGGCGAAACCCGGCACATGATCATTCCCGACAAAGACTGGAAGGAGCGCGTCCAGGTTGAGGGATGGTATCCCGGCGACACCGCCAACATGTCGATCGGCCAGGGCTTCATCCGCGTCACGCCCCTGCAGATGGCGTGCCTTGCGGCGTCCATTGCAAGGAACGAAGTCAGCACCGTGCCGACGCTCCTCCACGACCCGGACCGGCCGCGGCAGCATAGCGAGCCCATCGGCCTCAGCCCGGCCCAGAGGGCGGCCTTGATCGACGGCATGGAGCGCTGCATCGCTAGCCCGCTGGGCACGGCCCACATTCTCACGACCGTTCCGGAGCTCGCCGTCCCGGGCGTGCGGATCGCAGGGAAGACCGGCACGGCCACGGTGGAGCTGGGCGGCGGCAAGGGGTATGTCGACATTGCCTGGTTCATCTGCTTCGCTCCCATCGAGAACCCGAGGATCGCCGTCGCTGTCGCGATTCAGGGAGAGACCCCCAACGAGACTTTCGGAGGCGGCAGGAACGCGGCCGGGATCGCGGCGGTCGTGCTCCAGAAATTCTTCGGGAAGCAGCCAGGCCCCGAGCCGATCCCTTCCCTGTAGGTCAGCGAGCTTGCTCGCGCTCAGGGACGCGTGAGCACCTTGATCAGCGCGGAAAAATCCTCGTCGGCCATTCCCGCCCCGTCCGCCGCAGCAAGGCTCTTGCAAAGCACCTCGAGCGACGGAAGCCCTCGTCCGGCGGGCATCGCCGACGCAAGGCGCATGTCCTTCAGCATATGCTTCACCGAGAACTGGGGGGCGTAGTCGCCGTCCCGCAGTTTCTGCTCCTTCAGTTTCACCAGGCCCGAGTAGCCGGCATTCTTCGCCAAGGCCTGGAAAAAATGCTCGTCGGAAACCCCAGCCCGCCTCGCAAGAGTTAGGGCCTCGATCAGCCCCTCCATCTGGGCCGCGATGTTGAGGTTCATCGCCAGCTTCAGCGCGGCGGCTTGGGCGGTCGTTCCCACGAGCATCCGGGTCGACGACACGAGCGCGAGGAGCGGGTCCAGCCAGGCGGCCAGCTCCGGCTCCCCTCCGAGGTAGAAAACCGTCTGTCTCTGCTCGGCGGCCGGCTTGCTCCCCGTGAACGGGGCCTCGAGATATCGGGCCCCCCGGGCAACCACCATGCGCTGAAACTCCTCGCTGCTCGCCGGGTCGATCGTGCTGGATTGGACGACCACCCGACCGGGAGACAACTCCGGAAGCATCCTCTTCAGGATGTCCCGGACGGCCGGGGGATCGGCCACGACAATCTGGATCACCTCGGATGCGGACGCCACCTCCGCGGGCCCGCCCTTCCAGTGCGGAAATTCCGGCTTGGGCGTGCGATTCCAGGCCCCTGCGAGCGCGCCCGCCGCCTCGTAATGCCGGGCCCATGTTCCCCCTATGATCCCGAGTCCAATGACGCCGATTTTTTGCATGATGTCAGTCGCCTCCGAGTGTTTCCAGCATTCGCGAAAAGAGCCCGTCCACCGTCCGCTGGTTCGCCTTCACCAAGTCCCGGAATCGGTCGAAGTCAATGTCGGCACCTTCGATTCCGTTCGCGAAGTTGTCAACGATCGCCAGGCTGTTGTAGCGAAGGCCGGTCTCCGCGCACAGGTCGGCCTCGCTCGCGGCCGTCATCCCGACGACGTCTCCCCAGTTCCGGATGACCGCGATCTCGGCCTTGGTCTCGAATCGTGGCCCGCGGGTCTGGACGTACACCTTGCCCGTTTGGACCGTGATCCCGGGGGCCAGGCCCGCAGCGATCCGGGGGATGAGGTTGTTCGCGATGCCGGGAGTCCCGCCCTTGAGCTCCCCGTCAAAGAACGTCTCCGGGCCGTGCTGCAGGCTCACGTAATCCGAGCACGACACAACCGTCCCCGGCGGAAGGCTGGGGCTGAGCGAGCCCACGGAATTCAGGGAGACAATGTCCCTGAATCCAAGGTCGGCCAGGGCCCGGATGTTGGCCCGGTGGTTGATGGCGTGCGGCGGCAGCGGGGCGCCGTCACCATGGCGGTTGACGAGCGCAAACTCACCCAGCGCACGGTACGCCACGGACCCAAACGCGGTATCCACGCTCCGCCGCTCCCAGGCTGAGAACAGCGTGGAGTGGGCGATGCTTGTCCCGCTGATGAAGGCAACCTTCATGCTCCCACATAACGCCGCCGCTTCGCGCCTTGTCAAATCCCTGCCTTCGTTGCTAACTGACCCGCCGCGCATGCTTCAGCCCCCCACCCTGCCCGACCACCCCACGCACGTCGCCATCATCATGGACGGCAATGGCCGGTGGGCCAAGCAGCGGGGCCTCCCGAGGATCGAGGGTCACCGGCGCGGCGTCGACGCCGTGCGCAACATCATTTTCGGAGCCCGCGACCTCGGCCTTGGGATGCTCACCCTGTACGCATTTTCCGTGGAAAACTGGAAGCGACCCAAGACGGAGATCAGCGGTCTCATGCACCTGCTCGAGTTCTTCCTAAAAAGGGAGCTTTCCACCTTTGTCCGCGAAAAGGTGAAGCTCAGGACCATTGGCCGCGTCCATGAAATGCCCGCCGGGGTCCAAAGGATCCTGAGCGACGCCGCAGAGGCCACGGCCTCGTTCAGCGGCTTCACCGTGGTGCTCGCCCTCAACTACGGCTCCCGCACGGAGGTCGCCGACGCCGCTGCGGCGTACGCGGCCGCCGTGGCCGATGGGAGGGAGAAACCCGGGCCGCCCGCCTGGGAGAACCTCAGCCGGTACCTCTACACCGAAGGCATGCCCGACCCCGACCTCGTGATCCGCACCTCGGGGGAGACGAGGATCAGCAACTTTCTCCTTCTTCAGGCCGCCTACGCCGAGTTCATCTTCAGCCCGGTCCTTTGGCCGGATTTCACCAAGGCCGACCTCAGCGCGGCCCTGGAAGAATACGCACGCCGGGAGCGACGGTACGGGCTCACAAGCGAGCAGCTGAAGCCCGGGAAACTCTAGTCGATGCCGAAGCGGATCCTCACCACCATTGTCCTCTGGGGCGCGATTTTCCTGGTCCTCCGCATCTTCGGATCCCCGGGTGCGGTTGCCGTCATCACCCTCCTTTCCGTCCTGACGCTGCGGGAGTTCTACCGGCTGAGCGCAGCCGCCGGAAGCACACCGTTCTCGAACCTGGGCATGCTCTTCGGGGGATTGATCACGGTCGCCCCATGGCTCGAGGCGCGCTTCGGCGGCGCGGGGCATCACTTTGCGGCCCACAGCCTGCTCCCCCTGGCGACCGTGGTCTTTTCGGTCCGTATCCTGGGCGAGCGCAAGCCGGAGACGCGGGTGCTCGCCCTCGGCACGACGCTCTTCGGGCTGGTCTACGTTTCATTGCTGTTCCAATACCTCGTCCGCATTGCTACCCCCCTGCCTGGGGATTCGGTCACACCGATCGGGCGCATGATCCTCTGCCTTTGGGTGGTTGCCGTCTGCAAGTTCTGCGACACCGGGGCGCTCCTCGCGGGCCTGGCCGCAGGGCGGACCCCGCTCGCGCCGGCGATCAGCCCCAAGAAGACCTGGGAGGGGGCCTTTGGCGGTGTTCTCCTTGCCATGCTGGTCGGAGCCCTCGGCGCCTGGCTTGGACAGCGATGGCTGCCTCCGAGCTTTGGTCCCGTTCGCGCCGCCCTTATCGCCGCGCCGCTCGCCGTCACCGCGATCATCTCCGACCTTGTCGAGTCCATCCTCAAGCGGCAGGTGAATATCAAGGACTCCGGCGACGGGATCCCCGGCATCGGGGGCGTATTCGACCTGACCGACAGCATCCTGCTCGCGGCTCCAGTCGCCTATTTCCTGCTGGGGTTCCGCTGACAGGATGTTGAAAAACGTGCCGACGACCGCCGACCGCTCCCATGCCAGGAAAAGGGTCGTGCTGCTCGGCGCGACGGGCTCGATCGGCGAAAGCGCGCTTCGGGTGATTGCCGCCCATCCGGACAGGCTCGAACTCGCCGCCGTGGCCGCCCGCTCGGACTGGAGGAAGCTCGCCTCCATAGCCCATCGCTTCGAAGTCCGGAACGCGGGCCTTTTCGACGAGGAGTCCTTTCTCGCCGCGCGCGAATCCGGGGCCTTTCCGACCGGCACACGCCTGGTTTGCGGCGAGGCGGGCCTGGTTGAGCTGGCAAGTCTGCCCGGGGCGGACGCGGTCCTCCTGGCCGTGGTCGGGACGGCGGGCCTCGCGCCCGCGATGGCCGCCCTCGCCTCCGGCAAGGACCTCGCCCTGGCCAGCAAGGAGGTGCTCGTGACCGCAGGCAAGTTCGTCATGGCCGCCGCCCGCTCCCGCGGGGCAAGGATCCTGCCGGTGGACAGCGAGCACAATGCCGTCTTCCAGTGTCTCGCCGGCCGCTCCGCCGGCGGCGTCCGCCGGGTGCTGCTCACGGCGAGCGGCGGTGCGTTCCGAGACTGGCCGGCGGAGCGCATTGCCCGCGCCACGCCCGCGGACGCGCTGCGCCATCCGAACTGGGCGATGGGCCCCAAGATCACGGTGGACTCCGCGACCCTGGCCAACAAGGGGCTGGAGCTGATCGAGGCCCGGTGGCTCTTCGACCTCCGACCGGAGCAGTGCGCCGCCCTGCTGCATCCGCAAAGCATCGTCCACTGCATCGTCGAGTTTGCCGACGGAACCATGCTTGCGCAGCTCTGTCCACCGTCGATGACCTTCCCCATCCAGCATGCCCTGCTGCACCCGGAGCAGGCCCCGCCGGTGAATCCCCCGATCGACTTCACCCGCCTGGTCTCGCTGGAGTTCAGGCCCGTTGACGAGACCCGGTTCCCGATGCTTCGGCTCGCGCGGGAGGCGATGCACGCCTGCGGGGTCGCCCCCGCCGTCCTGAACGCGGCCAACGAGGTCGCGGTGGCGGCCTTCCTCGGCGAAAGGATTCCCTTTCTTGCGATTTCCGGCGTCGTGGAGCAAACTCTCGCCCGATGCTCCAACTTCGAACCCTCCGATCTGCCCGCAGTCCTGGCGGCGGATGTGGAGGCACGGCGGGTGGCCGCCGATGAGATCCTGAAGCTTGGCGCCAGGCGTTGAAGCAACCATGCCCACCGTTTTCTACCATTCCATCCTGAGCAACCTGTGGACCGCCGTCCTCGTGGTCCTCGTGTTCGGGGGATCCATATTTGTGCATGAGCTGGGGCATTTCCTTGCGGCGCGCCGGCGCGGCGTCCTTGTCGAGCGTTTTTCCATAGGCCTCGGGCCTCCCATCTGGTCCCACCGCGGACGGGACGGCGTCGAGTACCGGGTCTCTTGGATTCCCGTGGGCGGCTACGTACTCCTGCCCCAGTTGGCCGACCTCGGCGCGATCGAGGGATCCAGCCAGGTCGACCCGTCGCGGCTCGCGCCGGTCAGTTACCTTTCAAAGCTGATCGTCTTCGTCGCCGGGGCGGCCTTCAACATCCTCTTCGCCTTCCTGGTCGCCTGCGTAATCTGGGTGGTTGGCCAGCCCGAGCCCGAAAACTCGGCCTCGACGCGGATCGGTTATGTGAGCCGCTCAATAGATCTTCCCGGCGGAGGCCAGACCCCGGGCCCCGCGGCCGCCGCGGGCGTGCTGCCCGGCGACATCATCCGGTCGGTGGACGGGCAGTCCGTGTCGGCCTGGAGCGATGTCCAGGCCCTGATCCAGCTCAGTTCGGGCCGCACGGCCGCAGGGGCGCCCAGGGTCTCGCTGGGTCTGGAGCGCGGTGGGCGGACGGTTGCGCTGACGGTCTATCCCCGGCTCGCCGGCGAAGAGGGCACGAGGCTCATAGGAATCGCCCCCAGCACCGACCTCATCGTGTCGGACATCGCGGCGGGATCCCAGGCCGCTGTCACGGGCCTTAGGCCAGGGGACCGGATCCTCGCGCTCGACGGCCGGCCGATGCTGAGCGTGGAAAGCCTCCTGGACAGCCTGGAATCAGCCCATTCCTCGCCGACCCCGGTCACCGTCCGCCGCAACGGCGGTGAGGCAACCCTCAGGATCCCGCCCCATCCCGCCGCGAAGCCGGGCGCCGACTTCGGCATGGAGTTCACGATCGCCATCCACACCGCACACCCCTCGCCGTTTGCCCAGCTCGGGGAGCAGTTCACGATGATCTTTCGAACCTTGGGAAGCCTGATCAACCCCCACTCCGACACGGGGCTGTCGAAGCTAAGCGGCGCCGTGGGGATCGTGCACTACATCCACGACGCGGCCCAGGTCGGCCTTCCCCTCGTGATGATGCTTACCGTGCTCCTGAACGTGAACCTGGCGGTGCTGAACCTGCTGCCGATTCCCGTGCTCGACGGCGGCCAGATCCTGTTTGCGACCGTGGCGCGGCTGAGGGGCCGGGCCCTTCCCGCAAATTTCATCATCACCACCCAGAGCGTCTTTGTCGTGTTGATCCTGGGCATGATGGTCTACGTGAGCGTCTTCGACGTTCGGCGCTGGGTTCGCGATGCCGCCATAGAGCGGGTCGCAGGCGAGAAGTGACGACGCCCCCATTGCCTTACTGCGGGTCCCGCTTCCAGACCGTGCGTCGCCGCACGGCCGAGGTCTCGGTAGGCTCTGTCGGCGTGGGAGGGGCCAATCCCATCCGTCTGCAGTCGATGACCACGAGCGACACACAGGATGTCGCGGCAACGGTCCGCCAGTCGGTGGCCCTGGCCGAGGTGGGGTGCGAGATCGTGCGGATCACCGCCCCCAATGTGCAGGCGGCGCGCTGCCTGCGCGAAATCCGCGAAAAGTTCTCCGCGGCGGGATTCGGCGCGATCCCGCTTGTGGCGGACATCCATTTCCTGCCCTCGGCCGCAATGGAGGCCGTGGAGCACGTGGAAAAGATCCGCATCAACCCCGGCAACTACGCCGACAAGAAGCGATTTGCGGTGCGCGAGTACAGCGATGCGGACTACGAGCTGGAGCTCCAACGGCTCCATGACGCCTTTTCGCCGCTGGTCCGCCGCTGCCGCGAACTCGGAAGGGCGATGCGCATCGGAACCAACCACGGCTCCCTCAGCGACCGGATCATGAATCGCTACGGCGATACGCCCCTGGGGATGGTGGAGAGCGCGCTCGAGTTCCTCCGCATCGCGGAGTCTCACGGGTACCGGCAGATCATCCTCTCAATGAAGTCCTCGAATCCCAAGGTGATGATCCAGGCCTACCGGCTCCTCGTCGAGCGCATGGCAAGGGAAGGCATGCTCTATCCGCTTCACCTGGGTGTCACCGAGGCCGGCGACGGGGAGGACGGACGGATCAAGGGGGCCATCGGCATCGGGTCGCTGCTCTTGGACGGTCTGGGCGACACGATACGGGTCTCCCTGACGGAAGACAGCGTCTACGAGATACCCGTGGCCCGTGCCATCGCCGACAAGGCGATGAGCCTTTGGGGGGAATCCGCCCCGGTCGGCCAGCGAGTCGACCAGGTTGATCCCTATCACTTTGAGCGAAGGCAGGTTGCGCCGTTGGACTTCGGAAATGGATGCCCGATCGGCCCCGAACAGCCCCCGCGGGTCATTGTCCGGATGAAGCCGGAGGCCCTCCCCGGCGCCACAGCCCTGCTGAAGGATCCAAAGCTGGTCGATTGTCCCGTCGAGGGCATCCTCGTGACCGTCGATTCGGAGGAACAGGCCTCAAGGATCGGTTCGACCATTTGGGGCGCACCGACTCGACCCGCCTTTCTCGTCCTCGAGGCTGGTCCCGACGTGGGCCCGGGGAACCTCATTCCCGCCCTTGCCGGCGCAGCAAGCGGGACTGCCGTCGTGATCCTTCGCAGGTTCGGCCCGGCTGGTTCCGCCGACTTTGCGGCCTGGGCCGGGTTCTGCCGCACAAGGGGTTGCTTCCTTGCCGCGGCAGTGCTCGCCGCCGAGGTTCCTTCGCTGGCGGCGTCGCTGAACCCGCCCGGCTTTGACCGCCTGGTCTTCACGCTCGATCCGGAATTCCGGCGGGGCTCCGGGGGGGAGGGCGGGCAGGTGCACAGCCTTGGCGCCTACCGCCAGTTGGTCGCGGCCCTGACTGCTGCGGGAGTGAAGGCTCCCGTCTGGATCCGCAACATCCCACAGACGGAGGTTCGGGGCGACAACAGCTTCCTGTCAAAGCTGCTCGAGGCGAGTTTCCTCACGGGAGGCCTGCTTTGCGACGGGATCGGCGACTTCCTGAGCATTGAGACCGAAACAGACCCGGCCAGGGCTGCACGGCTCTCCTACAACGTGCTGCAGGGCGCCGGGGCGCGCATCTCCAAGACCGAATTCGTGGCCTGCCCGAGCTGCGGCCGGACGCTGTTCGACCTCCAGGAGACAACGCAGCGAATCCGCTCGCAGACCGGGCACCTGAAGGGCGTGAAGATCGCCATCATGGGCTGCATCGTGAACGGCCCTGGCGAAATGGCCGACGCCGACTTCGGCTACGTGGGGGGCGCCCCGGGCAAGATCAACCTCTACGTCGGGAAGCAGTGCGTGCAGTACAACCTGCCGCAGGCGGAGGCCGACGCGCGCCTGATGGCGCTGATCCGCGAGCACGGGAAGTGGGTCGAGCCCGCGCTTCCGGCCTGACCCGGCAAAATATTTTCCCGCAAAAAAAATTTCCTGCGCCGACGGAAACGCGCCCCGAATTGTGTCATCCAGAAGGCGGCCGATGTATTCAAAAACACACACGCCGTCACAGATCCGTAACGATTGCGTAACCTGCACGCCTGCTTCCAAAGCCTCTTCCGGGACGGTGTAGTTTTTCAGAAACTACGTTAATTCCCGCGTGCGTTTCCGAAAGCTAAGGTGGGCTGGTGGAGGCAATGAAAAAATGAAAAAAGTTATGCTCACGGGGCCTGTGAACAACTTGTCAGAAAGTTCGTCTTGAAATGCTTTTTGGGTTCACAGTTAGTGCGCCTTCGTTCAGTTGTTTAGCGCTCACCCCCGTTCTTTCACCTCGTTCATTTGCCGTCCTTCCAGGGACTCCAGGGTTTGCTACGTACTATCTTGGTCATCAACGAGTTGGCAATTGCTGCCACTCGGACACCCATACGATCGGCCAGGTTTGAATTTTTCCCGGAGTTTTGAGGAGGATGCGCCAGATAAACGTGGCGGAGGAGCCCCCGGCGGCGCAGTGTGAATAAACCCGTCCCTCCCCAAGCTCGCACATGCCATCCTCGTCCCTATCGTCCAGCCTCTGGGAGACCGTAAAGTGCGACTTCAAGGCGCTGTTTCCCGAGGACGTTTTCCAGATGTGGTTTGAGCCGATGGTGTGCCTGGATTCGAAGGAAGACTCGGTCTCGCTGGGTGTGCCTAACGACTTCGCGGCCATCTGGATCCATGACAACTATCTCGACCTGATCACCCAGCGCCTCCGGCTCACCGCAGGCCGCATGGTCAATGTGACGCTCAAGAAGATGGATGCCCAGCCCGGGCCCGCCCAGGCCCTGCGCGCACCAGACCCGGCGCCCGGCGCGGCGGCGAAGGCCCGGGCAGCCGCCCGGCGCTCGCCCCGGGTCGACGACAGGGGTCCCGCCACGGGCACGTTGACTCCCCGTAACACGTTCGAAACGTTCGTCGTCGGCTCCAACAACCAGATGGCCCATGCGGCGTCGCTCGCCGTCGCCCAGGCTCCCGCCCAAGCCTACAATCCCCTTTTCATCTGCGGCGACGCCGGGCTGGGCAAGACCCACCTGATGCACGCGATCGGCCATGCGGTGCTTCGAAACCGCCCCGACGCCAGGGTTGCCTACCTTTCGACCGAGAAGTTCACCAACGAGTTCATCCAGGCGCTGCAGGAAAAGAGCCTGACCCGGTTTCGCCAGAAGTACCGGCACATGGACGTCCTTCTCATCGACGACGTGCAGTTCCTCTCGGGCAAGGAGGGCATCCAGGAGGAGTTCTTCCACACCTTCAACGACCTCTTCGAGTCGGGAAAGCAGATTGTCCTGTCCAGCGACCGGCGGGCGAGCGAGATCCAGAAGCTGGAGTCCCGCCTTGTCTCGCGCTTCGAATGGGGCCTGGTGGCCGACGTGCAGGCGCCCGACTATGAGACGCGCCTCGCCATCCTCCGCTCGAAGACCGCCACGCTCAAGTGCGAGGTGCCGGAGCCCGTCCTGGTCTTCATCGCCCAGAACATCACCCGCAACATCCGCAGGCTCGAGGGGGCCTTGATCCGGGTGGCCAGCCACTCCGTCCTCTTTGGCCAGACCCTGGACGCGGCCGCCGCCGAGCGCATCCTCCACGATCTCCTCATGGAGCAGGCGCAGACCCTCCTCACGATCGAGACGATCCAGAAGCGCGTGGCAGACCACTTCCAGATCCGCCACAGCGACATGACGAGCAAGCGCAGGCCGAACAACATCGCCATCCCCAGGCAGGTTGCGATGTACCTCGCCCGCACGCTCACCAAGCATTCCCTCCAGGACATCGGCGACGTGTTCGGCGGCCGCGACCACGGCACCGTCATCCACGCCTGCAAGGCCGTCGACAACATGATGGAGCAGGACGCCTCGATGCGCAGCAGCGTCGAGTTCCTCCGCACCCAGCTTTCAAGGTAGGGACGGGCGGCCCGCCCGTCCGGATCCGCTTTCACGCCCAATACCTGGCCCTCGGGTCTGTCTTGAACTTATCGCCGCATGACCCTTTCCCCCGAACAGCAGCAGGCCGTGGCGGCCTGGGTGGCCGCAGGCGACAATCTCTCGGTAGTCCAAAAGAAGCTCATCGAGGAGTTCAAGCTCTCGCTCACCTACATGCAGGTCCGCTTCATCGTGGACGACCTCGAGCTGAAACTGAAGGACCCGGTTGCCAAGGCGGATTCGAACCTCGGCGCGGCCGGACCGGGCCAGGCCCCTCCCCAGCCGCCGCGCGGCGAACGGAAGGGATTTTTGGAAAAGGCCAAGGAAAAGCTCGGCCTCGCGACGGACGAAGCCGCACCGGAGCCCGGGATCGAACCGGAGGAGGATGCGTTCCCCGACGCGGCCGGCGGGGTGAGCGTCTCGGTCGACAAGGTTACGCTGCTCCCGGGCGCACTAGCCAGCGGCACCGTGACCTTCAGCGACGGCGTCACCGGAAAGTGGATCGTCGACAACCAGGGCCGTCCGGGACTTACCGAGATCAGCAAGCCAGGCTACCGCCCGGCGCCGGCCGACGCACAGGACTTCATGCAGCAGCTGGGCATGGCCCTGCAGAAGCGCGGCTATTGAACCAGTTTCAGGAAGTCCTCCTCGCCGAGGACGGGCACACCAAGATCCCTGGCCTTCGCCAGCTTTGAGCCGGCGTCCTCGCCCGCGAGCACATAGCTTGTCTTCTTGCTGACGCTGCCGCTCACCTTGCCGCCTGCGGCCTCGATCCGTTCCGTGGCCTGTTCCCGGGTGAGGTTGGGCAGCGTCCCCGTCAGGACAAACGTCTTCCCTGCAAGCGCCGCATGGGACGCAAGATTCCTCGCCGGGGCGTTGGGCGCCACGCCAAGCTCGATCAATTCTCCGACCAGGGCCCGGTTCCTCGGCTGGTTGAAGTGGCCCACGATCGCCTCGGCCATGGTTTCGCCAAATCCGGCGATCAGGGTTGCGTTCTTTTCTCCCAGGAAGTCCTCCCTCCTGGCCGCTGCCAGCGCCTCGAGCCCGCCAAATTTTGCGGCGAGGTCCTTTGCCGAGGAGACTCCCACGTGCGGAATCCCCAGCCCATGGACAAAGCGCCAGAGATCCGCCTTCTTGCTGGCTTCTATGGCCGAAAGGAGGTTGTCCGTGGACTTCTCGACACTCTTTCCAAGGGTCAGGAGTTCGTCCCTACGCAGACGGTAGATGTCCGCGACGCTCTTCACCCAGCCCTTTTCAACCAGGGTGTCGACCATCGCAACGCCGAGACCGTCGATGTCGACGCATGCCTTGGACGCAAAATGCGACACCCTCCGCCTCACCTGCACGGGGCAATCCTGGTTCGGGCACCGGACGGCCACTTCGCCCTCCCTCCTCACCGCGGGCGTGCCGCACGCAGGACACTTGTCCGGAAAACGGTACTTCTCGCACTTCGGATCCCGCTTGCCGGTGTCGACGCCGATCACGGCCGGTATGACCTCCCCGGCCTTTTCTATGAAGACGCTGTCGCCGACCCTGATGTCCTTGCGCGCGATCTCGTCAGCATTGTGCAGCGTGGCCCGGGACACCGTGGTTCCGGCCAGGACCACCGGCTCGAGCTCGGCGACGGGGGTCAGGACCCCCGTCCGCCCCACCTGAACCGATATGGCGAGCAGCCTGGTCTCGGCCCTCTCCGCCGCAAACTTGTACGCCATGGCCCATCGCGGAGCCTTGCTCGTGCTTCCCGCCTCCCTCTGCAACCCGAGGGAATCCAGCTTCACGACCGCCCCGTCGGTCGCATAGGCAAAGCTGCGTCGCGTTCCGTCGAGTTCCTGGACCGCCTTCCAAACCTGCTCGATCCCGTGGGCCTTCCAAAACTTCTCCACCGTGGGCAATCCCCAGGCGCGCACCCTTGCCAGGTACTCGCTCTGCGCCTCGCCTGCGGCCCCCGCCGGCGAGAATGCGCCAAGCCCGTAGAGGACGATCTCCAGCTTCCGTTGGGCGACTTCCCGCGGGTCGAGCTGCTTGAGCGTCCCGGCGGCCAGGTTCCTCGGATTCGCATAGAGCTCAAGTCCCTCCTCCTCCCGTGCTGCATTGATCCGCTGGAACTCGGCCAACGTGAGGTAGACCTCGCCGCGTATCTCGATCGCCTCGGGCACCGGGGCCCCCTTCCCCCCCTTTAGCCCCCTCGGGAGCGAGGCTATCGTGAGGACATTTGCGGTCACGTCGTCCCCCTCGACCCCATTCCCTCGCGTCACGGCCCGGACGAGCCGCCCCTTCTCGTAGGTCAGGCTGACCGCAAGGCCGTCGATCTTGGGCTCAACCACATAGTCCAGGTCCTGCCGCCCGAGCGCCTTGACCAGGCGGGCGTCAAACTCGCGCAGTTCCGACTCCGAGTAGGTGTTGTCCAGGCTCTGCATCGCCTGCCTGTGCCGGTACGTCCTGAATCCCTCCGCCCGGTCGTCCCCCACCCTGGCCGTCGGGGACTCTTCGGCTCCGGCGGCCGCCGCTTCGGGGAACCTCCCCTCCAAGTCCGCAAGCTCCCGCTTCAGCCTGTCGTAGTCCTGGTCGCCGATTGCCGGCGTCGCCTTCCTGTAATACAGTTCGTCATGGCGCGCCACTTGGGCGCGAAGCGCGGAAATGCGGGCTTTGGCCTTGGCGGAATCCATCCTCCGGATTCACGCACGGCCCGGGCCCGATTTCAACGCGCTGTTTGCAGATTTCGCCCGGCATACGTTTCGAGGTAGGGACGGGCGGCCCGCCCGTCCGGGCAAACGGAAGCGTCCGGAGCTAACGCAACTCTCTGTTGCAATCGGGGCCCCGGGTCTGCTTGCCTTGTGGTCCCCCCAATGCCCAACGTCCCAGGACTTCGAAGCCCCTACACCAAGGTTGGACGCATCGTCTATTTTGGACGGATGCTCGACAAGATCCGCCTCCACGAGGCCGGAAAACTCCCCGGCGACTACGTCGACAACCTCGGCGACGAGAAGCCCGGCGTGTTTGATTACCGCTGCTGCCGCTTCCTGCGGGTGCCCTTCCGCGACATCCGTCACCGCACGCTCGAGGGCGGATCCGACGACGAGATTCTCGAGTGGGCCGAAGCCAAGGGCGGCAAGCGCCAGGACGACGAGTGCGTGGTCTGGAATTCCTTCATGATGAAGCGCGGCTGGCACGACCACCCAGACAACGTCTCGCGCCTGCGCTTCCGCGTGAAGGAGGCGGGCCTTCAGGACAAGCCGATCCAGACTTTTTTTGACTTCATCGATTTCGACGAGGGCCGCGACCCAGTCGGCGCGAGGCTCTGGGAGAACGTCTGACCCCGGGGATTGTCGGCTCCGTTTGAAGCCTGGATGGGCCCTCTCCGGTCGCTTTTCGTTCGCCAAGCCTCACACAGTCGACCTTCGCGGGTCCATCCAGGCTTCAAACGGAGCCAGCGCAGTCAGCGCGGTCCGTCACTGTTGGCAACCGTCGTATTTCTGTCGTTCACCAGGTGGATGGGAAGGCCGCGGGCCTTTCCCGGAGCCAGAAGCTGGCGATCGTGGAAACCATCGACGTCAAGGCCGTCGGAATTCTCGACCTCGAGCCCGTCTCGAAAGAAATCGGGCAGCGAATTGTCCCGGTCAACGTCCATGTGGCGCACGGTCAGGCCCTCCACCCTGCTGGCATACAGCGCCGGGATGTCGTGCTTGAAAACATTCAGGTGACTGTCTCTTGCCGGCCGAAAATCGAAGTTGCCCCCAAACGACCGGACCAGCGGTCCGTCCTTCAGGGCAAGCCTGATCCCTTCAAAGGTCACATCCCGGATCCGGCTGTCCTCCGCCCCGGCGACGACGATCCCCGTCGGGCTCTCGAGGACCATGTTTGTGAACCTGATGTTCCCGATGTTGCCCCTCGCTCCCGCGGAAGACGGCCCGGGCGCCGACGAGAGGAGGATGGGCTCCCCCTTGCCCCACCACTTGCCCTTGAAGAGCCGCGTTCCGACCACGATGTTGGAGAACAGGACGTTCTCGATGTTCTCCGTGCTCCGGGCCTGGATTGCGATCCCCCGGTTCGAGTCGTGGATCACGATGTTGCTGAAGACCAGGTTCCTGATGTCGTAGGCGCTGTACCCAATCCGGATCGCGGCCGAGCGGGAGCGGATCGTGCAATTCTCGACCACGTTGTTCTCGCATATGCCCGGGCCGTACCTGTCCGCGCACACGCCGAATGCGATCCCGTCGTCGCCGGCCTCGATGTTGCAGTCGCTGATCCGCACGTCGCTGCACCGGCTCGCGTCGATGCCGTCGGCGTTCGGGATCAGCATGCTGTTTCGGATGTCGAGGTGCGACAGGACGATGTCGTGGCTACACGCCGGGTGCAGGCACCAGTTGGGCGCGTTCACGATCTTGATGTCCGAGATCAGGATTCCCCTGCACTGGATCAGGACGATGAGGATTCCCGGGCGGTCGCGAGTTGCGACCGGGCCGTCGTCGGGAAGGTCATTGACCAGGTTGTACGCCGCCCCCTGCCGGGTGTCGGACGCGTCAAAGTCCGGCCCACCCTGCGGCTTGTCGTAAATCCCGAAGGCGTCGGCATTCCCGTCGATCGTCCCTTGCCCCGTGATCGCTAGGTCGTGGGCCTTGATGGCCACGATCAACGAGGTGTTCCGGTCCTCGTCGCTGTAGGGGAATGGCGGGTAGTCCCTCACGTCCGCGCTCCCCTTGATGACCGAACCCGCGTCGAGGAACAGCGTCACGTTGCTCAGAAGGTAGACCGTACCTGTCTTGTAGATCCCGGCCGGAAAGAACACGGTTCCCCCGCCCGCCTTGTTGCAGGCGACAATCGCCCTGTTGATCGCTCCGGTGTCCAGCGCCGCCCCGTCCCCCTTCGCCCCAAAACCCACCACGTTCCACACGGGCCTGCTGCCGGGCCCCTGACCGGCAGCCCGGCCGGGCAAGATGCTGCAGGCCAGCAGCAGCAGACAGAAGAACGGACCGGCGATTCGCGGGGTCATTGGCGCAGGGGGTTGGTGGCTTCCACCGTTAGGAAAGGCCTAATTGGAAACTATTGCCAACGTTTTGCGGTAGGGACGGGCGGCTCGCCCGTCCGGGCTGTTCAACCCTCGTAGGTCAGCGAGCTTGCTCGCGCTCCGGAAAGGCGCGAGCAAGCTCGCTGCCCTACAAAGGACCCGTCGAATCACGGCCCATCCGGAATGCGTGTCCATTCCAGCCTCTAGCAACCTGGACCCGAGGCATTTCCAAACGTCCGCTGCCGCTCATTCAATATTGTGCTCTTCTTCCTCATTCTCCATATCACCCCCAAATGAAATCTCCCCTGCTCATTGCGGCCCTAGTGTGTCTTTTTTCAGCCGGTGTTCGCGCCGACCCCACCATTGCGGATTACAAGGCACAGCTCCTTGCGGCCGACAACGCTTTCTGCGCCACGTCAGTCAAGGATGGCGCATACAAGGCCTTCCTGAGCGTCGTCACCCCGGACACGAAGGTTCTCTCCCAAAAGACCGGAAAGGGGCCTGCCGCGGTCACTGCAGAGTTCATGGGCACGCCACCGACGGCCTTGCTGACATGGGCCCCTGCGGAGGCGGACGCAGCGGCGAGCGGGGACTTGGGCTACACGTGGGGCCGCTGGGAATACCGTGACAAGACGCACGATGGAAAGCCCGTCGACATAAAGGGGACCTACGTCACCATCTGGAAGCGCCAGGCGGACGGCACATGGAAGGTGGTTCTCGACGGCGGCAACCCCGACCCACCGTCCCAGTAGGTGGGGCGTCCCCTGCCCTGAGCGAGGCCGAAGGCCGAGTCAAAGGGCCGCCCGTCCGGGCTGTTCGGCCCTCGTAGGTCAGCGAGCTTGCTCGCGCTCCGGGAAGGCGCGAGCAAGCTCGCTGACCTACATCGCCAAGGCCTTTCAGGCCAGTCGCCCCAGCAGCTCCCGGCAGGCGCTCAGCTCATCCTCGTTGATCGAGTGCCCCATGCCCGGATAGCGGCGGAGCGTCACCGCCGCTCCCATCTTTGAGAGAACGGTGCTTGATTCCTCGACCCGCTCGAACGGAACGTGCGGGTCCGGATCTCCCCAGCCCAGAAACACGGGCGTTCCCTCAAGCGATCCGGTGTGATCCATGGGACTCCCCGGCGGCCCGATCAGTCCGCCCGACAGCCCGATCACGGCCGCATACCGCCGCGGATTCCTGGCGGCATACTCCAGCGCCAGGCATGCGCCCTGGGAGAATCCAAGGAAGGCAATCCTGTCAGCCGCCACGCCCCTCGAATTCAGGTTCCGCACGTGCCGCTCCACCCGCTCGAGAGCCTGATCCAGCTTCGGTTGATTTTCCTCCAGCGGTGAAAGAAACGAGAGAGGATACCAGGTCCGCACCTCGGCTTCCGGCGCCACTGCAGCCAGATTCTCAAGGCCGAGCTGCCCAAACAGCGTGAGAATGCTCTGCGCAGGCGCCCCCCGGCCATGCAGGCAAATCACCGTTCCCGCAGCCTTCTCCGGCTCCGGCCCCGCCCTGAAGACCGCGCGGACTCCGCCCGGCGCATCCTCAACCCCGCGTTGGATTCGAATAGGTTTCATCGTTAGGGCCGCTTTGTCACGGCACCCTATCTATGACATCATTCTGCCTGAATCATCAAACCCCTTTGCCTCGCCTGCATTGAGTCAATCCACGGGACCGGGCTTCACCTTTTACCCACCTGAGGCGAATCGAACGTCCATGCGACCGTCTTTCTCTGGCATTTGACTCGGTGCGGGCGAATGGCCCGGCTTCGCCCCTTTGGGGCTACGCCGTGGCCATTTTCAAAGCAAAACAGCCAGCTGCCGTGAACGGCAGCTGGCTGTTTTGCTTTGAAAATGGTCGGGCCGGAGAGATTCGAACTCTCGACCTCTTGCACCCCATGCAAGCGCGCTACCAGGCTACGCTACGGCCCGAACAAGAGAACGGTCAGCAAGGCTCACGCGGCGTTGTGACGCAAGCCCGGAAATCAAAGAATGAACGGGCCTCTCACAAATCGTAGTGGCAGGAGACCGAATGCTCGGGCGCCCCGGGAGCCGAGGTCTTCCTGAGCCCGGGAGCCTCGACCTTGCAAAAGTCCGTGACGTGCGGGCAACGGGTGTGGAACGGGCAGCCCGGGGGAGGATTGATCGGCGAAGGGATGTCGCCCGCGAGGACGGCCTTGGCCCTCGGCCGGCGTGGGTCCGGCTCCGGGATGGAAGCGATCAGGGCCCGGGTATAGGGATGGCGCGGGTTCGAGTACACCACCTCGGAGTCCCCTATTTCCACGATCCGGCCGAGGTACATGACGGCAATCCGGTCTGACACGTGCTTCACCACGGCCAGGTTGTGGGCCACGAAGAGGTACGAGAGCCCGAAGTCGCGCTGCAGGTCAAGGAGCAGGTTCAGCACCTGGCTCTGGATGGAAACATCGAGGGCGGACACCGGCTCGTCGCAGATGATCAGTCGGGGCCGCAGCGCCAGGGCGCGCGCGATGCCGATCCGCTGCCTCTGCCCTCCCGAGAATTCGAAGGGAAAACGGTGCGCAGCGTCCTTGGGGAGCCCCACCCTCTCCAGCAATTCATCGACGCTCTTTCGCCGCTCGGCGGCATCCCCCAGCCCGTGGATGACGAACGGCTCCTCGAGGATGAATCCCACCGTGTGGCGCGCGTTGAGGGACTCCGCCGGATCCTGAAACACCATCTGCAGGTGCCTTCGGATCGGCTTCATGCCACGGCGGCTAAGAGGGGCCAAGTCGGCGCCCTCGAAGAGAATTCTTCCCTCGGTGGGATGCACCAGGCGCACGATGGTCTTTCCCAGCGTGGTCTTCCCGCATCCCGACTCGCCGACCAGTCCCAGGGTCTCGCCGGACCGGAGCTCAAAATTGACGCCGTCCACGGCCTTGCACGTGCCCGTCGAGCGCAGGAACACCCCGCCTTTCACGGGAAAGTGGGTCTTCAGGTTTTCCACCGCAAGGAGGCTCGGCCCCTCGGACTTTGGAAGGTCTATCATGGGTTGGCTCCGTTCCCCTCGGCGGACATGATCTCGCGCCAGCGCAGGCAGGCGACCTCGTGCCCGGCGGCGACGGTCTCGATCGGGGGCGGCCGCTCGGCGCAGCGGGGCTGCGCATGGGGGCAGCGATTCTGGAACCGGCATCCCGGCGGAAGCTCCGACAATCCAGGGACCATCCCCTCGATCACAGGGAGCCTTGTTTTCCGAGTCGTCGTCAGCCTTGGAATCGATGCAAGGAGGCCGCGGGTGTAGGGATGCCTTGGATGGGCGAAGAGTTCATTCACCGGCGCGCGCTCGGCCACACGGCCCGCATACATCACAATCACCTCATCGCACGTCTCGGCGATCACTCCCAAGTCATGCGTGATCATGATGATCGACATGCCCATCTCCCTCTGGAGTTCGCGCATCAATTCGAGGATCTGGGCCTGGATCGTCACGTCCAGGGCGGTCGTCGGTTCATCGGCGATGAGAAGCGACGGCTTGCAGGCCAGGGCCATGGCTATGCCCACCCGCTGGCGCATACCCCCCGACAACTGATGGGGGTACTCCCCCACCCGGATCTCGGGCGACGGAATGCGAACTTTCCCAAGCATTTCGATCGAAAGCCTGAGTGCCTCGGCCTTGTCGGCGGTCTGGTGGAGCAGGAAGACCTCCGAGAGCTGGCGACCGATCGTCTGGACGGGGTTCAGCGCGGAGAGCGGCTCCTGAAACACCAGCCCGATTCGGGCTCCCCGCACCGATCGCATGACCTCGATCGGAACCTGAGCGAGATCCTTCCCCTCGAAAACAATCTGTCCCCCAAGGATCTTCCCCTGCGGCTGCGGCAGGAGCCGCATGATCGAGAAGGCGGTGACGCTCTTCCCGCAGCCCGACTCTCCCACGATGCCCACCGTCTTTCCGACAGGCACATCGAAGCTCACCCCGTCTACGGCGCGGACAAGCCCTCCCTCGGTGTCAAAGCCCGCGACGAGATCGCGGACGCTCAGGAGTGGTTCGGGCGGCACGGGAACAAATGGGCGTCAGTCACCCTTGTACTCGTCAAAGGTGAGGACCTGCTTGGGAAAGGTCCTGCCGTCGCTCTTTGCCGCCAGGGTCTCCTTCTGGGCGTCCTGGTCGATCCACATCAGCCAGTATTGCTCCTGGTCGAGACTTTGCATGGTGTTGAATTTCTGCGGCCACCTGACCCACCGCCAGTAGGCGAGACGGTAAAACGGCTGCTTCCATCCATTGACCCAACCGGCGTCGTCGTAGATGATCTTCTCCATCCTCGAGGCCAGGTCCTTCACGCTATCCATGGTCTCGGCGTGCTCATAAAGGTGAATCAGCCTGTCGAGCTCCGGAATTGCCGTCTCCGTCAGATTGTTCGTGTAGGGCTTCACCTTGCGGGCGGGGTTGGGCGAACCATCCGCCAGGAAGGGGGTGTCGAACGCATTTTCGCCCGCAAAAAAGTCCCAATACCGCGGATACATCTCCACGGTGCGACTAATCGCCGCAAATGCGATTTCGTGGTGCTTCTCCTGCATTTTCTTCCAGCCCGTCGTCTCGTCCAGAATCTCGATGTTGAGCTCAAGGCCCGACTTTAGAGCCTCCTGCTTGAGAATCACCAGCTCATCCTGAGATCGCCGGCTGTATGAGGTGATTGTGAATGACAGACGCTGGCCCTTGTCGTTGACAAGAACGCCGTCCGGCCCCTGCTGCACATAGCCCGCCTTGGCGAAATACTCCCGCGCTTTCGCGGGATCAAACGGACGGGCGGCTATTTCCGAGTTCACGCGCCAGCCATATCCGTCCGACCGCGTCTGTTGCCGAACCGCGTCCCCACGAAAGTACTCCCGGCACACCAGCTCCATATTGCTGGAATACTGGATCCCGAGCCTGATGTTCACGTTGTCCAGCGGCGGCTTCGACTCATTGATCCAGAGCCCGTAGTCCGGGCAGGGAATGCGGTGGAAAAACGTGCTCTTGACCACGTAACCGGCAGCGACTTCGGGTTTGGCCTCGGACACCTTGTCATACCAGACGTTGGAATTCAGGAGCGCGTTCAGCGGGGATATGTCGATGTCCCCGCGCAGGAATGCCTCAATGGCCTTGTCCGGATCCCTGATCACAACCAAGCGGATCCGATCTGGGTTGAACCTGCGGCGAAGGAAGCGCTTGTCCGAGCCCCACCAATTGGGGACGCGGGAAAGAGTCACGGAGACCTGCTTTCTTACGTCCTCATCGCGGATCGTATACGGCCCCGTCGTCGGGGTCACCAGCCAGTTGTACCGATCTTCCCAATGGGGCCCAAAATCGGCGAAAAAATGTTTCGGATAGAGCGACATGTCGCCGGCGCGATCCTCGATATCGGGTCTCAGCTCCGGCAAGGTGATCGCATACGTGTGGCCGTCGTAAACGGTGAGTCGTTTGTACGTCTTCGTGAAGAAGTCGTTGTTCCAAGGCTCATCCACGAGAGGGCTTCGATAGAAGTAGAAGCTAAAAACCACGTCGTCGGTGGTCACTGGCACCCCGTCCGACCAGCGGGCAGCGGGATCCAGGCGGAAATAGACAGTGTGGTTCTTCAAGTCCACGGCCCAGGAGGCAGCCAGTTCCGGATAGAACCGACCCGGTACATCCGGGTGCGGGTGCAGGATGACCAACTCGTTATAATCAAGCAGATACTGCCGGAACGTATCATTCGCATCAGGTCCGGTCGTACGAAACATCCGGGGAAAATCAGGAATCATCAGCCGAAGAGTGCCGCCCCGCTTGGCCGCGGGATCGGAGAACTCCGGAAGGTCCGATCCGTCCTGCCATTTCAGCCCGGCCGTGTCCGTGGCAAGGTCGGCCGGTGTCTTGAAGACGTAGAAGTCCGACTGCGCCTTGAGCGTCCGCTGAAGGTCGGCCTCCATGCCTGGAAAGCTGGCTGCAGGGGCCGGTGCAGCTGTCTGCGCCGAGATCGTGGGGGCCCCAGGAGCGGGGGCTGCCGCCGGGGCCTGGTCCGCCCCCTTTCCGCAGCCGGAAAGGCCGAGGGAGGCCACAAGGACAGAGGCGAGGACAAGGCTGGAACGATGGTCATTCATGGTCAAAAATCGGCCTTACCGGTAATACGTGAACTTTTTCGGGTCAAAGGCCTCCCGTATCGCCTCGCCGACAAACGTGATGAGGATCAGGGCGGCGCTCAGGGCACCGAAGGCGGACGTGACGATCCACGGGGCATCGAGATTGGAGGTTCCCTGCCTCAGAAGCTCACCCCAACTCGGCATCGGGGGCGGCAGGCCGAAACCGAGGTAGTCAAGGGCGGTGAGCGCCGCGATCGCCGTGGCTGCCGAGAACGGCAGAATCGTGACGACGGTCGAAAGGATGTTCGGCAGGATGTGGCTGAACAGTATGCGCCCTGTTCCGGCGCCCAGGACCTGCGCCGCAGCCACGTAGTCACGGGCCTTTTCCCGGTACGTCGCGCTACGCATGTAGTAGGTCATGCCCGTCCAGGAGAACAACACGACGATACCCAGCAGGACCCCCACCCCAAAGCCAAGCCCAGGCGGGAGCGCCGCCCGCACAATGATCACCACGAATAGGAACGGAAGCAGGGACCAGATCTCGATGAAGCGCTGCGCGCCGAGGTCAAAAAGTCCGCCCCAGTACCCCATGGCGCAGCCGATCGATACGCCAATCAGGTAGGTCAGGACCACGTACCCCGAGGCAAAAATCAAGGAGTTCCTGAACCCATACAACAGCCGTGCAAGCACATCGCGGTTGATCTGGTCGGTCCCGAAAAAGTGCCGGCGCCCTATGTCGGGCGGACGCGGTTTGAAGGTTTCTCCAGGATAACAGTCCTCGTTGGGCCCGTAGGGCACGAGCGGCAAGAGCACCCAGTTGCCGCTCCCATCCTCCCGCACGCGCCTTGCGAGATCGCGGTAGTCCACCTCGTAATCGAAGTCGTAGCCAAACTCCCGCCCCGTGTGGATTGCGCCATAGGTTGGAAAGTAGGTGTGCCCGCCGTAGTGGACCGCGAGCGCCCGGTTGCTGACCAGCAGTTCGGCAAGGAGCGCGAGGACTGCAAACAGGCACAAGACGAGGAACGACCCATAGCCGCGCCGGATCGACCGGAATCGCTTGAGCTGCCTGCGGGTCTGCGGGGAGATGCGCATCACTTGAACCTCACCCGGGGATCCGCGAAGGCCACCAGGACGTCGCCAATGATGTTGCCGGCCAGGAGAACCAGCGACTCGATCAGGAGGACCCCCATGACCACCATGGGATCCCGGTCGAGGGTCGCGTTATAGAATAGGAGCCCCATCCCATTGATGTCGAAGATCGTCTCGATCAGGATCGCCCCGACCACGAGGACGCCAATCTGCTGGCCAAGGTCGGTCGCAAGCGGAATCAGGGAGTTCCGGAAGGCGTGTCCAAATACCGCGCGGCGAAAAGACACTCCCTTTGCGACCGCCGTACGAACGTAGTCGGCCGCCATGTTGTCCATCAGCTGGTTCTTGGACAGCAGGGTGACGAAGGCGAACCCTCCCACGGTGTAGCAAAAGAGCGGCAGGGCCGCGTGGTGGACAAAGTCGCCGATCCGCCCCCAGAATGGCAGGTCCGACCAGTCCTCGCCCACGAACCCGCCCATGGGAAACCAGCCGAGATGGGCGGAGAGATACACGACCATCAGGGTCCCGATTGCGTAGCCCGGAACGGCATAGCTCACGATGACGATCGCCGACGATATCGTGTCAAATTTGGTCCGGTGGCGCATGGCCTTGATGATGCCGAGCGGGACGCTGATCGAATACGTGATGATCAGGCTCAGGAACCCGTATGTCAGCGTCACCGGGAGCGCGCCCCAGATCACCTGGGTGACAGGTTCGCCGTACCGGAAGGAGTCCCCAAGGTTGCCGTGCGCAAGGTGGACCAGCCAGTTGCCGTAGGCGACCAGCGGCGGCTTGTCGTAGCCGAAATAGGCCTTGAGCTGGGCCAACTCCTCGTCCGAGAGGGATCCGCCGCCGTGGTGGGATACGTTCTGCTGGGCGCGCACGATCATTTGGTCCACCGGCCCCCCGGGCGCAAATCGCGTGATGAGGAACACCACCAGCGTCACCCCGAGCAGGGTTGGCGGGATCAGCAGCAGGCGCCGCAAAAAGTAGGATCTCATTTAGACAATCAACTGCCCCATGGCTGCGGGAACCGTGCCATGGCGCCAACCGGCGCACAAGCTTACATCATTTGTAGGTCAGCGAGCTTGCTCGCGCCACACTGGGCGCGAGCAAGCTCGCTGACCTACAGACGAACCGGCTCGTCGCAGCGACTTCGCCCTACCTTCAAGCCCTGTCCGCAACGAGCCAAAAGGTATACGTTACTTTACGCGCAATAGCGCGTCCGCAGTCCAGGCCGGGTGGTCGGCGACCAGAGCCCTGACCGCGGCGACCTTTTCAGGCGTGATCGGCGGGGCCTTGTTTCCCCATTCCTGCCGGACATAGGTGAGGACCGCAGCGATTTTCTCGTCGCTCCAGTTTGAGCCGCTCGGGCCGAAGGCAGGCATCGCGGAGGCGCTGTAGGTCGTCCCCTTGACGGAAACGGGGCCGTTCAGGCCGTTCATCAGGATGCGCAGCACCCGGTCCTCGGGACCCTGGGCCCACTCGGAACCGGCAAGAGGAGGATAGACTCCGGGGATCCCCTGGCCATTCGGCTGGTGGCAGCTGACGCAGGCTCCCGGGGTGTTGAAAAGCTTCTTCCCCAGGGCCACCGGGTCGACCTTCACGATGCCTGCGGGACCCTGGGACGGCTTCTGGGTCTCGTTGAAGATCGTCGGGGCAAAGTGACCTGAGTAGCGGTTCAGGTAGGTGGCGGAGAACAGGATCAGGCCGCTGAGAAAAAATAGGATTCCCAGGGGCAGCAGGCGATAGTGCGCCTTGTCGTCCGGCTGCTTGCCGAGGAGCTTCTCATGGCTTGCCAGAAGGGTCTCGTCGCTGACTGCGGCGGGCGTCACCCGGTGATCCTTGGAGGTGACTTCGCTCATTTCTGGTCTCCTCCCTGGGCCGGTTTTGCCTCCGGGTAGTCATAGGTCGTGTTCAGGCTCTGAAGGTAGGCCACGAGGGCGAGCGCACGGGAGGTCGGAACAATTTCATGGCCGGGCCCCGGCCGCAGGGCTCCGGTGAGGGCAAGCGCGTGGTCGGAAGCCTGGCCCACGATCAGGCGGTCGCGGAACAGGAAGCGGTAGGCGGGCATGGCCCCCTGTCCCGCGTACAGCATCTCCATCAGGTCCTCTTCGTCGGGGGCCGTCGGCTTGCGGGACTGCAGGTTGGTCAGGTCCGGGCCGATCCGGGCCTGCCCCAGCTGCACCCAGGGCTGGTAGATGTAGTCGCGTGCAACGCTCTGGCGCTCGCCCCAGCCGCGCGCCTGGTCGGAGCCAAAGTCCGGCCGGCGGACCTGCTGTGTGTGGCAGGAGGCGCAATTGAGGTCTCGGTACACCAGCTGGCCTTTCGCAGCGATCCCGGGCAGGCGCTGCGGGAACGCCTGGGCCTCGCTGTCGTCGTAGTACGGGGCGAGGGCCCCGAGCTGGGCGTAGGAGCCGAGCACGATCCCGGCCCACGAAAGGCCGATCGCCGCAAACAGGCCGACAAAGAGAAAGAAGCCGTTCTTCATGACGCCAGCGCCTCCGGTGAAGCCCGGCGCCCGCAGGCGACGGTCTGGATGAAATTCGCGGCGAGAAGAAGATTCCCGAACAGGATCATGCTGTCGGCCGCCGTGGCCAGGAGGAGCCACGTGCGCGTGCGCTCGGCAATCTCTGAAAACGGAACCGAGGGTTCGTTGAGCGCCGCCCCCTGGATCAGGCCCGCCGCACCGAGGCTGAGCACGAGAAGCGCGGCGCCAAGCACGGCCAGGACGAGGTGCCCTCGCACAAGCGAGCCGGACGCCCAGGGCCGTCCCGCCAGGCGTGGCACGGCAAAGTACACCACCCCGAAGATCATGAGGGAAATCCCGCCGGCGAGCGCCAGCTGTTGCTGGGCGACGTCAAAGTACGTGAACTGGGTCACAAGGGCGACGCCGCGCATCGAGGTGACGGCGTCCACCGCCCCTCCCAGCACATAGGCCGCCACGCCGAAAGCCATGAATTTGAGCGCCGTCCCACCGCCGCCAAAGGCCTCCCGGAGGTTGATCAGCACGATCAGGTAATGGAAGAGCAGCGTAACCGACGCCACGATCGCCATGCTTGCGATCCAGGCCGGGACCGGCCCGCCGATCAGGTGGCGGCCGCCCGTCCAGGGACCCACGAATACCAGGCACCAGAACCCAAGCGACGCCGCCTCATACGAGGGCAGGACCTTGCCGGTGATCTTCGGGACGACGTAGTAGGCGCCGGCGAGGGCGAGCGGGGCGAGCCACAGGGACCAAAGGCCCTGGGTGTACCAGCCGTCTGCAACGGCCTGCAGGACCCCCCGCACGGGAGCCCACAGCAGGGTGACCTGCGCCGCGGAAAAGAGCCAGGGGAAGAGGAATAGCGCGGCGACGGCGTACCAATGCGAGGCAAACATCACCGACCGCCTCCTGCCCGCCCATGCGAGGACCCCGGACACACCCATGGCTCCATAGGCGGCGAGCATCACGGGAAGCGAATAGAGTGGCAGGTGCAGCGACGGAAGGGCCGTCCCGTCCCCGGCCGCGATGCCGACGAGCCCGACAAGAAGGCCCGCGTTCCAGGCGGCCGCGCCGATCGCCACAAGGTTGCCCGCCCTGAGGGGTTCGCCCGAAAGGCGGCTGAGGATCCATAGGGAGAGCGCCAGGCCCGCGTTTCCGACCCAGCCGTACATCCAGGCGGACTCCGCAAGGGCGGCCACCCTTCCATGCGTCAGGATCGGGCAGTTCGCAAAGAACCAAGGGGCGTGCAGCTGGATGTCCGAAACCAGCCCGAGCAGCCCGGCCGCGAGAAGCCAGAGGATCCCCGCCCCGAGGAGAAGCAGCAGGGGAAGGCGCCCGGCCGGCTCGGCCGCAATCGCTTCCTCCGGCGCAGTTTGGGATTGGGCTGTCATTTCGCGATGCTTGGGCTGGGCATGGGCTACTTTCCCGCTCCGTACTGCTGGACGACCAGCTCCATGGCCCGGTCAATGGGCAGCTGGACGACGCCGGCTTTCCGGTCGACCCAGGCGTAGGCTCCCGCTTGCTTCTGCTGCTTGGCGAGGAGCTCGGCCAGGTACTCCCGGCGGCTTTCGGGCGTGGCCTTCCACTGCAGGTCCTTCGAAAGTTGCTCCGGCGACTCGTTCTGCGGCGCGGGCGGCAGGTGCCGAAGGTAAAGGATCCGGACCGGAACCAGGAAGAGGGCAAAGCACGCCAGGATCGCCACGATGGCGACCAGGGAGACGGGGCGGGGCTTCGTTGGATGCAGGTCACTCATGGCGGGCAAGGCACTCGGCAATGCGGGGATCGCGGATTGGGAATAGCTTCGTGGTCGGAAAGCTCCGAAGGTACGCCCAGACACAGACGCCTCCGACCCCGACTGCGGACGTCACGGCCCAAAGGAGGGTCAGCGAGACAAAGGGGAGCGGATGTCCGTGCGCGTCCTTCAGGGCTGGAAGAACATTCCAGCACATGTCGATGAAGATCACACCCAGGATCCAGAGGGCGATCCTGCGGATGATGCAAGGGGTCACCTTGAACCGGTAGGAAAGCAGTGCGAGGAACGGGACCAGGAAATGCCCGAAGACGAGGACCATCCCGACCCACCACCAGTCGCCATACTCGCGCAGGTTGTACCAGAAGGTTTCCTCGGGGACGTCGGCATTCCAGATCAGGAAGTACTGGGAAAAGGCGATGTAGCCCCAGAACACCGTGAAGGCCAGCATCATCTGCCCGATGCTGTGCCAGTGGTCCTCCGTGAGGATTCCCTTGTAGTCCCCCCGGTTCAGGAGCCAGAGCATGATCAGGACGCAGCAGGAGTAGGCGCCGCGCATGCAGTTGGCGAAGTACCAGACCCCGTACATGGTCGAGAACCAGTGGTACTCAAGGCTCTTGATCCAGAAGATCGCGGCGAAGGTCAGCGTGAGCCCCATGATGGGCAGCCCGAACCCGGCCGTGAAGCCGCTGCGCTTCGTCCACTTCGGGTCGCCGTCGATGTCCTGCCGGAAGGAATTTCGCCGCAGCCGCGCCGAGAGCCAGATCCAGAGGGCAAAGAAGCCCGCCGTCCAGATCACAAGCACGTGGAGATTTAAAAAACCCATCTTCTTTGCGTAGATGATGTCCGTGCCGACGGTCTTGCTCTCGGCGGCCAGCACGTGCGCGGGATTGAGCCAGGGCCAAACCCAGTCGCGCGGCGGGACGAGGGAAATGAGGATCAGGGGCAGGAAAAGCAGGGCGAGCCACTTGAATGCTGCCAACGCGTGCTCCATCTGGCGGCGCAGGATCGTGGACCACTGGGCGTCGAAGATGTGGTGGATCAGGACGAGGATCAGCATCCCGATCGCGATCGCGGTCCAGTACACGAGGCCGACCAGCCATGCCGCGGCCACGATCCTGACCGGCGAAAACAGCAGGCCGAGCGCCGTGGCCGCAATGCCGGCCAGCCCAAGGCGGAGGGCCTTGGAGGCGCTCGCGGCAGTCGAATCGCTGGGGTTGGTGGCGCTCATGGGTGTCCAAGCTCCGCCCTGCGGGCTTGGGGCACATCGGCAACCGTGCCCGTCTGCGCGCGCTGGAGGGCCCGGACGTAGGCGACCACGGCCCAACGGTCCTGGGGGGTGAGCTTGTCCGCATAGGGGTTCATGTTGTTCTTGCCGTTCGTGATCGTGTTGAAGATCTCGCCCTCGGCCATTTTCCGGAGGCGGTCATCGTGGTAGCTTGGCGTCGCGACCATGCCATACCGCTTGGTGATTCCGTTTCCGTCGCCGACGCGGCCGTGGCAGGGGGCGCAGTAGATCGTGAACCGGTCCCGGCCCCGCTCGAGGAGCCGCATGTCGACGGTGATTGCCCCGGGGAACCCGCGCGCCCAGGTGCCGTCCGTGTTCTTGCCGCGGTAGAGGTGGTCATCCTCATGAAGGGGCTGGCCCAGCGGGCCGAAGTCGGCCGGGATGACCCCCGGGGGAGGCGGCCTGTCGGCCCTGCCGTCCGCGAAGAACGCGCTGGCGCCC